>Ga0213875_10000863_pt1 | contig 22384 bp, 21 predicted proteins | sample BarmaccomBMRX_R8_FD_160105 | JGI IMG/M metagenome (GOLD analysis project Ga0213875, IMG submission 160105) | Root-associated microbial communities from Barbacenia macrantha in rupestrian grasslands, the National Park of Serra do Cipo, Brazil - RX_R8 | ecosystem: Host-associated > Plants > Roots... | reverse complement strand
TACAAGCTCATCGCCACGATCCCCGGCGACCAGGCCTACAAGCGCCCCAATGGCAATGAGTGCCCGCTGGTCAAGGGCTGATGCCCCTCGCCCTGTCTCTCTCCCCGCAAGCGGCGCAAGCGGGGCAAGGTGCGCAGGGTGAAGCGGTTTTTTCTTCCACCCCTCCGAATGGCGGAATGCAGGTGGCGCGCGCGGCTATCTTCTCCCTCTCCCCGCCCGCGGGGAGAGGGCTGGGTGAGGGGCAGACTGATGCACTATCGGGGCGCCCGGTGCATTGACACAGTGCAGCGACGCTCCTATGGTCCGCGCCCTGCTGAAAAGCAGGTGCCATACCTCCTATATTGGAGACGGCCGGTCCGCGAGTGTCGCGCACCGGCCTGATGTCTATTGAGGAAACGGCATGTTCGACAGTCTGAGCGATCGCCTGAACGATGTCTTCGACAAGCTGCGCCGCCGCGGTGCGCTGACCGAAGACGATGTCGGCACCGCCTTGCGCGAAATCCGCCTCGCGTTGATAGAGGCGGATGTCGCGCTGCCGGTGGTGCGCGACTTTATCAAGGTGGTTCGCGAAAAGGCGGTCGGCCAGGACGTCGTCCGATCGGTCACACCGGGCCAGATGGTCGTCAAGATCGTGCACGATCACCTCGTCGAGGTGCTCGGCGGCGGTGACATCCGGCGCGGCGACGGGCTCGACCTGAATGCGACACCGCCGGTGGCGGTGATGCTGGTCGGGCTGCAGGGCTCCGGCAAGACCACGACCTGCGCCAAGATCGCGCTGCGCCTCAAGAACCGCGACCGCAAGAAGGTGCTGATGGCGTCGCTCGACGTGCAGCGCCCGGCGGCGCAGGAGCAATTGGCGCAGCTCGGCCGCCAGATCGGTGTCACGACACTGCCGGTCGTACCCGGCGAGCGGCCGGTCGCGATCACCCACCGGGCGCTCGAAACCGGGCGCCGCGAAGGTTACGACGTGGTGATGCTCGACACCGCCGGCCGATTGCACGTCAATGAGGAATTGATGCTCGAAGTCGCGGCGGTGCGCGAGGCCGCGACGCCGCACCAGACGATCCTCGTCGCCGATGCGATGACCGGCCAGGACGCGGTCAATGTCGCGCAGGCGTTTGGCGAGCGCGCCGGCATTACCGGTATCATCCTGACACGCGTCGATGGCGATGGACGCGGCGGCGCGGCCTTGTCGATGCGCTCGATCACCGGCAAGCCCATCATCATGCTCGGCACCGGCGAAAAGATCGACGCGATCGAGCCGTTCCACCCCGAGCGCATCGCCGGCCGCATCCTCGGCATGGGCGACGTTGTCAGCCTCGTCGAAAAGGCGGCGGAAACCGCCGATCAGGAAGAGGCCGAAAAGCTCGCCCGCAAGATGCAGAAGGGCGAGTTCGACCTCGACGACCTCGCCGGCCAACTCCGCCAGATCCGCCGCATGGGCGGCATGTCGGGCATGCTCGGCATGTTGCCGGGGGTCGGCAAGATCAAGAAGCAACTCGACGACGCCAATATCGACGAAAGCATCATCAAGCGGCAGGAAGCCATCATCGGCTCGATGACCAAGATGGAGCGGCGCAACCCGAAACTGCTCAACGGCTCGCGCCGCCGCCGTATCGCCACCGGCTCCGGCAGCTCGGTGCAGGACGTCAACCGCCTGCTGAAGCAGTACCAGGACATGGCGGGCATGATGAAAAAGATGAAAAAGCTCGGCCAAAAGGGGCTGATGCGCCACGGCCTGTCAGCGCTGATGCCGCAGGGCTTTGGCCGATAATCAAGGGCGAGCGGAGCGAGCCAACCATTTTACATAATGAGACGGTGAGACAGTGAGGTGCCGCGCGACACAGGGATCTCAATGTCTCACCGCCTCATTGTGAACATTTCTGATCGGCTTCGCCGATCGCAGGACGAAGGAAAGATTGAATGTCGTTGAAAATCAGGCTGGCGCGCGGTGGCGCGAAAAAGCGGCCGTTCTACAGTATCGTCGTTGCCGATACGCGCAGCCCGCGCGATGGACGCTTTATCGAAAAACTCGGCACCTACAACCCGATGCTGGAACGCACCCACGCCGACCGCGTCACCTTGAAGGAAGAGCGCATCCGCCATTGGCTCGGGGTCGGCGCATTGCCGACCGAGCGGGTCGAACGATTCCTCGGGGATGCGGGCATCATGCCAAAGCCCGAGCCGCGCAAAACCCCGAGCAAGTCGGCCCCCAAGGCCAAGGCGCAGGAACGCGCCAAGGCCGCCGAGGAAGCCGCCGCGGCGGCCACCGGCTGACCCCCAACTGGCAGTGCTGGATTAGCAGCGCATCATGAACAGGCAAGGCATCGACGGTACGGTCTCGGCTCCGGTCGAGCCGAAGCACGGTGCCCGCCGCTCACCCCAACCCTCTCCCCGCGGCCGCGGGGAGAGGGAGGGACCCGGCCCGCAAGGCTGGGAGGGTGAGGGGCAGGCGCAGGCGCTTGCCCCTGTCATGGCTGATAAGCGTCTCTGCGTCGGCGTGGTTACCGGTGCGCATGGCGTCCGTGGCGCGGTGCGCATCAAGAGCTTTACCGCCGAGCCGGAGGATGTCGCCAGCTATGGCCCGGTCGAGGATGAGCGCGGCCAGCGACACTTCGCGTTGCAGCTGATCGGCGAGGCAAAAGGCGTGGTGGTCGCCCGCATCCCCGGTGTCGATGATCGCGATAAGGCCGAGGCGATGCGCGGAACCCGCCTGTATCTGCTGCGCGCCGCGTTGCCGCCGACCGATGAGGACGAGTTCTACCATGCCGATTTGATCGGCCTCGCCGTCTGCCTCGGTGACGGCACGCCGGTCGGTACGGTGCGCGCCGTGCATGATTTCGGCGCCGGCGACACGCTGGAGATCGAGCGGCCGATCGGCCAGCCGGTGATGGTGCCGTTTACCCGCGCGGTCGTGCCGGTCGTCGATATCGCCGGCGGTCGCCTCGTGATTGATCCGCCACCAGGACTGCTCGCAGCAGTGCCGGAGGATCAGGCGGAAGCGGAAGCTGTGTCGGAGTCCGCGGCATGAGCTGGTGGGCGACGGTGCTGACGATCTTCCCGGAAATGCTGCCGGGGCCACTGGCCTATTCGCTGGCCGGGAAGGCGTTGTCGGCCGGGATCTGGGCCCTGGAAACGGTGGACATCCGCGATTTCGCGCGCGATAAACACCGCTCTGTGGATGATGCGCCGTTTGGTGGCGGGCCGGGGATGGTGATGCGGCCCGATGTCCTAGACGCGGCGATTGCCGGCGCGAATGGCAGTGGCCCTCTGATCCTTCTGTCGCCGCGCGGCCGCCCTCTCGACCAGCAACGCGTGCGCGGCCTGGCCGATGGGCCGGGCGTCACACTGATCTGCGGCCGCTTCGAGGGCATCGATGAGCGTGTGCTCGAGGCCCGCGCGGTTGAGGAGGTCAGTCTCGGCGATTTCGTTTTGTCGGGCGGCGAGCCGGCGGCGATCGCGTTGCTCGACGCCTGCGTCAGGTTGCTGCCGGGGGTGCTCGGGTGTCCCGAGACGCTGGCGGAGGAGAGTTTCGCGGAAGGTCTTCTCGAATACCCGCACTACACCCGGCCGCAGCTCTGGGACGGGCGCGCGGTGCCGCCGGTGCTGGTGTCGGGCGATCATCAGCGGGTGCGCCAATGGCGGCGCGCCGAGGCGGAGCGGATAACACAACAGCGCCGGCCCGATCTGTGGCGGCGTCAGACGGCACAAAGAGCCACCGTCAGGCAAACGGCGATGGCGATCGATGAGGTGGAACAATGAACATATTGCAGCAGATTGAGGCGGAGCAGGTCGCGAAACTGGTCGCCGACCGCGCCGTGCCGCCGTTTCAACCCGGCGACACGGTTAAGGTGAGCCTGCGCATTGTCGAAGGCGATCGCGAGCGTATCCAGGCCTTTGAGGGCGTGTGCATCGCGCGCCGCAATGCCGGGCTCAACTCGAACTTCACCCTGCGCAAGATTTCCTACGGCGAGGGTGTCGAGCGCGTGTTCCCGCTGCATTCGCCGCGCATCACCGCGATCGAGGTGGTGCGGCGCGGCGCCGTGCGGCGCGCCAAGCTCTATTACCTGCGCGAGCGCCGCGGCAAGTCGGCCCGTATCGCCGAACGGTCGCGTGAAGATAACCGCCGCGAGCGTAGTCCGACGGCCGAAGCGGAAGCCTGAGACCCATCTCGCCGCCGGGCTTTGAGCTTGGTGGGGTTGGCTTTGTGAATGGCTGCGAGTAGCGGCGGGTGTTTTCGATACCAGTATAAGATTTGATCTTAACTGGTATCGAGCCGGCTCCTATGGTGCTGTGGTCTGGAAATACGGCACCGCTCGCCGCTCGAATTTGAGGGAGCAGACGCATGGCTCAGCCGCGCACGTTGTTCGATAAGATCTGGGATGCCCATGTGATCGGCCCGGCCGGCGAGGGCACCTATCTCCTCTATATCGATCTCCACCTCTGCCACGAGGTCACGACCCCGCAGGCTTTCGAGGGCCTCAAGATGGCGGGCCGCAAAGTGCGCCGGCCCGATGCGACGATCGCGGTCGCGGACCACAACATCCCGACCAGCAACCGTGCCGCCGGCATCGACGAGCCCGAATCCAAGCTCCAGGTCGATACGCTTGAACGCAACGTCGTTGAATTCGGCGTCCCCTATATCCCGATCGACAGCATCAATCAGGGCATCGTCCACATCATCGGCCCGGAAATGGGCCTGAGCCAGCCCGGCATGACGATCGTCTGCGGCGACAGCCACACTGCGACGCATGGCGCGCTGGGCGCGTTGGCCTTTGGCATCGGCACGTCGGAGGTCGAGCATGTGCTGGCGACCCAGACGCTGATCCAGGCGCATGCGAAGAACATGCTGGTTGAGGTCAATGGCGGTCTCGGCGCCGGGGTCAGCCCCAAGGATGTCGTGCTGGCGATCATCGCCAAGATCGGCACCGCGGGCGGCACCGGGCACATCATCGAATTTGCCGGCAGCACCTTCCGCGACATGTCGATGGAAGGCCGCATGACGGTCTGCAACATGGCGATCGAGTCGGGCGCCCGCGCCGGCCTCGTCGCGCCGGACCAGACCACGTTCGACTATGTGAAGGGCCGCATGCACGCGCCGAAGGGCGCCGCGTGGGAGCAGGCGCTTGCCTATTGGAAGAGCCTGCCGAGCGATCCGGGCGCCAAATTCGACAAATCCACGCGCCTCGACGCCGCCGATATCGCGCCGCACGTCACCTGGGGCACCAATCCCGAGCAGGCCGCGCCAATTACCGGCCGCGTGCCCGATCCAGCCGAGGTCGCGGACCCGATGCAGCGCGCCGCGATGGAACGCGCGCTGCAATACATGCAGCTCAAGCCCAAGACCCCGCTGGTCGAGGTGCCGATCGAGCGCGTCTTTATCGGTTCCTGCACCAACAGCCGCATCGAGGATCTGCGCGCCGCCGCCGCGATCGCCAAGGGCCGCAAGGTGGCCGAGGGCGTGCGCGCGATGATCGTGCCGGGCTCGGGCCTGGTGAAGCATCAGGCGGAGGAAGAAGGGCTCGACCGCATCTTCCTCGAAGCCGGTTTTGAGTGGCGCGAGCCGGGCTGCTCGAATTGCATGTCGATGAACAACGACCGCGCCGAGAACGGCGAACGCATCGCCTCGACTTCGAACCGCAATTTCGAGGGCCGCCAGGGCAAGAACGCCAAGACTCATCTGGTCGGCCCCGCCATGGCCGCCGCCGCCGCGGTCACGGGGCGCCTGACGGATGTGCGCCAGCTAGGGTAAACTGGCGCCGATTGGCTGAGCACGGGAATTCGAGCATGACGTTGATGCTCGCTAAGACCTATTCGGCCTTCAAAGCCGCCGGTGTCGATGACGATCAGGCACAGGCGGCGGCCGAGGAATTGGCGGCGTTTGAGGCTCGCTTCACCTCGATCGGCAACGAAATCTCCCACATAGACGGCAAGATGACGTCGATCGATGGGAAGATCACCGTGCTGATGTGGGCTGTCGGTATAAATGCCGCTGCTACGATTGCGATTTTGGGCGTTCTGTTGCGCCACGGTTGATCCGGGAGGGAAGCTGAAATGGAAAAATTCACGCAGTTGACCGGGGTCGCGGCGCCGATGCCGATGATCAATATCGATACGGACAAGATTTTCCCGGCGATCCATCTGCGCACGATCAAGCGCACCGGCCTCGCCAAGCACCTGTTCGAGGAAATCCGGTTTCGCGCCGACGGATCGGAAAACCCGGATTTCGTGCTGAACCAGGGGCCTTATCGCAAGGCGCAGATCATTGTTGCCGGCGACAATTTCGGCTGTGGTTCAAGCCGCGAGCACGCACCCTGGGCGCTGACCGATTTCGGTATCAAATGCGTCATCGCGCCGAACTTTGCCGACATCTTCTACAACAACTCGTTCAAGAACGGGTTGTTGCCGATCGCACTGCCGCAGGAAATCGTCGATCAGTTGATGGATGACGCCAAGAAAGGCGGCAATGCGGTGCTGACCGTCGATCTTGAATCCCAGACGATTTCGCGGCCGGACGGTGAGGTCGTCCATTTCGAGATCGACCCGTTCCGCAAACATTGCCTGCTCAACGGCCTCGACGATATCGGCCTGACGGAGCAGCAGGACGACGCCATCGCCAGCTATGAGGCGAAGAACCGGCAAACTCGGCCGTGGGTCTTCGATATGGTCAAGGCCGCGGAGTAACCCTCCACCAGCCGCATTAGCGACCTTTGACCCGGCGCCGGCGCGGGAGCGCGCTCGGCCGTTGCTAAAGTTCCGAGACCGCCCGCGCTGACTGCGTCTCGAGTAGCGACGACCGGCAACAATGCCGGTCGCCGCCATCATCGGCGCGGCGGGGCTAGCGCAGCATCGGCTCGTAAGTGTCGAAGGAGGCCAGGCACTCCTGGCGCAATTCCGGGATGAAGCGGATCGGGCCACATTCCTTACGCATGCGATACGCGCGGAAGCGCGGGCTTACCTGCAACAGACGATCATAATAGGCGGACCGGGCAAGGTTTTGCGCCGGGCTCTCGACCCACCAATGGTGATGATAGTAGTGGTGGTGGTGGATCGTGTATCGCATGCCAGCGGCGTTGGCTGAGCCGGCTGTTACCGCGACCACCGCGGCGGCTGCGGCCAATTTAACATACCGATGCATGGTTTTCTCCTCTGGGGGGAAGGATAGTGCTGCTTATTAAAGCATTACGATCAACAGCGGTCACGGCGTTATGTTCTCGTAACAGCTGATTATATCGCGGGACGTTGCCGTTTTCGGCAATCGGGGGGTGCTGAGGCGGGACACCACGTCCCGCCGCGTATCAGGCGCGGTAAAAGGGGCGGTCGCCTTTCACGGTGACGCGGAAGCCATGCCGGCGCTGCGGGAAGTAATCCCACATGGCATGGTGCTGCACGCTGCGGTTGTCCCAGAACGCGACCGAATTGGGCTGCCAGCGAAAACGGCACTGGAATTCCGGAGTTTCACAATGCCGGTACAGCATCTGCAGGATGGCGTCGCTTTCAAGACGGCTCAGCCCCTTGATCGCGGTCGTAAAGTTCGGGTTGACGAACAGCGCCTTACGGCCGGTCACCGGATGCGTGCGCACTACCGGGTGCTCGGCGCGCGGAAAGCCGCCTTCCGGCACCCCATAGCCGAACCGGCCGCGATATACCGGCTCACCGTCATGAAGCGCGACCAGCCCCTCGACCAGCCGCTGCATCGGCGGCGACAGCTTGTCATAGGCGGCATACATGCTGGCGAACAGCGTGTCGCCGCCCTCCGGCGGCACCTCGGTCAGATAGAGGATGCTGCCCATCGGCGGGTCGGCGTCGCAGGACACATCCGAATGCCATTCCTCGCCGGCAACATGTTTTGAGTTTTCGTCGGCATGGATGGTCAGGATTTCCGGGTGGCCTTCCGGCGAGTGGCGCGATGCGGGATGAACCGCCAGATCGCCGAACATGCGGCCGAACGCCTTATGCTGATCGTGTGTCAGATGCTGGTCGCGAAAGAACACCACCTGGTTTTCCATCAGCGCGTCATGTACTTCCTGGAATTGCTGGTTGCCGAGCGGACGCGACAGGTCAACCCCGGCAATCTCGGCGCCGATATGCGGCGTCAGCTTTTTGACCTGAATGGTCTGGTAGGTCATCGGGGGGCTTCCTTCTTCCGCACTCTCATTCAAATTGTCATTGCGAGCGCAGCGAAGCAATCTCGGGGAACATTCGCACCGTCGAGATTGCCGCCGCGCCTGCGGCGCCTCGCAATGACCGCAGTTGGGAGAGGACACGGGGCATGCCGCGCAAGCAGCTATCGGTCGAAACCGTGGCGGAGGCGTATCTAGCGCTGCTGGCGGATCGCGGCATCGAGTACCTGTTCGCCAATGCCGGTACCGACTTCGCGCCGATTGTCGAGGCCTATGCAAGAGCGGCGCACACCGGGATGGCGGCGCCGAAGCCGCTGCTCGCGACGCATGAGAACCTGGCGATGTCGATGGCGCATGGCTATGCCGTGGTATCCGGTAAGGTACCGGCAGTGATGGTGCATGTCAGCGTCGGCACCGCCAATGCGCTGTGCGGCGTGCTCAATGCGGCGCGCGAAAATGTGCCTGTGCTGTTCACCGCTGGCCGCTCGCCTTTAACGGAAGAGGGCCTGGAAGGGTCACGCGACACCTACATCCACTGGGCGCAGGAAATGTACGACCAGGCCGGCATGCTGCGCGAGATGGTCAAGTGGGAATACGAGCTGCGCGACGGCGTGCAGCTCGAAACCGTGATCGATCGTGCGCTGACGATCGCGACGAGCCCGCCCGCCGGCCCGGTCTATCTGTCGTTGCCACGTGAGGTCCTGGCCGCGCCGTCGTCGGATTTCACCTACGATTCCCCATCGCGCAGGGCTGCTGCCTCGGCGCCGGCGCCGGATGAAACGACGCTGGCCGAGGCGGCCGCGATGCTCGCCGCCGCCAGACGCCCACTGATCATCACCGCCGATGCCGGGCGCGACATCGCGGCGGTACCGGCGCTCGCGTCCTTTGCCGAGCGCTTCGCGATCCCGGTAGTCGAACATCGCCACCGCTATCTGAACCTGTCGGCGGACCATTCCTGTCATCTCGGCTACAACCCGGCCCCGCTGCTTGATGACGTCGATGCGATCCTGGTCATCGAGTGCGATGTGCCGTGGGTGCCGAGCCGCAAGGCGCCGCCGCCCGCATGCCGGATCATCCATGCCGGTGTCGATCCGCTGTTCAGTCGCTATCCGATCCGTGGCTTTGCCGCCGATATCGCGATCACGGCTGCGCCTCGCCTCGTATTGCCACGCCTCGCGGCTGCGCTCGAGCCGCTCGCGGCTCAGGCAGATATCGCCACGCGCCGAATCTGGATGGAGGAGCGGCGCGCGGCACAGCAGGCGGAATGGGGTCGCCACCGCAACGAGGCTGCTGACCTGCGGCCGCTCAGCCCGATCCACGTCAGCACCTGCCTCGCCGCGGCGCGTGACCCCGGCGCGATCATCGTCAACGAATACACGATGATGCCGGAGCATTGCCCCTCGACCCGCGCCGGCAGCTTTTTCGGGTCGAGCCCGGCCGCCGGCCTCGGCTGGGGCGCCGGCGCCGCGCTCGGGGTCAAGCTGGCGGAACCCGATCGGCAGGTCATCGCCGTGCTGGGCGACGGCTCCTACCTCTTCTCCAACCCGGTCGCGGTGCATCACGCCGCGACGATGCATCGCCTGCCGGTACTGTTTGTCGTGGTCAATAACGCGATGTGGGGCGCGGTGCGGCGCGCCACACTCGGCATGTACCCACAGGGCGAGGCGGCCCGCAGCAACCGCCCACCCTTTATCGAACTGGAAGATCTGCCAGCCTTTGAGCAGGTCTGCGCCGCGGCGGGCGGCTATGGCGAGCGGGTCGAGGACCCGGCCGAACTGCCCGGCGCGCTGCAACGCGCTCTGCACGCGGTCACCATCGAAAAGCGGCAGGCACTGCTCAATGTGATCTGTCAAGGGACGGGCGGTGGCTGAAATCCTGGATTATTCGCCGCCGGCGCCTTAAGTAACTCGCGCACATACGCGCATTTCAACGCGGCGCGGAGCCTCGATTTGAGTTTGGATAGGACGCTGGATTACTCGCACTGCAACTGCTTCGCGATCCGCTCCGCGGCGCGCCATGTAACGCAGTTCTATGATCATGTGCTGGCGCCGATCGGGCTGCGGGTGACCCAATACGGGATCCTCAGCCGATTGCGGCGTGGCGGTCCGATGACGATCAATACGCTCGCTGCGGCGCTTGTCATGGACCGCACGACGCTCGGCCGCAACATCCTGCCCTTGGAGCGTGACGGGCTGATCGAGGTCGTCGCTTCCCCGGCCGATCGCCGCCGCCGCGAGTTACGCCTGACCCCGGCCGGCGCCGAGAAATATCAGCAGGCCTATCATTGCTGGGTTGAAGCGCAGAGCCGCTTCGACACAGTGTTTGGCGACGACCGCGCCGAGCACCTGCGCGGCCTGCTGCGCGAGGTCGTCGGCAGCGAGTTCGTCGCGCCCGCGTAAGCCTATCCCGCGACCGCCGCGGCGTCGTCGATCGTCAATTGCACCGCTTCGCCGCCGCGGTAATCGTCGCGGCGCAGATGGCCGGCGACGTGGATGGCGCGGCCGCGCGATGCGGTCAGAAACTGCCCCAACGGTGCGTCGGCGACCCGGAAAGCGATCGCATTGAGGCGGGCCGCGCCGAGCGGGTCATTCAGGGTAACGCGCATATGACCGGTGCCGACCGGCTCGGCCTGCGACACCAGAAGTCCGGCGAAGGCAAAGCGAGGCTCCGGATTGGCGGCACCAAACGGCGCCAACGCCTCGACGTGCCGGATCAAACCGCCGACCGCGCCGGCCGCCGATAGCGCGGCGTCGATCGCCAGTTCGGGCACCGGCGGCTCGCTGACGAAGCCATCCCCCAGCCGCTCGGCGAGAAAATCACGCAGCGCGCCCAGCTGGTCCAGCGCGACGGTGAACCCGGCTGCCATGGCGTGACCGCCGCCATTGATCAGCAACCCGGCCTGCCGCGCGGCGATCACCGCCTGCCCGAGCGCCTGCCCCGGCACCGAGCGTCCCGAGCCTTTTCCGACGCCGTCGCTGAGCGCCACGACGCAGGCCGGGCGCTCGTAGCGTTCCTTGAGCCGTGCCGCGACGATGCCGATGACACCGGGGTGCCAGCCCTCGGCCGCGGCAAACACCAGCGCCGGCGATTGCGGCCCGCCCTCGACCAGCTCGATGGCTTGGCGTACCGTCTCGGCCTCGATGTCGCGGCGCTCGCGGTTGAACGCGTCGAGCTGCTGCGCCAGTTCGGCGGCGAGGATCGGGTCGTCGGTCGAGAGAAGCCGGGCACCGAGATCGGACGCACCGACCCGGCCGCCGGCATTGACACGCGGCCCCAATACAAACCCAAGATGATAGGCGTCGAGCGTGGCGCCCACCCCACCGACCGCGGCCAGAGCGCGCAAACCCGGGTTGGCGGCGCGGCGCGCGACGCGCAGCCCCTGCGACACCAGCGCGCGATTGAGACCCTTCAATGGCACCACGTCGCACACCGTGCCGAGTGCCACGAGGTCGAGCCACTGCAACAGGTCCGGCTCGCGGCGCGCGGCATACCAGCCGGCATCGCGCAAGGCGCGGTTAAGTGCAACGACCAGCAGAAACGCCACTCCAACCGCCGCAAGCACGCCGTGCGGGCTGGTTTCATCGAGCCGGTTGGGGTTGATCAAGGCAAGGGCAGGCGGCAATAGCGGTTCGGTCACATGATGATCGACGACAATCACGTCGAGCCCGGCGTCGCGTGCCGCGGCCAGCGGCTCGTGCGCGGTGGCGCCGCAATCCACCGTCACGACGAGGCCGGCGCCTTCCTCCTTGAGGCGGCGCAGCGCCGGGGCATTCGGGCCATAGCCCTCGCGCAACCGGTCCGGCACATAGACCGCAGCGGTGGCGCCGATCGCCGCGAAAAACCGCAGCAGCAGGGCTGCGGCGGTCGCGCCATCAACATCGTAATCGCCGAACACGACGATCTTCTCGCCATCGCGCACGGCATGGGCGAGGCGGGCGACCGCCTCGCCCATATCGCGCAGATGGCCGGGGTCGGGCAGCAGGTCGCGCAGGCGCGGCGCCAGAAAGCCCGAGGCCTCGCCCGGTCCGATGCCGCGCTGGGTCAGCAATCGCGCGATAATATCGGGGACGCCGAGCTGGCCGGCAAGCAGCGCCGCGGCGCTGTCGTCGTTGACCGGTGCGCGCCAGCGGCGGCCACATACCGAGCGCTCGATACCAAGAAAAGCGGGTTGTTGCTGGATCACCGGGTCATCCTGGCGGGCGAAGGCCGCAAGATGAAGGGTGTGACCTGTGGGCCTTATATCAACTCGGCTTTCACACTACCCGTTGCTGTGTTGTGTCGACAAAACACTAGAATCGGTGAATGACGAGGCGCGACACACCGCCAACAGCAACAACAGAAGCACCGCCGGAAAGCCGAGCTGAACATGGGTCAGCATCTGTACCGGCTGCATGATTGCCGGGACGCTCCAGGCAAACAGCAGCACCTCGCGTTCGCCGCGCCGGAACCCCGAGCGCAGCCCGAGCAGTGCCAGCCAGGCCACCGCCGGCACTAGCCAGAGCAGGTCGTAATAGAACAGATAGGGCGAGACCAGCAGAGAGCCAGTCATCAGGCTAGCTGTCTTGGCCTCGAACGGCGCCGCGCGACGGCGCCATACCGACCAGACGCGGCCGGCGGCGAACACCGCGACGATTGCCTGTGCGACGCGCGCCGCTGCTACCGGGCCGCCCAGCGACAGCACGAAGACGTAAGGACTCGGCATCGTGTCCCACGGCACGGCGCCGGCGTCGGCCATCGCCTGGCTGACCGGAAGATGCGCGAGGAACGCCAACCAGCTCACCCAGCCGAACGCCGCGATGCTCGCGAACACCAGCGTTGCCACGGTGACGGCCGCGGCCGCGATCGCGCGCCAATGCCCGCCGGCCAGCAATGCGACCGGAAACAGCGGCGCCAGATGGGGTTTCAGCGCCAGCAGGCCGACCAATACGCCCGCCGCTACCGGCCACCGCTCCAGCCACAACAGGGCAAAGCCGGCAAGGGCCACGGTCAGGAACGCGTTCTGGCCGTCGAGCAGATTGAGGAGCGCGGCTGGCGCCGCGGCGGCGATCCAGAAGCGCCGGTCCGGTATGAGCCGCGGAATGAGCGCGGCGTAGAGCGCCGCCGTCGCGCTGAGGAACACCGCGAGCGCCACCGGGTACGGCATCAGTCCGAGCGGCGCGACCGCCAGCAGGAAGGTCGGCGGGTAATGCCACGGAAACCAGTACTCCGCCCGGAACGGCACCGCCGCATGCTGCACCGGTACGATCGCCTGCCAGTCGAACGCATCGGCGGCCTGGCCCGCCAGCGCCAGCCGCGCCGTGCTCCAATAAGCCATGAAATCGTAGCCCAGCGGCTTGCCGCGCGGATCGACCAGGTCGGGCAGGGATCGGATGGTCCAGACGGCCAGCACGATCGCGAAAATGCCAACGATAATCCATGAATAAGCGCGCACGCGCTCGGCATTGAGCCAATGCCCGCGCTGTCCCGTATTCGCCTCGGTATCCGGTGCCCAGGTCTGTGTCACGTGGAACAGCGTAGGGGGCGATCCTGAACATGTCGTCAATAAAACCTGCGCTTTTGCCGAGCCGGCGCCTTGACAGGGCGACGGGCTGCCGGTGCACTGTGTGGCCGAGTACGGGGCCCGAAGCCAATCAAGGCCCGCAGGAGGATCGTATGGCGACATTATCCGCCGAGCCGGTGGCGGCCGATTGGGTGTCATTCGACCCGGTCGCTGACGATTACGTTGCGCAGGTTCGCGAGCTGGCGCCGACGATCGCCGCGTCGGGCGAGGATATCGATCAGGCGCGCGAGATCCCGCCCGAGGTTATCGAGGAACTGATCGCGCGCGGCTTCTTCCGGCTGTTGCAGCCGCGCTCCCTCGGCGGCGCCGAACTATTGCCGTCGGAATACGTGCCCGTCATCGAGGAACTGGCCAAGGTCAACGCCAGCATCGCCTGGTGCGTCAACCAGAATTCCGGCTGTTCGATGACCGCTGCCTATCTCGAACCCGAGGTCGCGCAGGAAATTTTCGGCAGTCCGCATGGCATCCTGGCCTGGGGACCGGGGCCCGGCGAGGCGCGCGCGGTACCCGGCGGCTACCGGGTGACGGCGAACTGGTCGTTTGCCAGCGGCAGCCATCATGCCACTTGGCTCGGTTGCCATGTGCCGGTGCTGGAAGGGGATCGCGGCCCGCGCCTCAACCCGGATGGGACACCGGTGGTGCGCACAATGCTGTTTCCGAAATCGGAGACCGAATTTACCGACATCTGGCACACGATCGGCCTTCGCGGCACCGGCAGCGACAAATACGCGGTGCGCGACCTGTTCGTGCCTGAGCCCTTCTCGGTCAACGTATTGTCGCGCCGCGATCTGCCGGCGCACGAACCGGGCCTGCTCTACAAATTCAGCAGCCTCTCGATTTATGCCGCCGGGTTCGGCTCGGTGGCGCTCGGCATCGCGCAGGGTACACTCGAAGACTTCATCGATCTGGCGCATGACAAGATCCCGCGGGGCTCGCGCAAGACAATGCGCGACAACAACGTCACCCAGTCGCTGGTCGGGAAGTGCGAAGCCCGCCTCGCTTCGGCCCGCACCTGGCTGCGCTATTCGCTTGAGGCAATCACCGAGGCGGTGGATGCGCGCGGGCATATAAACCTCGACGAGCGCATGACGATCCGCCTTGCCGCGACCCATGCGATCCACACCTCGCTCGAAGTCGTCGATATTCTCTACCAGGCCGCCGGCGCGACCGCGATCTTCAACGTCAACCCGTTCGAGCGCCGCTTCCGCGACATCCACTCGGTCGCGCAACAGCTGCAGGGGCGGCAGCTGCATTTCGAGACCGTCGGGCAATACATGCTCGGCCTCGACCCGGATACCAGCTGGCTCTGAACTCTGCCAGGCGGCGCTAATTGCGCCGCCTGGTATATTCCGCGCGCAGATGATTGCGCAGGTGGACGGTACCGGCGGCGATATAGCCCCCATCGATGGCAATCTCGGCGCCATTGATAAAGCTCGACGCGTCCGAGGCGAGAAACAGCACCAGCTCGGCTGTTTCTTGCGGCATCCCCAGGCGGCCGAGCGGGATCGACATCGCCGCCGCCGCCTCGAACCCCTCGCCGCCGAGCCGCGCAAAGCTGGTCTCGGCGATGGTGCCGGGGTGGATCGAGTTGACCCGGATGTTCCACGGCGCGAATTGCAGTACCGCTGATTTGGTCAGGCCGCGCAGCCCCCATTTGCTCGCGGTATAGGCGGCATCGTCATACGCGGTCATGCCGGCGGTCGAGGACAGGTTGATGATCGAGCCGCCGCCGGAATCGCGCATCGCCGGCGCGGCGTGCTTCATGCCCAGCATCGCCCCGGTCAGGTTGACCGCCAGGGTGCGGTTCCAGGCCTCGAGCGTCGTCTCGATGACGCTTTGCCGGGCGATGATCCCGGCATTGTTGACCAAGACATGCAGCCCGCCAAACGCCGCGACGCTTGCCGCCACCGTCTCGATCCAGCCCGCTTCTTCCGCCACATCCTGCGCGCGAAACAGGGCCCGGCCGCCCTGTCCGGACAGACGCGCCGCCACCGCCTCGCCAGCGGCGGCGTCGATATCGCTCAGCATCACCGCCGCGCCCTCGCGCACGAACAATTCGGCGTCCGCCGCGCCCTGACCGGAGGCGGCACCGGTGATCAGCGCGATCTTGCCGGCCAGTCTGGTCATGCCTGCCTCCCTGCCTTTGTTCAGCCGCCGGCACTTTAGCAAACCCCCGCAACCAGCGAGAGGCGGGCGTATCCGATTGTCTTGCGTGCGCCGCGCGGGCTTGTGTTTCGGGGGCTCACGCGAAAGAGTGGGGCACCATCGAAGGAGAAGCCGATGCCGAATTTAGCCGCCAATCTCAGCATGATGTTTCAGGAGATCGGCTTTCTCGACCGCTTTGACGCGGCGGCACGGGCCGGGTTCAAGGGGGTCGAATTCCTCTTTCCCTACGAGCACCCGCCCGAGGTGATCGCCGAAAAACTCGAGCGCAACGGCCTGAAACTTGGCCTGTTCAACACGGTGCCGGGCGACTGGAGCAAGAACGAGCGCGGTCTCGCCGCCCAGCCGGGTCGCGAAGCGGAATTCCGCGCCGGCGTCGATAAGGCGATCACCTACGCCAAGGCCGCGAAATGCCCAAACCTGCACACCATGGCCGGGCTGTGGCCGGCGGGGCGCGACAAGGCGGAGGGCGAGCGCGTCTATATCGAAAATCTGCGCTGGGCCGCTGACCGGATGGCGCCGGAAGGGTTGAACGCGCTGATCGAGCCGATCAACACGCGCGATATCCCGGGCTATTTTCTTAACTACACACAGGACGCGCTGCGCATCATCGAAAAGGTCAAGCGTCCCAATCTGAAACTGCAGCTCGACCTGTATCACGTGCAGATCATGGAGGGCGATCTCGCGACCCACATCCGCGACCTCGCCGGGCATTACCCGCATGTCCAGATCGCCGGCAACCCCGGCCGCAATGAGCCAGATGTCGGCGAGATCAACTACCCCTTCCTGTTCGACCTGTTCGACGAGATCGGCTACACGGGCTGGATTGGCTGCGAGTATCGGCCAAAGGGCGACACGGTCGCCGGGCTCGGCTGGGCCCGGAAGTACGGTATCGGCGGTTAGCGTTTCGGCGGGGAGAGCGGGGCGCAGCTTACTCCCACCCCCACCCCCACCCTCCCCCGCAAGCAGGGGAGGGTGCTATTTTTGGGCAGATCGCATAGCGTTGCGACCACGCCGACGGGATCCCCTCTCCTGCTTGCGGGGGAGGGTGGGGGTGGGTAACGCAATCGCCAGCCCCAAGCGAGGACACAGACAATGCGGATCGTAATCACCGGCGGCTGCGGCTTTCTCGGGCGCCGGGTGGCGATGAAATTGCTCGCGGAGGGCAGCGCACTCGGCCCGGTCGATGAGCTGGTGCTGTTCGACAATGCGCTACCCGCGCTGCCGCTGCCGGAAGACAAGCGCGTACGGGTCGTAACCGGTGACATCGCCGATCGCGCTACCGTGGCGCAGCTGATTGCCCCCGGCACCGACGCCGTGTTCCATCTCGCGGCGATTGTCAGCGGTCAGGCGGAAGCCGATCCCGATCTCGGCTACCGGGTCAATCTCGACGGCACGCGGGCGGTGCTCGATGCGTGCCGCGCGCTCGGCAGCCAGCCGCGCTTGATCTTCGCCAGCTCGCTCGCGGTATACGGCGGCGCCCTGCCGCCCGAGGTGGGCGAGGAAACCGCGCTCATGCCGCAAAGCTCCTACGGCACCCAGAAGGCGATCGGCGAGTTATTGGTCAACGATTACAGCCGTAAGGGGTTTGTCGACGGCCGCGCCCTGCGATTACCGACCGTAGTGGTGCGGCCGGGTCTGCCGAACCGCGCCGCCTCAACCTTTGCCTCGTCGATGATCCGCGAGCCGCTGACCGGCCGCGATGCGGTTTGCCCGGTGACACCAGAGACGGTAATGGCATTGGCCTCGCCGCGCCGCATCGTCGCCGGGCTGGTGCACGCGTTGGGATTGCCGGGCGAGGCCTTTGGCGCGACGCGGGTCATGCAATTGCCGGGATTTTCGGTATCGGTCGGCGATATGGCGGCGGCGATGCGTCGCGCCGGCGGCGAGGCGGCCCATGCCCGCCTGCGCTGGCAGCCGGACGCGCAGATCCAGGCAATCGTCGGCAGCTGGCCGCGCGCGCTCGCCGCGCCGCGCGCGGAGGCGCTCGGCTTTGGCCGCGACCGCGATATCGACGAGGTGGTGCAGGCCTTTATCGAGGACGATATGGCGTTGCAGAAAACGCTGGTTGCCTGATTTCCGAACGCGTCAGGAGCGGCGCGGGTCGAGCGCGTCGCGCAACCCGTCGCCGAACAGGTTCAGCGAAAGCACCAGCGCGAAGATCGCCAAGCCCGGCCAGATCGCCATCCACGGCGCCTGCGACAGGAAGTTCTTAGCCGTATTAAGCATGCTGCCCCAGCTCGGGTCCGGCGGCTGCTGTCCGAGGCCGAGAAAGCTGAGGCTGGCCTCGGCGATGATCGCCGCGGCACTGGCGAGCGTCGCCTGCACCAGCAGAGGCGGCACGATATTTGGCAGGATGTGTCGCAACAGGATGCGGTAATGCGGGTTACCGACCGCTCGAGCGGCCTCAACATAGTCCTCCTGCTTGACCGACAGGACCTGGGCGCGGGTCAGGCGGACAAAGATCGGCATCTGCGACACACCGATCGCGATCATCGCGTTCGTCAGGCTGGGACCGAGAAACGCGGCCAGTGCAATCGCGAGGATCAGAAACGGAATCGCCAGCATCGCATCGATCAGGCGCATCACGACGGCATCGAGCAGGCTGCCGACATAGCCCGAAACCAGCCCAAGCGGTACGCCGGTCATCATTGCCAGGGAGACCGAAACTAGGCCCGCCAATAGCGAGGCGCGAGTGCCCCAGATCATCCGCGCCAGCACATCGCGACCGATCTCGTCGGTACCGAACCAGTGCAGCAATGACGGCGGCTTGCGCACCAGCAGGAAATTCGTCGCGACCGGATCGTAGGGCGAAACCAGCGGCGCCAACGCCGCCAGCGCAATAAAAAACACGACGACCGAAAAACCCACGACCGCCGCTTTGCGCCGCCACAACCGGTGCAGCGCGAGCTGCCACGGCCGCTCGCCATTCTCGCGTTCCGGCGCGGCGGCGACCAGGAGGGGGGCGATGTCGGCGGTCATGCGCGAAGCCGCGGATTGATCGCGACATACGCGATATCGGCCAGCAGATTAAGCACGATGTAGGCCAGCGCGGTGCACAGCACGACGCCCTGCACGACGGCGTAATCGCGGTTGAACACCGCGTCGACGATCAATTTGCCAAAGCCGGGGATCGTGAAGACCTGCTCGGTCAAGACCGCGCCCGAGAGCAAGGCGCCGAATTCGAGCGCGCCGAGCGTCACCACCGGCACCAGCGCGTTGCGCAATGCGTGTTTCAGCACGACGCGCCATTGCGGCAGCCCTTTGGCGCGCGCGGTGCGGATGTAATCGGCGTCGAGCACCTGCAGCATGGCACTGCGGGTGTGCCGCATCATCACCGCCGCGATCGCGTTGCCGAGCACGAAGGCAGGCATGATGAGGGTCATCAAATTCTGCCGCAGGCTCTCCGCCGGGCTGACAAAGCCGGACGCGGGAAACCAGCCGAGCCTTACCGAAAACAGCAGGATCAGCAGGATGCCAAGCCAGAAATTGGGGATCGACAGACCCCATAATGCCGCAATCGTCGCTCCGTAATCCACCGGCGTGTTGTTCTTGACTGCGGCGACGATGCCGGCCGGCACCCCGATCGACAGCGCGATGACGATCGCGAAGGCCGCCAGCTCGCCAGTCACGGGGAGCTTTTCGGCGATCAACTCGCTGACCGGCCGCTTGATGCGGATCGACTCGCCCAGATCGCCGTGCGCCACCCCTTTGAGCCACAGGGCGTAGCGGACCGGCAGCGGCTGATCGAGATGGTATTTCTCGCGCAGGAAGGCGATGACACTGGGATCGCGCTCTTCGCCGGCCAGGGCGAGCGCCGGATCACCCGGCAATAACTGCTGCAACCCGAAGATAAGCAACGACACAAAGAACAGCGTCGGCACAATCAACGCGATGCGGCGAAGCAGAAACGCGGTCATTCGATCTATGATATTTGTGCCATTGGGCGCCCGTCGGTGTCGCAGCAATCGTGCCAATAACCGAGAGTTTACTGCAAATTCATCCCCTGGGGGCGGATCAGGCCGTCGGGATAGGGGGTAAAGCCGGTCAGCTTTCTGTTAAACGCGTAGAGCCATTTCAGGTGCCAGAGGTAGATCAGCGGCCGCTCCTGCAGGGTGCGGCTGGCAACGTTGGCGTAATGCGCACTCCGCTCGGCTTGGGTTTGGGCAGTGCGCGCCGCGTCGAGCTCGCGATCGACATCCTGATTGCAGTAATGCCCCGAGTTGAGCGCGGCGGGCGCCTTGCACGACACGAAATTATAGATGTTGCCGTCAGGGTCCGTGCGACCGCTCCAGCCGTTCAGGAACGCCTGGTAGTCGCCCGCCGAAGCGGTTTGCAATGCCGCTGCGAATTCGACCGACTGGATACTGACGGTGAAACCGGCTTCACCCGCCATCGCCTGGATGACCTGGGCGGCCCGCTGCACCTCGGGGTCGGTTGGCACCATCAGGGTAAAGCTGGGGTTCGGAGCCCCGGCGGCCTGCAATAAATGCCTGGCTTTGGCGACGTCCCGGGCGGGCAGCGGCAGCGCCTTGTCGTAATAGGGATTGTCGGGCGGGACCCATTGATTGCCCGCCTGAAACACGCCGTTGAAGACGACCTGATTTAACGCGACGCGATCGATCGACAGATCGAGCGCCTCCCGCACTCGGGGGTCCTGCCCCAGCGGCGTCTTGGCGCGCGTGCCGTTATTGGTATTGATCCCGATGGCATCGTAGCCGAGCCCGGTGATCTCGGCTGTTTTGAGGCGCCCATCCTGACGCGCCGTATCCATATCGGTAGCGGCGATGCGCTCGGCCATGTCGAGGCCGCCCGATTGCAGATTGGCCAGCCGCACCGTCGAGTCCGGGATCGGCAGAAAGACGATACGGTCGAAATGCACCGCCTCCTTGTTCCAGTAATCGCCAAAGCGCTCGAGCACGATCCGGTCCTGCGCGACACGCTCGACGAATTTGTAGGGCCCGGCACAGACAGGATGCACCGAGAACTCTCCGCCGGATTGCGCCGCCTTGGGCGACACCATCATGCCAGCGCGGTCGCTGAGCTGCGCCAGCAGCGGCGCGAACGGTGCCGACAGCACCAGCTTTACCGTGTGGTTATCGATGACCTGCACATCCTTGACGGCGCTGATCTCGGCCTTGCGGTTCGAACCCGGCAAGGTGAGGTGGCGCTCGATATTGAATTTGACGGCGGCGGCGTCGAACGGCTCGCCATCCTGGAACTTGACCCCCGGCCGCAATTTCAGCACGAGCCCAAGATTGTTGTCGGTCCACTCCCAGGCGGTTGCCAGCTGCGGCACGAAGTCCAGCTTGGGCGAGATGTCGATCAGCTTGTCGCACAGCGAGGCAAAGACGATCCGCCCGACAAAGGTGCGCGACATCGTCGGGTCGAGCGCGTCCGGATCTTCAGCTAACCCGATGCGCAGGGTCTGGGCGCTCGCCAGTGCGGCTCCACCCGTCGCCCAGAACAAAAAGGCGGCACACAGCAGGAGAGCGCGTCTGATCATGGTTCCTCGGTCAACGAGAGGCGTGGCGCGGGCGGCTGCAAAGCCTAAGCCATGAGCGGAGATCCGGTTAAGTTCGATTCTCTGCCTTCGTGATCGCCAAACCGGTCTCCAGATATCTTCCGCCTTCATAAGCAAAACGCCCGCCCGCGAGATCGCGGACGGGCGCCTTATTTACGCTACGCTAGTGGTTGAGCTGGATTAGAAATCCATCCCGCCCATGCCGCCGCCCGGCGGCATCGCCGGCATGGCCGACTTCGGCTCCGGCTTCTCGGCCACCATTGCCTCGGTCGTGATCAGGAGGCCCGCGACCGACGCGGCGTCCTGCAGCGCATGCCGCACGACCTTGGTCGGGTCGATGATACCGGCCTGGATCAGGTCGGTGAACTCGCCCTTCTGCGCGTCGAAGCCGTAATTGGTGTTGTTGCTCTCGAGCAGCTTGCCAACCACGATCGAGCCATCGGTGCCGGAATTCTCGGCGATCTGCCGGGCGGGCGCCTGCAGCGCCTTGCGAACGATCTCGATGCCGACCTTCTGGTCCGGGTTCGCCGGGGTGATCTTCTCGAGCGCCTTGACGGCGTAGAGCAGAGCCGCGCCGCCACCGGCGACCACGCCCTCTTCGACCGCCGCACGGGTCGCATGCATCGCGTCGTCGACGCGATCCTTGCGCTCCTTCACCTCGATCTCGGTCGCGCCGCCGACGCGGATCACCGCGACGCCGCCCGCGAGCTTTGCCAGGCGCTCCTGCAATTTCTCACGGTCATAGTCCGAGGTGGTCTCCTCGATCTGCTGCCGGATCTGCGTGCAACGGCCTTCGATGTCGTCCTTCGATCCGCCGCCATCGATGATCGTGGTGTTTTCCTTCTCGACGCGCAGCCGCTTGCACTGACCGAGCATATCGAGGGTGACGTTCTCAAGCTTGATGCCGAGATCTTCGCTGATCACCTGACCACCGGTCAGGATCGCGATGTCTTCCAGCATCGCCTTGCGGCGGTCGCCGAAGCCCGGCGCCTTGACCGCGGCCACCTTAAGGCC
>Ga0213875_10000862_pt1 | contig 22407 bp, 19 predicted proteins | sample BarmaccomBMRX_R8_FD_160105 | JGI IMG/M metagenome (GOLD analysis project Ga0213875, IMG submission 160105) | Root-associated microbial communities from Barbacenia macrantha in rupestrian grasslands, the National Park of Serra do Cipo, Brazil - RX_R8 | ecosystem: Host-associated > Plants > Roots... | reverse complement strand
TTAGAGTTCGCCGGCGGTGCCCACCTCACCCTCCCATTGCTGCGCAATGGGCCCCTCCCTCTCCCCCCTGAAGGGCGGAGAAGGGTCTCCGCGAGCAAACCGCCACCGGGGATAGCGGGTAATCAGCCGAGCAGCGCGGCGTTCTTGTCGAGGCCGCGCAGGATCTCGTCACGCCCGACATCGGCGATTTCGAGCACGGCCCGGTCGATGCCGGCGGCTTCGTATTCGCTCAAGGCCGCCTTGTCAGGCGGCGCACGGAAGATCGAGATCGACAAGGTGGCCGGGTCGCGGCCGGCCTCTTTGGCAAGATTGTGCAGCCGGGCGACCTGCTCCTTGGCGTTGAAGCCGCGCACCGGCCGCGGGAACCAGCCGTCGCAATATTCGACGACGCGGCGCAGGGTATAATCGGTCTCGCCGCCGAGCAGGATCGGCGGGTGCGGCTTCTGCGCCGGCTTCGGATACGACCACACCGGGTCGAAATCGACCATCTCGCCGTGGAATTCGGCCTCTTCCTCGGTCCATAGCGCCTTCATCGCAAGGATGCGTTCGCGCGTCAGCTTGAAGCGGGTTTTGTATTGGGCGCCGTGGTTCTCCATCTCCTCGACATTCCACCCGCCGCCGATGCCGAATTCGACCCGGCCGCCCGATAATTGGTCGAGGCTGGCGACGCATTTGGCGGTGACGATCGGGTCGCGCTCGGGGATCAGGCAGATGCCGGTGCCGAGCCGCAAATTCTTGGTGGCCGCGGCGGCAAAGGACAGCGCCACGAAAGGGTCATGGGTATGGGCATAGCGCTTCGGGAGCTCGCCGCCGGCTGGAAACGGGCTGCGCCGGCTGGTCGGGATGTGGGTATGCTCGGGCACGAACAGCGATTCGTAGCCGCGTTCCTCGAGTGCCCGCGCCAGCTCGCTGATATCGATGCCGTAATCGACCGGAAAGTAGAAGACGCCGACTCGCATGGCTCCGCTCCTCCAGGGGCGGCATCAACGGCCGCCCCACAGTACAGATACAATCCTAGATTCGAGACGCTGTAATTCCTACTCGAATTGCCGGCAAAGGATGCGGCCTCGCCGTGGCTGCACATGACGATCCAGCTTATCGCGAGAAGCGGAGCGGCGGTTGCGAGGCCGCGACGGCCGTGGCCGGCTCACCGGCCTTCGCGGCGCCAGGCGGCGAGCAATGTGCCGATGGTCAACAACAGCGCGATGATCCCCGGCACGAGCGGCGTTTCGGCAAAACCGGTCACGACGTAGTCGCCGTTCTGGCGCAACCCCATCCAGCCATGGCCGGCGGTACTGCGCCCGGCCGATACGCGGCGGATCTCCGGGATTGCGCCGTCGCCGACCCAGAACACGCCGCCGCCGGTAGCCGCGACGGCCGGGGCGAGCTTCTCCGGGGTGGTCCGGACATCGGCGTATTCGACCGGGTTCAGCGGCCCCGCCGCGGCCAGCGCGGTGCGGATACCGTCGCTGATGCGATAGAGGCCCATTTGCGTGATCGGCAGGGTCCCGGTGCTGCGGCCGCCGCTCGCCGGGTCGAGCTTCAGGCTCCGGGTGGTGCCATCCGGCGCGGTCACCGTGACCGGGCGCTCATCGGGCTCCAACGATTGCCGGGTGACCACGAGGCGATCACCCTCGACCGCGGCGCGCAGATCGTTCTCTTCGAGGTCGGGCTCCTTCATCAACCAGTAGGCGAGTCGGCGCAATAGCTCGGTTTGCGGACCGCCGCCCTCGAACCCGCGCGCCCACAGCCACATCTGATCGGACAGCAATTGCGCGACGCGTCCCTCGCCGACCCGGTCGAGCACCAGCAGCGGCTCGCCATGGTCGCCGTTCATGATCGTCGTGCCGTGATGGACATGCGCCTCGACCTGGCGGAACCAGCGACCCCAGCTCGGCTGCTCCCCCCGTTTGCCGGCGCCGGGCAGATCCTCGGTTACCGGATGGCGCCGGCCCTGATCGGTCAGAACCGGCTTGTAGCCTTCCTCGTCGACATTGCCGGTCGGCTCGGTCGGCAGAATCTCGCCGAGCGGCGTGCGGAACAGGCTCATCGGGGTCCCGAAGCTCGGGCCGGCGGCTTCGAGGAAGGCTCCGCCCTTGCGCACGTACCGCACGACATTCTCGATATAAGCCTGCGGGATCACGCCGCGCCGGCTGTAGCGATCGAAGATGATCAGGTCGAACTCGTCGAGCTTGACGTCGAACAATTCCCGGATCGGAAACGCGATCAGCGACAATTCCTTGATCGGCGTGCCGTCCTGCTTTTCGGGCGGCCGCAGGATCGTGAAATGCACGAGATCGACCGACGGGTCCGATTTAAGGATGTTGCGCCAGACCCGCTCGCCGGCATGCGGCTCGCCCGAGACCAGCAACACCCGCAGCCGGTCGCGCACTCCGTTCACCACGACGGCGGCGCGGTTGTTGACCAGGGTCAGCTCCTGCGGCCCGGGCTCGACCTCCAGTTCGAGGATGTTGGGGCCGCCATGGTCGATCGGGATCGACAATGGCACATCGCGGCCGACCGGCACCATCGCCTGATGCGGCGGGCCGCCGTCCTTGCGCCAGGTCAGCGTCGCCTGCGTTGCCGGCCCATCCTTTCTCGCCGGCAGGTCTTCGACCCGCACCGTCAAGGGGGTTTCCTTGCCGACCAGTCCGAAGCTCGGCGCTTGTGCCACGACCAATCGCCGGTCGCCCTCGTCCGGATGGCCCGACAGCAAGACGTGCAATGGCCCGCCGAGCTGGTCGGCGAGCGCCCCGGCGTCGCCGGTCGGCACGTCGTGCACCTGTCCATCGGTGATCATGACGATCCCCGCGAGCCGCTGGCGCGGCACATCCGACATCGCGCGGGCGAGCGCCGCGAACAGCCGCGTTCCATCGTCGGCGGCGCCGGGCTGCGTCTTGCCGGCGCGGACGATGCGGAGGTCGAGATCGGGCTCCGTGCCGAGGCGCTCCTTGACCGCCGCCAGCGCCGCCTCGCTCGCCTCGGCACGGTTGCCGATGCCCTGGCTCGGCGATTCATCGAGCACGACGATCGCGACGTCGCGCAGCGGCGAGCGCTTTTCCTCGACCAGCGACGGGTTGACGAGCGCGGCGAGCAGCATCGCCAATGCCGCCGCCCGCCACCACAGACCGCGGGCGCGCCGCCACAGGCCAAGCGCGACGACAAGCAGCGCGATGGCGGCGAGGGCCGCGATCGCCCACCACGGCAGCATCGCCGCCGCCGCGATCGTATAAGCGCTGCCGCTCATTGCCCGAGCCTTTCAAGAATGGCCGGGACGTGGACCTGGTCGGTCTTGTAGTTGCCGGTCAGCACATACATGACCAGGTTGACGCCGAAGCGAAAGGCCATCTCGCGCTGCGGCTCGCCGCCGGGCACGACGGCATAGGCCGGCCGGCCCTGATCGTCGACCGCCCAGGCGCCGGCCCAATCATTGCCGCCGACGATGACGCTCGCGACGCCGTCATTGACCCGATCCTCGACCGGCTCGATCCACACCTGCCCGCCCGACCACCGTCCCGGAAAATCGTGCAGTAAGTAGAAGGATTTGGTCAGCACATGGTCGGGCGGCACCGGCTCCAGCGGGGGTATCTTGACGGCGCCGACGAGATGCCGCAGCAGCTGTTCCGAAAGCGCGGCGGTGCCATAAGTTCCCGGCATCTGCTCGCCGGCGTCGCGGGTGTCGAACAGGATCGTGCCGCCGGTGTCGAGATAGCGGTTGATGCGTTCGACAGCCTGCGGCGAAGGCGGCTGTTGCTCGGCGGTAACCGGCCAGTAGAGCAGCGGGAAAAAAATCAGCTCGTCACGTTCGACATCGACCGCCATCGGCTCGGCGGTCTCCACCGCGGTGCGCCGGTTCAGGGTTTGGGTCAGGCCCGTAAGCCCGGCCCGGCTCACGGCATCGACATCGGCGACCCCGGTTTCGACATAGGCCAGACGCAGCTCGGAGGTGGCGCGCACGACAAAAGCGTCATCCGAGGCGCGCGCCGACGCCGCCAGCAGCATCAGCCCGGCAAGCGCGGTGGCGGCGATGCGCACCGGACGGCGGCGCAGCAACCCGCGCAGTGCGAAGGCGATCAGCAAATCGCCGAGGGCGAGCAGAAATGCCGCGGTCAGCAGCGGCGGCCGGAGGTCGATCTCGGTGCTGTTCCCTGCAAAGCTTTGGCGCACCGTGCCCTCGGGCAGATTTTCGATTGGCTTCAGATCGCCGAGGCCGGTTGCCAGGTTCAGCGCCCACCTGGCGTCGGTGCTGCCGTAGAACCCGGGGGGATGCTGGGGCGACGCCGCCGCGGTCGGGAGCTCCTTGGCGGCGATCGGCCGCACCGTCGGCGGAGCGCGCTGCAGCTGGCCAAAGCCGTCGAGCGTCTCCAGCGGGGGCAGACTGCCTTCGGCGGTTTCCGAAACGCCCTCGCTCAAGGCCACAATGCGCCGCAGCATCTCGACGAAGAGACCCGACAGCGCCAGGTTCGACCACTCCGCGTTGGCGCTGGTATGCACCAATACGATCCAGCCCTGGCCGCGTTTCTCGGCGGTGACCAGCGGGGTGCCGTCGGCCAGCCGCGCCCAGGTCTTGGCCGCGAGGTCGAGATCGGGCTCGGCCAGTACCTGGCGCGAGACGGTGACGTCGGGGGGGATCGCAAGCCCGGCAAACGGGCTCTCGGGAGCGAACGGGGCGAGCCGTGCCGGCTGCTCCCAGGATAGGGCGCCGCCGATAGTGCGGCCGCCGCGCCGCAGCCGCACCGGCAGCAGACGATCGCTCTGTTCGGCGAGCAAGGGACCGGCGAAGCGCAGCAGCAAGCCGCCACCTTCGATCCATTTGCCGACGATTTCTTCTTCTGTCGCCGAGTCCGGGCCGGTATCGGCAAAGACCAGCACCGCCAGCTCGCGCTTCAACAGATCGGCCGCGGTGCCGCGCCGGATTTCGGTGAACGGACCCAGCGCCCGTTCGAGGTAATAATTCTCCCCGAGCAAGGGTTGCCCGCTTGCGTTCGGCGCAGCGGCAATGCCGACCGGCCGCCGCCGCCAGCGCTCGTCGACGAGCAGCGCGGCGCCGGCCGACTGCTCGCCTTCGACTTCGATGCGGGTGACCCGGTTGCGCAGCTCGGTCGGCATCGGCAGGCGCACCACCGCCCGGGTTTCGCCCGGGACGATGGTCGCAGCCTCGCGCGCCAGCAGCCGGCCGTCTTCGCCGCTGGCGCGGACCTGCAGCAGCCGCGGCGCCGCCGCCGGCAGCGAGCGCACCACCACCGACATGTCCTTGCTCGCGGGATCGCCGGCCGCGACCAGCCGCGGCGCGTCGGCCGGCTCGGCCGCGACGTAGCGCAGGCTGCCATGATCGGCAAGATAGGCGGCAAGCGCGGCGCTGCCGTCATCGGCGACCCCGTCGCTGAGCCAGACCGCGGTGGTCCCGTTGGGCAGCGGCGTCGCCTGCAGGCGGGCCAGCGCGGCCTTGCGGTCGACGGGCCAGGGTTTCGGCTGCAACGCCTGCACTGCGGCGCGTGCATCGGCGGCGCGGATCGGGGCAAGCGGTTCGGGCGGCTGCTCGGAAGCCGCGGGCGCCGTGGTCACCAGAACCATCTGGCGATCTTCCCGCTCGGCCTCGGCCAGCAGTTCCCCGAGCGCCGCCTCGCGCTGCTGCCAATCGCCGGCCGCGGCCCAGCCGTCATCGACGACGAGCACCACCGGCCCGCTACCCGCCAGCCGCGACTGGGGATTGAGCACGGGATGGGCGAGCGCGACGATGATCATCGCCGCGATCGCCATTCGCAGCAAGATCAGCCACAGCGGCGTGCGCGCCGGCGTTTCTTCGCGCGGCGCCAGCCCGAGCAGCAGCCGCAGCGCCGGAAACGGGATGCGGCGCGGCGCCGGCGGCGTCACCCTCAACAGCCACCAGATGATCGGCAATGCCGCCAGCGCCGCGAGCAGCCACGGTGCCGCAAACGCCAGGGATCCGAGCGCGAGCATTACCGCGGCGCCATGCGCGAAAATTTCTCGCGCCCGGGTACCCGGCAGGGGCAGGCCGGGAATGCAATGCCGCGACGATTCGATCCGCGCATGCTGACCTTAGCGGCGCCGATCGGCGGCGAGCGCGCCGTAGAGCGCCAGCAGGGCGAGATGCGGGGCGCGATCGGTGCGGTGGAACCCATAGCCCCAGCCGAACGCGCGCGCCATCGCGGCCAGCCCCTCGCGATGCCGCCGGAACCGCTCGGCATAGTCGCCGCGCACGCTCTCGACCCGGCTCAGCACCAGTTCCTCCCGCTGCTCGACTCCTTCGAAGCGTACCCGGCCGACGAACGGCAGGTCCTCCTCGGCCGGGTCCGCGATTTGCAGCAAGTGGGCGCGCAGCCCGGCCGCGGCGAAACGGCGGAGGGCGGCATTGATGTCGTCGAGCGGCGACAGGAAATCGCCGATCAGCACCAGCTGCGCGGCGCGCGGCAGCGGCTCGAAGCCCGGCAGCCCGGGCTCGCCCGCGCCGGAAGACTCGCGCTCGATCAGCGCGGTTAATCGCGACAGCGCAATGCGCCCGCTGAGCGGCGCCATGCCGCTGCCGAGCAGGCTCAGCCGCTCGCCGCCGCGCACCAGCAGGCTCGCCAGCGCCAATAGCAGCAATTCGGCGCGGTCGCGCTTGGTCGGCCACGACCCGCCGGAGACATAGGGGGCCGAGGTGTACTCCATTGAGGCCGAGGCATCGCGCCACAGCCACACGCTCTGGGCCGCCTCCCATTCGCTTTCGCGCACATAGACGCGCTGCGACTTGGCGCTTTCGCGCCAGTCGATGCGCGTCGCGGCGTCGCCGGGCTGGTACTGGCGGAACTGCCAGAAGGTCTCGCCCTGCCCGACGCGTCGGCGCCCGTGCACGCCCTGCGCCACCGTCGCGGCCACCCGCTCGGCGGCGACCAGCAGCGGCGGCAGGCCGGCCGCGGCCTGTTCGGCGCGGTTGCGCAGTCCGGCCGGGGCGCCGCGGCCCCTGGGGGCGGCAGAGGCGATCAATCCGATCGACCGGGACTTGCCGCGGCACTCACCGCAGCGGCGCGGTCATCTGTTCGATGACCTGCGCCACGGCGATTCCTTCCGCGCGGCCGGCGAAGCTGACCGCCATGCGGTGCCGCAGCACCGGCGCCGCCAGGGCGATGACATCGTCAACCGAAGGGCTGTAGCGGCCATCGAGCAATGCCCGAGCGCGGCAGGCGAGCATCAGGGCCTGGCTGGCGCGCGGCCCCGGTCCCCAGGCGACGAAGCGGCGCGCCCCTTCAACCGCATCGCCGGGGCGGCCGGAACGCACCAGCTCCAGAATCGCCTCGACGACGCTTTCCCCGACCGGGATGCGTCGCACCAGACGCTGCGCCGCCATCAACTCGGTGACGCCCATCGCCGGCCGCGGCGGGTCTTCGGCGGCACCGGTGGTCGCGATCAGCATCCGCTTTTCGGCATCGCGATCGGGATAATCGACATCTATCTGCAGCAGAAAGCGATCCAGCTGCGCCTCGGGCAGCGGGTAGGTGCCCTCCTGTTCGAGCGGGTTCTGGGTGGCCAGCACGTGAAACGGACGCGGCAGCGGATGGTACTGCCCGGCGATCGAGACGCGGCCCTCCTGCATCGCCTGCAGCAGCGCCGATTGCGTGCGCGGGCTGGCGCGATTGATCTCGTCGGCCATCAGCAATTGGCAGAACACCGGGCCGGGGATGAAGCGGAACGACCTGCGCCCGCCCTCGGTTTCCTCCAGCACCTCCGAGCCGAGAATGTCGGCGGGCATCAGATCGGGGGTGCATTGAATGCGTTTATCGTCCACACCGAGGATCGTGCCGAGGGTCTCGACCAATCGTGTCTTGGCCAGCCCGGGAACCCCGATCAGCAACGCATGCCCGCCGGACAGCAGGGTGATCAAGGCTTGCTCGACCACGTCGCGCTGGCCGAAAATGACCTCGCCGATGCGCTGGCGCACGAGCGACAGCCGCTCGCCGAGCGCTTCAACCTCGGCGACCAGGTCCGTACCGGAGGCGTCGATGGGTACCGTCGAATTCAAACCCGTCAGCCCTTTCTGCAACACGCGCCAAGACCCGAGGCCAAGGCGACACTGATGGAAAACCCCGCCTCCGGCAATTCCCCCGCATCTTCCGCGCCTGCGGCCGTTAGCGGCACACGCCCGTTGATTGATTGCGGCGATCTCGACATGCGCATCGCCCGAGACGGAACCTGGTTCTATCGCGGGTCCCCGATCGGCCGGCTGCCGCTGGTCAAGCTTTTCGCCTCCGTACTGCGGCGCGAAGCCGATGGTACCTATTGGCTCGTCACCCCGGCCGAGCGCGGCCGCGTATCGGTCGATGACGTGCCGTTTCTTGCCGTCGCGCTGGCGGTCGAAGGTGAAGGCCGCCTCCAGCGCCTGATCTTCCGAACCAATCTGGACGAGATTGTGACGGCAGGACCGCAGCATCCGTTGCGCGTCGATACCGCTGCGAGCGGCGAACCGGCGCCCTATATCCTGGTGCGTCCCGGGCTCGAAGCGCGGCTGTCCCGCCCGGTGTTCTACGATCTGGTCGAACTCGGCGCCGCGGAGACGAGCGCCGGCGAGAGCCGGTTCGGGGTGTGGAGCGAGGGCCGGTTCTTCGAACTCGGCGATCCCGGAGAGGAGTGAGGGCATTGACCCCGGAGCGGGTGATCGAACGTCTTTCGCAGCGGCAGGCTGGGCGGCGCGGCTTCGGCGGCGCCACCGATCCTGCCGAAGCCGCCGCACTGCGTGAGGCGACGCGGGGCGACCATGACCTCAACCCCGGCATGACCCTGCCCAGCACGGCGCTGACCCCGGCGGCGGTGCTGGTGCCGCTGGTCATCCGGGCGGAAGGCATGAGCGTGCTGCTGACCCAGCGGACGGCGCATCTGACGGCGCATGCCGGACAGATCTCGTTCCCCGGCGGCCGGCTCGAACCGGACGACGCCGACGCCGTCGCGGCCGCGTTGCGCGAGACCGAGGAAGAAGTCGGCCTGCCGCCTGATTACGTGACCGTGATCGGCCGGCTCGACACCTATGTCACCGGCACCGGGTTCGAGATTACCCCGATCGTCGGCCTGGTACGCGCGCCGTACCCGCTCAGCATTGACCCGTTCGAGGTCGCCGAAGCCTTCGAGGTGCCGCTCGCCTACGTTCTCGATACGCGCAACCATCGGCGCACGGTGCGCGAGTTCGAGGCGCGCAGCCGCAGCTTCTTCGTGCTGCCCTATGAGGGGCGCAATATCTGGGGCGCCACCGCCGGGATGCTGGTTAACCTGGCCGAGGTGCTCGCGGACTGAGCGGCGATGCTGCGGGTTCTGCTCACGATCGTATTGCCGCTGATCCTGCCGACGGCGCTTTACCTGCTGTGGCTGCGCACGACGCAATGGTCGGCCAGCGGCGGCACGATGCGGTGGCGGGGGATGCCGTGGGCGGTGCTGGCCGGCGCCGGGGCGGTGCTGCTCGCCCTCGTGCTGTTTGTCGTGACCGTGCATTTCGGCACCGCCGAACGCGGCATCTATGTGCCGCCACAATGGCACGACGGCCAGATCGTGCCCGGTCATATCGAGAAGACCGGCCGGTGAACAAAGAGTTCCCCGGCGGGCGGATTGCCCCGCCGCCCTGGCTCGTCGAACCGCCCACCCAGGCGCTGCTCGCCGCGTTAGGGCGGGCCGGGATCGCAGCGCGGTTCGTCGGCGGCGCGGTGCGCGATACCCTGCTCGGGCGGCCGGTCGGAGACCTCGATCTCGCGACCCCGGCCCGGCCGGAGCAGGTCCTCGAGGCGCTGAACGAGGCCGGGATCAGGGCGGTCCCGACCGGGCTCGAACACGGCACGGTCACCGCCATCGTGCCGCCGCGCGTCTTCGAGATCACGACCCTGCGTCGTGATGTCGAGACCGACGGCCGCCATGCCCGGGTCGCTTTCGATGCCGACTGGGCGGCCGATGCGGCGCGCCGCGACTTTACGATCAACGCGATTTTTCTCGACCCGGACGGAACGCTGCACGACCCGGTCGGCGGTCTGGCGGATTTGCGCGCGCACCGGGTGCGGTTCGTCGGCGATGCCGCCCGACGCATCGCCGAGGACGTGCTGCGGCTGCTGCGCTATTACCGCTTTGAGGCCCGGTTTGGCGACGGTGGCGGCGACCCCGCAGCGCGCGCCGCCTGCCGTTCCGCGGTGCCGCTGCTTGCCGCTTTGTCGGCCGAGCGCGTCGCCCACGAGCTGACCCGGCTATTGCAGGCGCCGGACCCGGTGCCGGTGCTGCGCATGATGCAGGAGGACGGCGTGCTCGCGGCGATCCTGCCCGAAGCGACCCGGCTCGATCGCCTCGAGTGCCTGCTCCGGCTCGAACCCGACCGCGACGCACTGCGACGGCTCGCCGCGCTGATATCCGTCGATGCCGCCGGGGCGGCGGCCGTGGCGGCAAGGTTGCGGTTCTCGAACGCCTGGCGCGACCGCCTCGTCGGTCTTGCTGCACCGTTTCCGCTCGATCCGGCCGCCTGCGCGAGACAGCAGCGCCTGGCCCTGTACCGGCTCGGAACCGACCGCTATCGCGACCTCGCATTGCTGAGCGCCGCACAGGGCGCAACGAGCTCGGCGCGGCTGTCCGAACTGCTCCATGATGCTGAAGGGTGGACCCCGCCGGTCTTCCCGCTCCGCGGCCAAGATGTGACCGCGCTCGGCGTCGCACCCGGGCCGCCGGTCGGCCGGCTGCTCGAAGCGGTCCGCAACTGGTGGGAAGAAGGCGATTTCGCGGCCGACCGCGCCGCCTGCCTCGCCCGGCTCGGGCACCTGGCTGAGCGCGGCCGCGCCGGCTGAAAAGCCTCGCGTCGGACGGCTTTGCCGTTCCACCGCGCGGGACGGCTGGCGTCGCAGCGCGTTGGCATAGGATTTCAGCCGGGCCGCGGCGGATCCGGTTGCAGGGTTGGTGGCGCAAATATAGGCTCGCACAGCTTACCGGTCCCGAGTCTTGATGTATCTGAGCACCCGCGATCCCGGGCCTGTCCCGGTCACGTTCTCGTTCGAGGACGTGCTGCTTGCCGGCCTGGCGCAGGATGGCGGGCTGTTCGTCCCGGCGCGGCTTCCGGTGCTCGCCGGCGCCGAGATCGGCGCGCTGGCCGGACTGCGCTACGCCGAATTGGCGGCGCGCATCGTGGCGCTGTTTGCCGAGCCTAGCTTTGCGGAACCCGCGCTGCGCCCGCTCGCCGAAGCCGCCTATCGCGATTTCCGTCACGCGGCGGTGACGCCGCTAGTGCAGCTGGACGAGCGGGTCTGGCTGCTCGAGCTGTTTCACGGTCCTACCCTCGCCTTCAAGGATCTGGCGCTGCAGCTGGTCGGCCGGTTGTTCGACACGGTGCTGGCGCGCCGCGGCGAGCATGTGACGGTCATCGGCGCCACCTCGGGCGATACCGGCTCCGCGGCGATCGAGGCCTGCCGCGACCGCGATGCGCTCGACATCTTCATCCTCTATCCGCACGGCCGCGTTTCCGAAGTGCAGCGGCGGCAGATGACGACCGTCGAGGCACCCAACGTGCATGCCCTGGCGATTGAGGGAACCTTTGACGACTGCCAGGATCTGGTGAAAGGGCTGTTCGGCGATGCGGGCCTGCGGCGCGACCTGAACCTGTCGGCTGTCAATTCGATCAATTTCGCGCGGGTCGCCGCCCAGATCGTCTACTATGTTGCGGCCGGCCTGGCCTTGGGCGCGCCGGACCGGGCCGTGTCGTTCAGCGTGCCGACCGGCAATTTCGGGAATGTCTATGCCTGTCACCTGGCGCGCAGGCTCGGCTTGCCGATCGCGCGCCTTGTCATCGGCACCAATGCGAACGACATCCTGACCCGGTATCTGGCAACCGGCGAGATGACGATCGCCCCGGTTGTGGCCAGCCTGAGCCCAAGCATGGACATCCAGGTGTCGAGTAACTTCGAGCGGCTGCTTTTCGAGCTGAAGGACCGCGACGGTGCCGCGGTCGCGGCAGCATTGCGTGAGTTTCGCCGCGGCGGTCGGCTGCCCGCCGATGCCGCGGGGTGGGCTCGGGCGAGGCGCCTGTTCGCGGGCCATCGCGTCGATGACGCGGAGACGATGAAAACGATCGGCGAGACCTATCGCCGCACCGGCGTTCTGATCGATCCGCACAGCGCCGTCGGGGTCGCCGCCGCGCGTGCCGAGCTGGCCGGCGCCGGCGATGCCGCGCCGATCGTGGCGCTCGGCTGTGCGCACCCGGCCAAATTTCCCGATGCCGTCGAGCGTGCGACCGGCATCCGTCCGGCATTGCCCGCCGCCCTCCACGACCTGATCGAGCGACGCGAGCGGATGACGGTGCTGCCCAACGACCTGGCCGCTGTCAGCAGTTTCATCCGCGCTCGCGCGCGCCGGACCATGAGGGCGGCATGACGGTGCGTCTTTCAACATTGGCGAATGGGCTGCGGATCGCGACCGACCGGATCGATACCGTCGGTACGGTCTCGCTCGGCGTGTGGGTCGATGTCGGCACCCGTCACGAGCGGCCCGAGGTCAACGGCGTCGCCCATTTTCTCGAACACATGGCGTTCAAGGGCACCGAGCGGCGGACCGCGCTGGCGATCGCCGAGGAGATCGAGGCGGTTGGCGGTCACCTGAACGCCTACACCTCGCGCGAGAGCACAGCCTACTACGCCAAGGTGCTGAAGGAGGACCTGCCGCTCGCGCTCGATATCCTGGCCGACATCCTGCAGCATTCCACCTTTGATCCAGCCGAGCTGGAGCGCGAGCGCACCGTAATCCTGCAGGAGATCGGGCAGACCAACGACACCCCGGATGACGTCGTTTTCGACCATTTCCAGGAATGCGCCTATCCCGACCAGCCGATGGGGCGCTCGGTACTCGGCAGTCCCGAGATCATCCGGCGCATCCGGCGTGAGGAAGTCGTTGCCTACCTGCGCAGCCATTATGCCGGCGAGCGCATGGTGCTTTCGGCAGCCGGGAATCTCGACCACGACCGCATCGTCGAAACGGCGGAGCGGCTGCTTGCCGGACTGCCGGCGGAGCGTCCGGTCCGCACCGAGCCGGCCCGGTATGCCGGCGGCGAACGCCGATTGGGCCGCGACCTCGAGCAGCTGCATCTGGTGCTCGGATTTCCCGGGCTGGTGCTGGGCGACCCGGATTATTACGCCGCCTCGGTATTGTCGACCGCATTTGGCGGCGGCATGTCCTCCCGGTTGTTCCAGGAAATTCGCGAGAAGCGCGGCCTGGTTTACGCGATCCATTCCTTCGCACACAGCTATCGCGACACCGGCTTGTTCGGGATCTACGCCGGAACCGGCGAGGAGGAGGCGGCCGAGCTGATCCCGGTGTTGTGCGACGAGACCGCCAGGCTCGGCGATGGCCTGAGGGCGGTAGAGTTGGCCCGCGCCAAGGCGCAGATGAAGGCCGGGCTACTGATGTCGCTGGAGAGCACCTCGGCCCGCTGCGAGCAGATGGCGCAGCATCTCCTGATCCACGGCACACCGTTCGATCCGGCCGAGATCGTTCGCTCGATCGAGGCGGTCGACGAGGCGGCAATCCGCCGGGTCGTGGCACGCTGGCGCACCGCACCGCCGACCCTGGCGGCGCTCGGGCCGGTCCGCCGGGTCGAGGGCTTCGAGCGGCTTCGGGCGCGGCTCGGCAGCTAGTCTGCCTCAGGCGTTCTCGCCATCGTCATGGCGCCGCAGCGCAAGAGCTTTCCCCGCCTTTTCCTGGCCCGATCGGAGCCGTTCCGGCTGACCGGCGATCGGGTCTTTCTGCGCCCGCCCGAACGCGGCGACTACGAAGGCTGGGCGAGCCTGCGGGCGCGCTCGCGCGATTTCCTGACGCCATGGGAGCCGAGTTGGCCGCCTGATGCCCTAAGCCGGGCGAGCTTTCGCGCCCGCACCGCCCGCTACGCCGAGGACTGGCGCACCGACCAGGGCTACAACTTCTTCATCTTCAGCACCGACGAGGCGCTGGCAGGCGGGGTCGGCCTGTCCAATCTTCGGCGGGGCGTGTCGGAGACCGCCAGCCTCGGCTATTGGATCGGCCAGCCCCTGGCGCGGCAGGGCTATATGACCGCGGCGCTGCCGCTGGTGCTGGATTTCGCCTTCGACCGGCTGCGCTTGCACCGCATCGAGGCGGCCTGCCTGCCGAGCAACATTCCGAGCCGCGCCCTGCTGACCCGTACCGGTTTTCAGCAGGAGGGCTATGCCCGCCAATACCTGTGCATCGACGGAAAATGGCAAGACCACCTGCTGTTCGCGATATTGCGCGAGGATTGGCGGCGCTGAACCGCGCCCGTCGGGCCATTGCGCGCACGATCAGGCCATACCGGCTGCGGCGGGGACGCTGCTGACGGCGACCGCGATGGCTCCTCGCGCGGGAACTTCAAATCCGGTTCGGCGGAGGCAAAAGCCTCGCAGCTATAACGGGTGCGGGTTGGAACGAACGCGCCCGTGGCGTCACGCGCCGCCGCGGATAAATATCAGCCGCGGCCGATCGCGCGCGGGGGTCGGGCCAGGAAAGCCGGCAGATGATCGCCGAAGCCGATCACCGCCCGCTCTTCCGGCCCCGGACCAAGGCGGCGCTCGGCGGCGCGGCGCCCATCCGGGCGGGCGACGGGGCGCTCGGCGGAGCGCGGGAACGGCATCACGTTCGACGGCCGCGGCGGGGCCGCTTGCGCCGTCGCGGCGCGATCGGGGGTGCCGCCGGGCCGTGGCCCGGGGCGCCGCCGCGTCGGGCGTTGCGGGCGGTCTTCCGCATGCGGGACGCGAGCGGTCGGTCGCCGGCCGGCGGAGGCCGGACCTCGGCTGCGACGCCTCTCGCCCGAGAAATCGAGTTCGGCCGGTTCGATCCCGTCGATGGTCTGGCGCGGGATCTCCTTCCCGATCAGCTTCTCGATCGCGGCGACCGCCTTGCCCTCCTCCGCCACGGACAGCATCAGCGCGCGGCCGTGGCGGCCGGCGCGGCCGGTACGACCGATGCGGTGGACGTAATCCTCGGCATGGATCGGCACGTCGAAGCAGAAGACATGGCTGAGGCCCTGGATGTCGAGACCGCGGGCGGCGACGTCGCTGGCCACCAGCAGCCGGATCTCGCCGGCCTTGAAGCGGGCCAGGGTCTCGGTCCGCTTCGCCTGCGCCATGTCGCCGTGCAACGCCGCAGCGTCCAGCCCGTGCTTGACCAGCGAACGGTAGAGAATATCGACATCGCGCTTTCGGTTGCAGAAAATCAGGGCGTTCTTGACGTCCTCGGAAAGGATCAGCCGCCGCAAGGCCTCACGCTTGTCGTCGGGTTCGAGGACGAGCAAGGATTGGACGACCGTCGCCGCCGGAGAGGCGGGCGGCGCGACTGAGATTTCGGCCGGCTCGTTGAGGAAGGCGTCGGCCAGCTTGCGTATTTCCGGCGGCATCGTCGCCGAAAAGAACAGCGTCTGCCGGTTCTTCGGCAGCAGCCCGACGATGCGCTCGACATCGGGGATGAAGCCCATGTCGAGCATCCGGTCGGCCTCGTCGATGACGAGCACGCGCACATCGGAAAGCAGGATCTTGCCGCGCTCAAACAGATCGATCATGCGGCCAGGAGTCGCGATCAGCACATCGACTCCGCGATCGAGCTTGCGTTCCTGATCGACGAAACTTTCGCCGCCGATCAGCAGCGCGGTGGTCAGCCGGTGGTATTTTCCGTAAAGCTCGAATGAGGCGGCGACCTGCGTCGCCAGTTCGCGGGTCGGCTCCAAGATCAGCGAGCGCGGCATGCGCGCCCGCGCGCGGCCCGCCGCGAGCTTGTCGATCATCGGCAGGGCGAAGCTGGCGGTCTTGCCGGTGCCGGTTTGGGCGCAGCCGAGCACGTCGCGGCCGCGCGTCACGATGGGAATGGCTTGCTGCTGGATCGGCGTCGGGGTCGTATAGCCGGAATCAGAAACTGCCTGAAGCACCTCAGGCGATAAACCAAGTTCGGAAAAACTCATCGAGAATTGGTTGCCTTCATTAATTGGCAGCGGCTCGCTCTGCGCTTGTAATTGGGGAGGGGTTAAAAGAAGTCAAATTGTTTCAGCATGCGATGGCGGCATGTTCGGATCGCGCCAGCGGTGCGGCTTTGGTTCAGCGGCGGCGAAATTGCGGCCGCGGACTCATCGGCGGCGCCGCGCGCTCGTCCTTGTGGCGGAAATTGATGCGGCCCTTGGTCAGATCGTAGGGCGTCATCTCAACCGTGACACGGTCGCCGGCAAGTATCCGAATACGGTTTTTCTTCATCTTGCCGGACGAATACGCAAGGGTTTCGTGCCCGTTATCGAGCCGCACCTTGAAGCGCGCATCGGGCAGCAGCTCCATCACGGTGCCTTCGAATTCGATCAGGTCTTCCTTCGCCAAAGAGTTCTCCTCGCCAAGATTTCGTTCGAAAGAGGAGGGGACGCCCAGGCATCCCCCGCCGGTGCTCGGCCTGCGCTCAGACCGGACGCAGCTTCACCGCGGACACCCGGCCGCGTTGGCCCTGCTCAAGGTCGTAGCTGAGCTTCTGGCCTTCGCGCAAGCTGTCCATGCCGGCCCGCTCGACGGCGGAGATATGCACGAATACATCGGCACCGCCGCTCTCGGGCTGAATAAAGCCGTAGCCCTTCTGCGCATTGAACCATTTGACCGTACCGGTCGCCATTCTCGAGGACTCCACATAGCGGTTCGGGCGCCGCGCGAACGCACGACGCATCAGCCATCGGTTGGATCGGAGGACGCGGTCCGACGCTCGCGGGGAGGCGCAGGCAGCGAGGCCGAACCCAAACAGGTCGACGCCCAGTAGGTAAGCAAAACCGCGCAGCCGCGCAAGATGGCTCGCGCACCGCGGAAGCCCGGCATGTTCTGCCCGATTTCGGGCTGCTCCTGCCCGCGCGACGCCTTTCAGGCGCCGGCCTCTTGCCGCCGGCCGGCGCTTCCGCAACGGTTGTCGAGGGCTTCAGTCTACCCTTACCAGCTTCTGCAGGCTGCGGAGGTTCGGAGGGAGCGGCTCGCCGCGGGCGCGGACGCGGCGGCCCCAATTGGTGAAGGAGACTTCGCCGACATAGATGTCACCGCGCGAATCGACCGCGAGCCCGTGCGGCGAGATGAACTGGCCGGGGTTGAGACCGGCATGGGCGTGCCCGAGACGCGCCAGCAGATCCCCCTCATGGGAATAGATGCTGACGCGCGGGCCGCAATTCGGAATGTCGATATTGACCGCCATGTCGGGGCCGATCTCGCCGATGTAGAAGCGCCCGCCAGCGCCCGGCTCCATGTAAAGCCCGGAGGGCCGGTGCATGTTGCCCCATTGCGACTCGTACCGGCCGTTGCCGGCGAATACCTGCACGCGATGGTTCTCGCGATCGGCGACATAGACCCAGCCCTCGGCATCGCAGCAGATATTATGCGGGATGTTGAACTGGCCGGGATCGGTGCCGGGTTCGCCCCACGACGTCAGCAACTTGCCGTTCGGCGCGAATTTGTGGATGCGCGAATTGCCGTAGCCGTCGGAGATGTAAAGCTCGCCCTGCGGCGACAGCGCCGTATGGGTGCAGCGGTGGAACGGCTCGCCGCTCATATAGGGCGCCGGCTTGCCGGGGATGCCGATGGTCAGCAGCACCTTGCCGTCGAGGGTGCATTGCCGGACCGTGTGGTCGCCGTCATCGGTCAGCCACAGCGTCTCGTCCGGAGCCATGAACACCCCGTGCGGCCGGACGAACACGCCCTCGCCCCAGGAGCGCAGGAAATTGCCGTGGCGGTCGAACACGCACATCGGGTGTTCGCCGCGGTTGAAGGCGTAGACGTTGTCCTTGTTGTCGACCCCGACCGCCGCGACATCGGCGTTGAAAGCCCAGCCGGGCGGCAGTTTCGCCCAGTCGTCGACGACCTCGTAGCGGTACCCGTCCGTGCCCAGGATGACCGACATCGCAGCGTCTCCTCTGTTGCTGGTTGCCGCGAGTATAGGCCCGGGGCGGCCGGACTCAACGAACCGGCTCCGCGGGCCCTAGCTCAAGCGGGCCCCGGCTCAACGAACCGGCTCAGCGCGCCCGGCTCAGGGCTCGCCGTTCGGTCCGGCCGCGGTGCGCCGGCCGCGTCGGGCTCAGACCCCTCGGGAAAGCGAGCGCGACCAGCAGGGTTGCCGCAGCCGTCAAGGTCACGATCAGGTAGACCTCGTGCACCGAGCCGGCAACCACATCGCCGAGCCGGGCGATGTCGGCGGCGCCAAGATCCTGACGCAGCGCCGGTTCGAGTAGCTGGTTCACGGCATCCGCGGTGTCGGGCGCACGCCGCAACACGCCGAAATTGAGGATGGCGCCGCCCACCGCGGCGCCAAGACTCTGGCCGATCATGCGCATGAACATGTTGGAGCCGGTGGCAACGCCGCGCTCGCTCCACCCGACGCTGGCCTGGATCGCGACCAGAAAGGCGGTGTTGCAGCAGCCCATGCCGACACCCATGACCAGGGAGCCGGCCGCAGCCCAGGCAATGCCGCTCTGCGGCGTCATCGCATACAGCATCGCAGCGCCGGCCAAGAGCGCGAGCCCGCCGAGAGCCGCCGAGGCCCGGTACGAGGTGCGGATCATCAGCCGCCCGGCGCCGATCGAGGCGAACATCCAGCTGACCGACATGCAGCCGAGCACAAACCCGGCGAGGCCGGGGCTGCAGCCCATGACGCCCTGCACATAGGTCGGCAAGAAGGCGCTGACTCCCATCATCGCCGAGCCGGTTCCGAAGATTCCAAGATTAGACAGAGCGATGACGCGGTTGCGCCACAGCCGGAACGGCATCATCGGCTCCGGGGTGCGACCTTCATGCCAGAACAGCGCGGCAAAGGCGGCAAGGCCGAGCCCGACCATCGCCGCGATCGCGACGCGATCGAGGCCGGCAGCCTGAACCAGCGCCAGCATCAAGGCGCCGGCCGCGATCACCAGCAGGGCGGCCCCGAGATAGTCGATGCGATGATCATGCCGCGCCAAGGGCTCGGGCAGAAACACGGCGTACATCGCGATGCTGACGGCGCCGATCGGCAGATTGATCCAGAACACCACAGACCAGTGGACATGCTCGACAAGAAAGGCCCCGAGCGCCGGTCCGATAATCGCGGATACCCCGAACACGCTTGAAATGTAGCCCTGCACACGCGCCCGCTCGGCCGGGGTGTAGATGTCGCCGACGATGGTGCTGGCGATCGGCTGGATCGCGCCGGCGCCGATCCCTTGCACGGCGCGGAAGGCGACCAGCACGGCCATGTTCGTGGCGAGGCCGCACAGCGTCGTGCCGATCAGGAAGATGCCGGTGCCGACGAAAAACACCCGCTTGCGGCCATAGATGTCGGCCAGCCGGCCATAGATCGGCACGGTGACCGCCATGGTCAGCAGATAGATCGCGAACACCCAGCTGAACAGCCGAAAGCCGCCGAGATCGGCGACGATGGTCGGCATCGCCGTGGCGATGATGCTGCTCTCGACCGCGGCCATGAAGGTCGCCATCAACGAGGCCGCCAGCACCATCCGGCGCCGCGGGACGATCACGGCAGGGCGCGGCTCTTCGAGAACTGCCTGATCCAAAAATCTGCCTCCGGATTGGGCATGGGCTGCGCAGATTTAGGGCGCTTGGTCGGGGCCGACAATGCGGCGCGCCGCAGCCATGCGATGCCGCTGTGATCTTCCCGGCGGCGTGCAACAATCTGCAACAATGATTGATTTGGAGGGGTTCTGAAGCACCGCTAGCGTCACTGAGGGGAGTCCTGGGGCGGGGCGGTCGAATGTTGGGGGATATGGAAATCGCGGCGCAACACACGCTGAAGACCAGCATCGGTTGCCGCGGCGTTGGGCTTCACGGAGGCCAGAAGGTTACCATGACGCTGCGCCCGGCGCCGCCGGACAGCGGCATCGTGTTTCGTCGTGTCGATGCCGGGGTAGACATTCGCGCCCACTGGACGAACACGGTCGATTCGGCGCTGTGCACGGTGCTTTCGAATCGCGAGGGCGTTCGCGTCGGCACCATCGAGCATCTGATGGCCGCGCTCGCGGGCGCCGAAATCGACAACGCCATTGTCGAGATCGACGGGCCGGAAGTGCCGATCATGGACGGCAGCGCCGCGCCCTTCGTGTTCTTGATCGAATGCGCCGGCAGGGCGGAACAGGATGCCGCCCGCCGCGCCTTCAAGATCCTGAAGCCGGTCTGGGTTCGCGAGGACGGGGTCTCGGCCGCTCTGCTTCCGGATCACGGGTTTGCGATGAGCTTCGAGATCGATTTCGACAATCCGCTGATCCGGCGCCAGGACATGATGGTTGCGGTCGATTCCGCCTCGTTCAAGGCGGAACTGAGCCGGGCGCGCACCTTCGGCCTGCTCGATGACGTGACCCGGCTGCAGGCGGCCGGCCTCGCCCGCGGCGGCTCTCTTGACAATGCCGTCGTGGTCAGCGGCGATCGGATACTGAACACCGGCGGTCTGCGCTACGCCGACGAGTTCGTTCGTCACAAGCTGCTGGATGCGTTCGGGGATCTTTTCCTCGCCGGCGGCCCGATCATCGGCCAGTTCCGCGGCATGCGATCCGGGCACGCCCATACCCGGCGCGTCCTGGCGGCCCTGTTCGCGGATCCGGACGCCTGGTGCGAGACCACGATTGCGCGTCCGCTCGGCTTCGGCGCGCCCGACTGGAATGATCAGCCGGCTGTGGCCCGCGCCTGACCGGACGATGCCGGATCGGCACGGCATTGAGCTCGGTCGACCGCAACGGCCGGTTTTCCGGTCTGCCATCCGTGCTATAACCTCGCCCGGTCCGGGTTTGGCTGGGGCGGGAACAAGGATGCATCGGTTGCGCTTGCTGCCGCGGCTTGGGGCCGCCGCGCTGTTGCTGGCGCTGGCCGGCTGTGCCGATTCGAAAAAGGACGTTTATATCGAGAAGCCGGTCGACGAGCTCTACAACAAGGCCATGGACCAGATGGTCGACGAGCGCTACGACCAGGCGGCCAAGACCTTCGACCAAGTCGAAAGCCAGCATCCCTACTCGGTGTGGGCGACCAAGGGCCAGCTGATGGGCGCCTATGCGCTGTACGAAGACGGCAAATACGACGAGGCGATCATCGCAGCGGACCGCTTCATCCAGCTCCACCCCGGCCATCGCGACGTCGCTTACGCCTATTACCTGAAGGCGATTTCCTACTACATCCAAATCACCGATGTCGGACGCGACCAGAAGATCACGGAAGAAGCGTTGAAGGCGCTCGATGACGTCATCCGCCGGTTCCCGGACAGCAAATACGCGCGGGATGCAAAGCTGAAGCTCGATTTCACGCGCGATCACCTCGCCGGCAAGGAGATGGAGATCGGGCGATACTATTTGAACGGCGGTCAGTACCTCGCGGCGATGAACCGGTTCAAGCGGGTGATCGATACCTACCAGACCACGACGCATGTGCCCGAGGCACTCGAGCGCCTGGTCGAATGCGATTTGGCACTCGGCCTTGCCAAAGAGGCGAAAGAGAATGCCGCGGTGCTCGGCTACAATTATCCCGGCAGCCATTGGTACACCGACGCCTATGCGCTGGTCACCAATACCGGCAACCCGGGGCGTGCGGCCAGAAGCTGGTTCGGGCGCACGGTCGGCAGTCTGTTCTGATCGCGACATTACAAATTCTTAATTTCAGCTTGCCGGCCGGGCGAATTATGTCAGGCGCCGCCTGTCGGCAGGCCGCCCGTGGCGGGCGGAGGCTGTGTCTGCCATGCGAAGCCGGCGCGCGCAGGCCTCGACGCGATGTCGGGGGCACTCGGACCAGCGTTGGAGGATCATGAGGATGCTGCGGCGGCTTGTTGCTGTCTCGTTTCTGCTGCTGACCGTCGCGGTCCCGGCCGGGGCCGCTCCCGCTGCCGACGAGGCGCCGCCGGCGATCACCGGGCTTTACCTGACCACGCGCTACCCGGCGCTGACCGTTCGCGCCGGCGAGACCACGACCCTCGATCTGTCATTGCGCAACCTGCATGAGCCGCCGCAGCGTTTCGCCCTGTCGGTGCCGGACAAGGCGAATGGCTGGACCGCGACAGTGCTCGGCGGCGGCCAACCGGTCGAGGCCGCGATGGTCGCGCCCGATTCGACCGAGGCGCTGCAGCTGCGCCTCGAACCCCCGGCCGGCATCGGCCCGGGCGACTACAATTTCACGGTCGAAGCCAAAGGCTCGACCGACGACCTCAAATTGCCGGTGGTGATCACGATTGGCAAGGAGGTGCCGGCCAAGCTCAAACTGACCACCAACTTTCCCTCGATCCGCGGCCCGGCGACAACGGCCTTCAAGTTCCGCGTCAGCGTTGCCAACGACAGCGGCCGCGACGCGACGATCAATTTGACCGCCGACGCGCCGAAGGATTTTCAGATCACCTTCGCCGAGGCCTACGGCACGCAGCAGATCACCAGCCTGCCGATCGAGGCCGGCAAGTCGAAAG
>Ga0213875_10000861_pt1 | contig 22412 bp, 18 predicted proteins | sample BarmaccomBMRX_R8_FD_160105 | JGI IMG/M metagenome (GOLD analysis project Ga0213875, IMG submission 160105) | Root-associated microbial communities from Barbacenia macrantha in rupestrian grasslands, the National Park of Serra do Cipo, Brazil - RX_R8 | ecosystem: Host-associated > Plants > Roots... | reverse complement strand
GTTGGTGCCCGGCCTCGACCTCGACAGCTGGTGGGCCGACGAGCGCACCATCCGGCTCATCATGTTCGAATACGCCAAATATCTCGTATCGGAAGTCCGGACGCGCCTCTCGCTCTCGACAGAAATTGCCAGTAGCCTGTGAGGACATAGCCTTTCAAACAAGCGGCGAGCGCCATGACCATTCTGCGCAGCATCGAGGAGCTCGAGAGGATTTACGGCTTTCCCAAGGGTGGCGCCGTGTTCAAGGAAATCCCCTTCCTCAACGCGCATTACCGCGCCTTCGTCGAGGCTTCGCCCTTCGTCGTACTCGCGTCCGCGGGGCCTCGGGGCCTCGACTGCTCACCCAAAGGTGACATGCCCGGATTCGTCCATGTCCTCGACGAGAAGACGCTCGCCATCCCCGACAGGCTCGGCAACAATCGGATCGACACGATGCGCAATCTCATCGTCGATCCGCGCATCGCGCTTCTGTTCCTCGTGCCCGGCCGCAGCGAGACCTTGCGCGTCAACGGCAAGGCGGCCATTTCTACCGAAGCCCAACTCCTCGCTTCCTTCGCGGTCGACGGCAAGCCGCCGCGCAGCGTCATCAGCGTCACCGTCGAAAGCGCCTATGTGCATTGCGCCAAGGCCTTCATGCGCTCAAAGCTCTGGGAAAGGGCGGCACAGGGCGAACCGCCGAATCTGCCGAGCATGGGCGAGATCATGGCGCTTCTCAGCGCCAATAGCGTCGATGCGGCGAGTTACGATCGCGAGGCTCCCGCCCGATTGAAGGCGACGCTTTATTGAGCCTCTTTCGGTCGTCGTCTCAGGCGGCACCGGTGCTCTCATCCTGGCGGAAAGGACTGCCCTGTTCCGCGACCGAGCGATGTGGCCGTTTCGGCGCGCTTGCCCGTCGGGAGGGCCGGATTTAAGGATGAGTGCCCCTGCTCGACCATCGGGCTGGCGCCGACCCCGAATCGCGGCCGTGCTCGCGAAGGCGACGCGGCTGATCGTGCTTGGGCGACTGGCTGGCGCAAAACGTCGATCCGGGAAATTCCGCACATGCTCACTTTCAGGTCGGCGCTCTACAACCTCGCTTTCTATCTCAACCTCCTTGTCTGGCTCATCATCGCCATTCCCACGTTCTTCCTCCCGCGGCGCTTCTTCATGCGGATGGCGCGGCGCTGGGGTTACAGCTGCGTCTTTCTGCTGAAGCTGATTGCCGGAACGGACGTGCATTGGTCCGGCCTCGAGAAACTGCCGAAGGGCGGCTGCCTCGTTGCGGCCAAGCACCAATCGACCTGGGAGACTTTCGCGCTTTTCACTATCCTCGACGACCCGATGTTCGTGCTGAAAAGAGAGTTGATGCTCATTCCTTTGTTTGGCTGGTTTCTTGTCAAAGGGGCGATGCTTCCGGTCCGGCGCGGACAAACGGGACGCGACGCTCTCGTCTCGCTCGGCCAAAGCGCCAAGGTAGCCATCGCGGCGGGTCGTCAGCTCGTCATCTTCCCCGAGGGGACGCGGCGTCCGGCAGGCGCGCCTCCCGATTACAAATCCGGGGTCGCGCATCTTTACGCAGCGACTGGAGCGGTTTGCGTTCCCATTGCGCTCAACTCGGGCGTCTACTGGTCGCGGCGCGCACTGAAGCGGCGGCCTGGAACCATCAAGGTCGAGATCCTCGACCCGATCGCGCCGGGCATGCGTCCGAAAGCTTTCCTCGCCGAGCTGCGCACGCGGATCGAGGAGGCCTCGATGCGTCTTTTCGATGAAGGGCGGCGCGAGATCGCGCGGCAGGCATGAAGAAGGGGGCCTCCGTCACCGCCGTCGCAAAGCTTTCGCGCACGGAAATACCCCGCTTGCGGCGAGAGGCGAACGACGCCCCGGTCGCCAATCCGCGCACCGGCGATCTCCTTGCCTGGTATGACCGCCACCGGCGCGTTTTGCCTTGGCGCGCCTTGCGTGGCGAGCGCGCCGACCCTTATCGCGTATGGCTTTCGGAGATCATGTTGCAACAGACGACGGTCGCGACCGTTATCCCTTATTACGAGCGCTTTCTCGCCCGCTTTCCGAACGTGCGGTCGCTCGCGGTCGCACCTCTCGCCGACGTGCTCGCCGCCTGGGCCGGGCTCGGCTACTACAGCCGCGCCCGCAACCTGCATGCCTGCGCGAAGATGATCGTCGAGGAGCATGGCGGACAATTGCCGCGCAGCGAGGCCGAGCTCGCCCGATTGCCGGGAATCGGACCCTATACGGCGGCCGCCATCGCAGCCATCGCCTTCGATGAGAAGGCGGTCCCGGTCGACGGCAACGTCGAGCGCGTGGTGGCGCGGCTGCATCGCGTCCAAGAGGCACTGCCTGCCGCCAAGCCGTTGCTGCGCAAGCTCGCTCAGGGCTTGGCGGAAGATGTTTACGAGAACGCGCGCTTTGGTGACCTCGCGCAAGCCCTGATGGATCTCGGCGCGACCCTCTGTCGGCCAGGGCAACCTCTCTGTATGCTTTGCCCCTGGCGCGACGCTTGCCGTGCCTTCGCACATGGCGATCCGGAAAGCTTTCCAAGGAAGAGCGCCAAGCGCGAAGGCAAGCTTCGGCGCGGCGCGGCCTTCGTGCTCGTTCGTCAAGACGGAGCCATCCTCGTGCGCAGTCGCGCGGAAACGGGCCTTCTCGGCGGCATGACAGAAGTTCCGGGCAGTGAATGGGCGGCGGATTTCGACGAGGAATTCGCGATGTCTCTTGCGCCGAGCCTTGCAGGCGAGCCTCGTCTCGATTGGCGCCGACTCGATGGCGAGGTGCGACACGTCTTCACCCATTTCCCGCTCGAACTCACCGTCTTCGTCGCGAGTGCGAGCCACAAGGCACGCGCGCCGCGTGGTTGCCGGTTTCTGCCGTCCACCGAAATTGCGAGCGCCGCGCTTCCGACGTTGATGATGAAGGTACTGGCCTTCGCCGGCGCGCTTGCGCATGTTCCGCGCTCGCGCGCTTCGTTGAGCTGAGCGCGCCCCCGCGCCGCCGGGGCGTCTGGCTCAGGCGGCCTCGGCGAGCTCGCGTCGCAGCCTGTCACGCAACGTGTCGATCGGGAGGCGGCGTCCCTTCTCCTCGTAGTGCCAGAAGACCCAGCCATTGCAGGCGGGCAGCCCTTGCGCAAGCGCGCCGATCTTGTGAATCGATCCAATCGCGGGCCCAAGCGAAAGCGTGCCGTCGGCGCGCACGAGCGCGCTTCGCGCGCCTCGTCCGTCCGTCACCGAGGCGCCGGGTATCACGAAGCCGCGCTCGACGACGCTCAGGAACGGGATGCGCGGCTCCGCACGCTTGCCGGGCAGTGTCGAGATGGTGGCGGGCGGCAAAGGGCTCACGGCCGCGATCCGCTGGCGCGCCAGCGCCGCGTAGGCTGCGTCGCGCTCGATACCGATGAAACGCCGGCCGAGTGCCCTGGCGGCAGCACCCGTCGTCCCCGAACCAAAAAACGGGTCGAGAATCACATCGTCCGGGTTCGACGAGGCGAGAATGATGCGCCTCAACAAAGCTTCGGGCTTCTGTGTCGGATGGGCCTTGCGGCCCCGCTCATCCTTGAGGCGCTCCTCGCCCGAGCAAATCGGGAAGAACCAATCCGAACGCGCTTGCGTGTCCTCATTGCCTGCTTTCAGGGCTTCGTAATGGAAGGTGTAGGCCTTGGCTTGCGGGGCGCGCGATGCCCAGATCAGCGTCTCATGTGCGTTTGTGAAACGGCGCCCGCGGAAATTGGGCATCGGGTTCGCCTTGCGCCAGACGATGTCGTTGAGCACCCAGAAGCCGAGGTCCTGCAGCAGCGCGCCGACGCGGAAGATGTTGTGATACGAGCCGATCACCCAGAGCGTGGCGTTCGGTTTCATGACCCGCCTGACTTCGACGAGCCAAGCGCGGGTGAAGGCGTCATATTCGGAGAAGGATGTGAAACGGTCCCAGTCCTCGTCGACCGCATCGACGAGGCTTTGATCGGGCCGCGACAGGCTTCCTGCGAGCTGCAGATTGTAGGGAGGATCGGCGAAGACAAGATCGACGCTGCTCGCCGGGAGCTTCGCCAGCTCGGCTAGGCAATCGCCTTCCATGATATGATCGAGCTGTTGCTCGGAACACAAATCCAGCGCCGCCGACGCGCCCATCCCGGTACGCCATACCCTGTTCCGGGATGTGGGGTCGGCGCGCTTGGTACGCACTGCACACATGCCAAGCAACCGTTACGCGACCAACGCGGCGCACCTTGCCTGATCGGAGTAAAGGCGAAGTTGCGGCGGACCAGCGCGCCGCGTCCCAAATTGAGATGCTGGAAGAAACCGCGCGGCTCTGCCGCGCGAAGGTCAGGCGCCGACGGCTAGGCGTACCGGCGCGAAGCTCATGCGATGCACCGGGGATGGCCCAAGGCGCGTGAGAGCATCCAGATGAACCTTCGTGCTGTAACCCTTGTGGGATGCGAAGCCGTACCCTGGATGGCTCGCCTCGAGGCGACGCATGAGCGCGTCCCGAAAGACCTTGGCGACGATCGAGGCTGCGGCGATCGAGAGCGAACGCGCGTCGCCACCGACGATGGCTTGCGTCACGCAGCTGAGCGAAGGCGGGTCATCGCCGTCAACGAGGGCGACGCAAGGACGTCGCGGAAGACCGGAAATCGCGCGACGCATGGCGAGCAAGCTCGCTTGCCGGATGTTGATCCGGTCGATTTCTGCTGCACTCACCGCGGCGATCCCCACTTCGGCGCAAGCGAGGATTTTGTCGAAAAGCTCGCTCCGCTGCTCGGGCGTGAGCGCCTTCGAGTCATCGATGCCCTTCGGCACGCGTCGGGTGTCGAAGATGACGGCGGCGGCCACGACGGGTCCAGCCAGCGGCCCCCTACCCACCTCGTCGACGCCGGCAACGAGGCGGTGCCCCTGCCGCAGCATCGAATTCTCGAAATGACGTGTCGGAGCCATCGATCTTCGCTTCAAGCCTGCTATTGGCTGATTCGCGGGGTTGGCGTATGAGAAAGACCAGCGGGCTCATGGTCAAGACCTCGGCGGGCTTTCAAGCGATTTTGCGGGGAGATCCCATGCCGGATGTTGAGGCGAAGGCGCAGGATGATCCGGCGACGACATCCGGCGCAGCGGGCAGCGTTGCGACGGAGCAGCAGATTCCCCGACGCTCTCTTGGAGACGAGGCGTCCGGGACGGCCCATCCGCCGAGCGTGGCGCCGGCGCTGCGAAACCCGATTTTCAGTGAGCTCGTGCAAGGCGAAGAGGACCTGCCCGGCCTCGTCGGCTATGCGCTTTATAAGCTGAGCAAGCGCGATTGGCTTGCCGCGTTCGTCAAGATCCATGGGCGCGAGCCGACCCAGGACGAGATCGATTCTTTTATCCTAGGCGAGCGAACGCAGCGCCGGGTCGCGACCTATCGGCGGCTCGCCGAGGAGCTCATCAGCCGCAAGACCTCGAGTGCCGAGAAGCCCGCGCCTTCACTGCCGCCGGCCTCCGTCCCCGAGCCGTCACCACAGCGCATCACGCCCGTGAAAGGAAATTCGCTGCGTTCCTCTTTGGCGAGCGAGGATAGGAATTCAGCCGACGCAAGACCGGCAGCGGCGAAGGAAAAAGCGCGCGGGTCAGGCGCGACAACCCTCATCTTTTGGCTCTTGGTGCTGGTGGTGCTCGCCGGGGTAGCTTGGATCTATTTCAATTATCCGAACCTCCTCCACATGCTGACCGGATGAAATCGGATCACCGCTTGACCTCCCGCGAACGCCTGCATCTTTTCGATACCACTCTGCGTGACGGCGCCCAGACGACGGGTGTCGACTTCTCGCTCGAGGACAAGCGGCAGGTCGCCTCGCTTCTCGACAACCTCGGCGTCTCCTATGTCGAGGGCGGCTATCCGGGCGCCAATCCGCAGGACACGGAATTCTTCAGGGAGAGGCGAACCCAGACGGCGCGCTTTGCTGCCTTCGGCATGACACGGCGTTCGGGCAGATCGGCCGCGAACGACCCGGGACTCGCTGCTCTCCTGGACAGTGCCGCCGACGCCGTCGTGCTCGTCGCAAAGGCTTCGGAGTATCAGGTGCGCGTGGCGCTCGAGACGACGCTCGAGGACAACCTCGCGGCGATCACCGACAGCGTCCGACTGGTCGTCGCGAAGGGGCGCGAGGCGATCATCGATTGCGAGCATTATTTTGACGGTTACAAAGCGGACCCCGGCTATGCGCTTGCCTGCGCCAAGGCCGCGCATGAGGCGGGCGCCCGCTGGGTGGTTTTGTGCGACACGAATGGCGGTACCTTGCCCGAGGAGGTGCGCCGCATCGTCGCCGATACGGTGAAAGCCGTGCCGGGCGAGAAGCTCGGCATTCATGCCCATGACGATTGCGGCTGCGCGGTCGCGAACTCGCTCGCGGCGGTCGATGCCGGCGCGCGCCAAATTCAAGGCACGCTGAACGGCCTCGGCGAGCGTTGCGGCAACGCCAATCTCGTGACCTTGATAGGCGCCCTGAAGCTGAAGCCCAGCTTCGCCGAGCGTTTCGACATCGGCATCGGCGCGCAGGCGCTCGGCGAGCTTACCCATGTGTCGCGAGCGCTCGATGAGATCCTGAACCGCGCGCCGAACCGTCACGCACCTTTCGTCGGCGCTTCAGCCTTCGCCACCAAGGCTGGGATTCATGCTTCAGCCGTGCTGAAGGACCCGAGCACCTACGAACATGTGACGCCCGAGAGCGTCGGCAATCGCCGTCGCGTGCTGGTTTCGGATCAGGCGGGGAAATCGAATGTGCTCGCCGAGCTCGAGCGCATCGGCATAAGGCTCGCCAAGAACGACCCGCGTCTTTCTCGTCTGCTCCACGAGGTCAAGGACAAAGAGGCGCAGGGTTACGCGTTCGAAGGCGCCGACGCGTCCTTTTTCCTACTCGCCAAGCGCGTGCTCGGCGAAGCGCGCGAATTCTTCACGGTCGAGCGCTTTTCGGTGAGCGTCGAGCGACGTCACAACGCCATGGGCGAGCTCGTCACCTTCTCCGAGGCGATCGTGCGGGTGAAGGTCGCCGAGGAGACCGTCATCTCGGCGGCCGAAGGCAATGGCCCTTTCAACGCGCTCGACCTCGCGCTTCGCAAGGACCTCGGCGTGTATCAGAGCTTCATCGAGGATCTCGAGCTTCTCGACTACAAAGTGCGCATTTTCCAGGGCGGTTCGGATGCCGTCACGCGAGTGCTCATCGAGTTCGGCGACAAGCATGGCGACCGCTGGACGACCGTCGGGGTTTCAGGAAATCTCGTCGATGCTTCCTTCCAGGCGCTTGTCGATGCGATCACCTACAAGCTCATGAAAGAGCACGGGCTGACTTGAGCGAGGCTCACTCGTCGAACATGTAGCGTAGACCAAGGCGGAACTGATGTTCGCCGAGCGATTTGAGCCTCGGCGCGATGCCGAGCATGTCGGTCGCAAAACGCGCATCGGAGATGTTGAGATAGCGATACCCGAGATCGACCTTCACGCTCGGCGCAACATCGATCGCGGCACCTGCCATCAAGGCCCACGCGAAGCGACCCGTGGTATGTGCCGGAAAGGCATTGAAGATCGGCTGGCCGGTCGTGGGGTCGGTCAGCGGCACGAAAACGCCCGAGCCCGTCTGCACGAATTCCTCATTGACGATCTTCGACACCTCCGTGAAGGCATAACCAGCCCCGGCGCCCACATAGGGCGTGATCGACGACCACGTGCCGAGATCGACATAGCCATTGGCGAGGAGCGCCCAGCCACCGAGCGCCGTCTTATCGGTGGCAAGGCAGCAATTCGGGACGATGTAGCTCGCCTGCATATTGCCGGCGAAGGTATAATCCCCGCTGAGATCGGCGCGGAGCCAGTTGTTGAACTTGTAGCCGACGCCGCCTCCCAGGACCGCCGAACCCACGACACTCAGATGATCGAACGGGGCACCGTTGTAAGTGCCGCTCGGCCCCTGGGGTCGCGAGTAGCCGATGTCGCCGCGGATATACCAACCGGTTCCAAGATAGTTGCCATACTCGGCCTGCGGGACGGCGAGAGGTGCGGGCGCGAGCGTATCCAAATCCGCCGCCGAGGCTCTCCCCACAAACGAGGCGTCCAAGAGAAGGAAGAAGACAAGCAAATTGCGAATCATCGAAACTTCTCCGGGAGTACTCATCCCGGTCATCATTCTCCGTTAACCTTAACGAGCATTTAATAAACCGCACCTCGTCCCGGGTTATCTTAAGAAATCCTGGCATTCGTGCTGTTCGTGCTCCGCGAATACTTATCCGTTCTCAACAGGGCTGCTGTTCCTTTCGTGAGACTCGCATTCGCTGCGCGCATTTACGCGATGGCGTCCTGATTTGCGCCAAACCATGGACGACCAGAACCGACCCTGCGACAAGCGCGAGGGCGGCCGGACGTCTCGTCTGACGTGTCAGTGCTTGGGGAGGGCCGGCGCTTGTGGCAGCTCGGGAACGTCCTCGATCGAGGGGCCGATCGATGGGCCGACTTCGCCGAAGACCCAGCGCAGCCCCACGCGGATTTCGTTGGACGCAATATTCCCGATCTTGAAGCCGGTTGAACTCTGGGCGCAGGCGCAGGCGATCGAGCTCGACTGAATGCCGCCAAGTTCGAGATGGCGATAACCAAAGTCGAGCTTGAAATTCGGCGAGATGTCGTAGGAAAGCCCAGCCATGAACGCCCAAGCAAAATCGGTTTTTGTCCTTCCCCCGAGGGAATCGAAGGTGACAGGCATCGATGCGCGGTTCGGGAAATTGCTCGCGTTGAGGCTCGTGCCGAGGGCGGTGCCGGTGCCGGTGGCGCCGCCAAGGTCATGACGCGCAACGCCGATGCCCATTCCGAAATAGGGCGTAAGACCGTACCAGGTGCCGAGATCCGCATAGGCATTCGCCATAACGAGCGTGGTTTGGAGCGAAGCTTGAAATTGGTTCTGCCCGAGGAACGCCAAAGGCACGCTGAAATTGGACAGCGTCTCACGGAAGACGCCCCGCACGCCCACCGAGGCCCGGTATTCCGCGGCCAGATCGGCGCGGATCCAAGGGTGGAGCTCATAACCGAACCCTGCGTCGACAAACGCAGGATTGCGGATGGATTTCGATGTGAAGCCCGAAGAGAGCAGCTGATCCGCCATTGTCAGCCCAGTCACGGGCTCACTCCAGCGGCTCGTGGAATAGGCGGCAGCACCGAAATCGCCGCGGGCATACCAATTGCCGAGCGCCGCTTCAGGCGGAAGCGTGGGTGCCTCCGGCAAGGACGGAAGCTCGGCCGCCTCGGCCGCGGCGCTGCCAAGCGTCAGAACGCCCGCCACCATCGCCTGCTTCACCCAACCCATTCCGACACGGCCCTTCCCTCTTGCGTCGGCCGCGTCTCGAGACCGGCGAACTCTCGCCGGGACGATCTCAATGAATATTTAAGGAGCGATTAACCCTAACTTTTAACCTTGACGACCTTCACGCGGCACGAACTGCCCCTCTGTCGTTCATGGGCATCGCGCGCGATTGTGGTGAAGCTTTCCTCTGTTCAGACAGAGATGTCCGTGTCCCCGCGCTTCAAGGCGGGAGTTCCGCTTTTGGAAAGGAGCAATAAAGGCTCGCCGGCCGAATGGCCTCAAGCAGCTTGAGTGAGCGCGTCGACGATGTCGTTGACCACTCGCTCGACAAGCTCCCGATCGTCCCCCTCACCCATCACGCGAATCACGGGCTCGGTGCCGGAGGGTCGGATGACGAGGCGTCCCTGATTGCCGAGGCGGCCGCGCCCGCTCTCGATCGCCGTCACGACATTTTGGGCCGAGAGCGGTTCGCCCATCTTGTAGCGCACATTCTTCAGAATCTGCGGCAGCGGCTCGAAGCAATGACAAACCTCGCTCACCGCCCGCTCGGTGCGCTTGACGACGGCGAGAAGCTGCAAGGCGGCGACCAGCCCGTCACCGGTCGTCGTGTAATCCGACATGATGATATGGCCGGATTGCTCGCCGCCGAGATTATAGCCGTGCTGACGCATATGCTCGAGCACGTAGCGATCGCCGACCGCGGTGCGCGCCAGCAAAAGGCCGATCCCGTTGAGATAGCGTTCTAGCCCCAGATTGGACATCACGGTCGCCACGACGCCGGGTTGAGATAAAAGCTTGTCGTCGCGCCAGCGCGTCGCAACCACCCCCATGAGCTGGTCGCCATCGACGAGATGGCCGCGCTCGTCGACGATGATCACGCGATCGGCGTCCCCATCGAGCGCGATGCCGACATCGGCGCGCACCTCTCTGACCTTGGCGATAAGCGCCTGCGGCTCCGTCGAGCCGCATTCCTTGTTGATGTTGAAACCGTCCGGATCGACGCCGATCGAGATGACTTCGGCGCCGAGCTCCCAGAGCGCCTCCGGCGCCACTTTGTAGGCTGCGCCATGGGCGCAATCGACGACAACCCGCATACCGTCGAGACTCAAGCCGCGCGGCAAGGTGCGCTTGGCAAATTCGATGTAGCGCGCATGCACGCTTTCGATACGTTTCGCCCGGCCGAGATCGCGCGCGCCCGAAAGGCGTGCGGAGAAATCCTGATCCAGAAGCGCGCCGATCTCCGCCTCGATGTCGTCGGAAAGCTTGTAGCCGTCCGGTCCGAAGAGCTTGATGCCGTTGTCCTCGAACCCGTTATGCGAGGCCGAGATCATGACGCCGAGGTCGCAGCGCATGGAACGCGTCAGCATGGCGACCGCGGGCGTCGGCATCGGGCCGAGCAGCAGCACATCGAGCCCGACCGAGGTGAAGCCCGCCACCATGGCGTTCTCGATCATGTAGCCGGAAAGCCGCGTATCCTTGCCGATCACGACGCGATGCCGATACTCGCCGCGCTGAAAGACGAGTCCCGCCGCCTGGCCAACCCTCAACGCAAGCTCCGGCGTGATGATCGTGTTCGCCTTGCCGCGAATACCATCGGTGCCGAAATATTTACGCCCCATCCTACACGCCTTGCTCAGAACCGCTCCGTGAGGGGCTTGGATTTACGCCCGTAAGCTTGCGGATTGCTTACGATTATAGGCGAAGAGCCCGCCAAAATCATTCACTTTTCGCGACGAGACGTTACGCTCGCGATCGTCGGCGAACTCGCGCGAAGTGCATTGTCGCTATTACACGTTTTCCCGCTGGCGCGGAAGCTGGCAATCCAGTCCTCGGATCAGATGGAGCCTCCTCTCTTCGTGCGCTATGCGGTCGCCGTCGCCTCGATCGCGAGCGGCGTCTTGCGCTGATAGATCGCAAGCGTCGCGAAGAGGCCGCAGATCGCCGCGACCGTCATCCAGATGCCGGGCGATGCCTTATCCTTTGTCGTCTCGATGAGCCACGTCGATATGGCGAGCGAGGACCCGCCGAGCGTCGTTGCCAGCGAATAGGCGAGCGAGAAACCGGCTGCCCGGACATGCGAGGGCACCACCTCCGTGAGCACCACCACCATGGCGCCGTTGTAGCTGCCGTAAAGGAAGGAGAGCCAGAGCTCGACGGCGAGCATGTGCTCGAAACTCGGCGCGCCGACGAGCCAGCGCAGCGCCGGGTAGGCGGTGAGGATGGTGAGCACGGTGAAGCCGATGAGAATGGGCTTCCTGCCGATGCGGTCGGAAATCGCGCCCCAGATCGGCAGCCAGAAGAAATTCGAGATGCCGACGCAAATGGTGACCGTCAAGGCATCCGCCTCGGAGAGCTTGAGCACGCTCTTGCCGAAAGTCGGAGTGTAGGCGGTGATGAGATAGAAGGAGACCGTCGTCATCATGACGAGCATCGTGCCGGCGAGCACGACACGCCAATTCGCCGCGATCGAGGAAACCACCTCCGGCAAACTCGGATGCCGCTTGCGCGCAAGGAACTCTCCCGTTTCCTCCAGCGAGCGGCGGATGACGAAGATGAAGGGGATGATCAAGCAGCCGATGATGAAGGGAATGCGCCAGCCGAAGCTATTCATCTGCTCGGGCAGCAAGGACTTGCCGAGAATGAACCCGATGAGCGCCGCGACCACCGTCGCGATCTGCTGGCTCGCCGATTGCCAGCTCACATAGAAGCCCTTGCGGCCCGGCGTCGCTATTTCGGCGAGATAAATCGAGACGCCGCCAAGCTCGACACCGGCGGAAAAGCCTTGGATCAAGCGGCCAAGCACCACGAGGACCGGTGCTGTCACGCCGATTTGCCCGTAACCTGGCACGAAAGCGATCAGAAGCGTGCCGACCGCCATGATCGAAAGCGTCACGATCAACCCCTTGCGCCTCCCAATCCGGTCGATATAGGCGCCGAGAAAGATCGCGCCGAGAGGCCGCATCACGAAGCCCGCCGCGAATGTCATGAAGGTCGCCATGAGCGAGGCGAATTCGTTATCAGACGGAAAGAATGTCTTCGAAATGTAGGTGGCGTAAAAGGCGAAGAGGAAGAAATCGAACATTTCGAGGAAATTGCCGCTGGTGACACGGAAGACCGTCACAGCCTTCGGCTTTACCTCAGGCTTGGCCATGAGCGTTGTCATCTGCTTTCCTCTCTTCCCCATCTCTTCACGTCAATTCAGGGACAACTCGGCGCGTTTTCTTAGATGTGGTATCCGCCGCATCGCTGGTTAGCCACTGCCTCTCGGCCTGTCACGCGATGCCTGTCAAACAGGCGTGGCGAGAAACGCCATGCGAGCCTGGTTGTGGCCGAGATTGGGTCGATGCCTTCGCGCCGAAAAACCCGCTTCGGCAAGGAGAGCAAGCGCCTCGGCTTCATCATAACTTGCAAAGCCGAGCTCGGCGCGAAGCTTGCGGTAGTCGGAAAGCGCGGTGCGGGCGAGCCCGCCGAGTGCGGCGAAGAGAAAGCCGCCTCGCCATCCGAAGCGCAAGAGCGCGGTCGCATCCGTGACCGGCGATGCGCCCCGTGCCGGCACATCCGAGAGAAGCAGCCGGCCTTGCGGCTTCAAGACGTGCCGCCAGAGCCGCAACATCGAGGCAAGCTCCGGGCGAGTGAGATATTGCACCAGCGAATTCGCCACGACGAGATCGACCGACGCTTCGGACAGATCGGCGACCTCGACCGGGTTGATCACGACGATGTTTTTTGTATGTGCGAAGCGTGCCCGCAGCCGTTCTCGCACGCTTGCCGCGGCATCGCAGAGGTAGAGACGCTCGCAGCGTGCCGCGATCTCGTCTGCGGACGAGGCTTCCCCGCAGCCCTGATCGAGGACGACCGGCCGCAAGCTCGTGGCGGCATCGTCGCTTAGCGGCCGGCCGTCGCGCGGCTGGCTCGCTGGAAGGTCGTTGATCGCGCCCACGATGTCGCGCGCGATCAGCCGGTAATGCAACAGCGTGTGGCGCTCGTTGACATAGATCGGCGTCTCGCCTTCCCAGAACTCGCGCCAGCTTCTCGTGCGGGTCATCGCGACGCGCGCCTGCCCGTCGAAAACGGTCCTGGCGAGGTCGCCGCCGCTAACCGCGCCGCTTTTGCGACGCTCAGCGCCATAACCGCGGGACGGCCCCTTTTTTCCCTTGCACCGGATCGTATTCGGGCAAGGGGACCGCGGCGATCCGCGAAAGCGCGGCGTCATGCACCGCGGCGCTCGTCGCGTAGGGCTTGATCAGGTCTCGATCGCGCCCCTCCGGATAGGCGCCAACGACGAGAAAACCCGGGCTTGATTCGATGCGCTTGTGGCCGGTGCCTGCCGGGAGCACGATCACGTCACCGGCGGCAACCTTGAAATCGCGTCCCTTGCGGCCACCGAGCCGCAAGATCGCCTTTCCGATGGCGATGCCGAGCACCTCATGGGAGATTGAGTGGTAGTGGTGAAAGGTGAAGATGCTCCACCGCCAGCTGCCCCTCCAATCGTTCTCGGCGAATTTCCGCTCGAAGGCACGCGCCGGGTCCTCGGGGTCGGGCTCGACGGCGCCCCGATGAATGACCACCGGGAGGTGGCTGTTCGGGACGCGCCCATCATCCTCGAAGAGCGCCGTCTCGATCCGGCCCTGGCGCTTGCCCGCCATTGGCCGCCTCACGCCGCGCGCTTCTTCTCGCGCTCGGCCTCCATCAGGGCGACGAAGCGGTCGAAGAGGTAATGGCTGTCGCGCGGACCCGGCGAGGCTTCGGGATGGTGCTGCACCGAGAAGGCGGGCCTGTCGGTGAGCATCAAGCCGCAATTCGATCCGTCGAAGAGCGACACATGCGTCGGCACGGCATTTTCCGGCAACGAGGCGGCATCGACGGCGAAACCGTGGTTCATCGAGACAATCTCGACTTTTCCGGTCGCCATCTCCTTCACGGGATGATTGGCGCCATGGTGACCTTGGCTCATCTTCGCCGTCCTTCCGCCGATCGCGAGAGCCATGATCTGGTGGCCGAGGCAAATGCCGAAGGTGGGCACGCGCTCGTCGATGAGCCGCCTGATGACCGGCACGGCATACTCGCCGGTCGCCGCGGGATCGCCGGGGCCGTTCGCGAGGAAAACCCCGTCAGGCCGAAGTGCGAGAAGCTCCTCCGCCTTGACGGTCGGCGGCACGACCGTCACCTTGCAGCCGCGTGCTGCAAGAAGGCGCAAGATGTTGCGCTTCACTCCATAGTCGATGGCGACGACATGGAAGCGCGGCTCGCCTTGCCGGCCGTGCCCGTCCGGCCATTCCCATTCCGTCTCTTCCCAGCCTTGACGCTGGAAGGTGGCGACGAGCGGGACAAGGTCGAGCCCGGTCATTGAAGGCAGAGACTTGGCCTTTCCTGCCAGGGCGGCAAAATCGAACACGCCGTCGGGATGATGGGCGATGACCGCGTTCGTCATGCCTCTCTCGCGGATGCGCGCCGTCAGCGCTCGCGTGTCGACCCCGCTGATGCCGACAATGCCGCGCGCCACGAGCCATTCGTCGAACCCGCGATGAGCCCGCCAATTCGAGGGCTCGGTGATCGCCTGGGCGACGACGATGCCGCGAACGCCGGAGGACGAGGCCATGTTGACGGTCTCGATGTCCTCATCATTCACCCCGACATTGCCGATATGGGGAAAGGTGAAGGTGACGATCTGGCCCGCATAGGATGGGTCGGTGAGGATCTCCTCGTAACCGGTCATGGCCGTGTTGAAGCACACTTCCCCCGAGGCCTCTCCCAGCGCCCCGATGCCGAAACCCTCGATCACCGTTCCATCCGCAAGAACCAGCAAGGCGGTGGGGCGCGGCTCGACCCAGGAACCTTGCAGAGGCGTCATCATGCGGGTCTGTGCCGCAAAGCCGTGTGTCGGGGTTGAACCGGGCATGACCGTTTCCAGGGAACGAGCCTTGCGGTGTGGTTAAGCTCGGTGGCCTTGGGCGTCAAATCGTCCAGTGACCGGTTGCGAACGGACAATGCCGATCCGTCGGTCGAATCGATCCGCAGCTTTGCGTTACACCATTGCGGCAAGTGGCTCCGATCATCGTTATCAAGCCCTGACTTTCGAACCTGCTCCTATTCGGGCGCAAATCTTTAGTAGGGCTGGGGGCTTCGCGCTATGAGGGCGCTGGTAGCCGCTGCTTCAAAAGTTGACAAGCGCACACGCCACGCAACGCAATAGCGAGCGTTTTGACAGTCGCGCTCTGTTCTGGCTACGCGTGCATCGAGGCAACGACTGCAGCGGGATGGTGGACGCGACTGCCGCGCTGAACGAAGGGGAGTTGCTTCGAGGCTGCGCAAGCTCGGCTCTCTTCGTCATTCGCATGTTGGCCGGCTCGTTGCCCGTGGTGCCTGATGGCGGAACACGAGAGCGACGGCAGCGTTGACGAACAGCAGTGCTTCTCGCGAGCAGGCCGGCTGCTCGCGATGCGATAGTTGTTCAGCTTCATCCTCGGCGGAGGCTCCAATGAACAAGATTAACGATGCGGAGCGGAACCGATTTGCGATCTCCCTCTCGGCTTTGGATTCTAATCGGCTTTCGCGGATCGGGCTCGCGGCAGCCGCCATTGCCGTCACGCTGCAGCCGATGGTTGGCATCGCGCAATGGTCCGACAATGGACGCGCGCTGATCGACGCTGCCTCCGATCCAGGCGCATATTCCCCATGGGTCCGCGGCGGGCAACCATTGCGTCCGAGCGATATCAGCCACGTCTTGCGGGACTGGGGCTTGAAGTTGCTCTCAGGACCGACTCGGGCTGCCACATCGTACCAAGCGATTGTCCGAGACGATGCCGGCCAAGACCTCTTCGTAGCGGTCGACCCCTATGACGGTCGGATATTGAGCTTGGATCTAACGCACAGAGCGCTGGGTGTCGCTTTCCCCCGGAGCGACAATAATGAGAGGCCCGACGATGAAGGTACCACCCCCTTTTCCCGGCTCGGCAAGCCAACAACACCGCAACCGCAGGGGCGGTGGAAAGCAGGTGTCGCAATGGGGATCGTCTCCTCTCGAAAAACCAGCAGGGCACAGATACGCGAAACCGATTCTCGACGGCTCACCTCAATCAAATCCACGGTCCAATTTCACGCTCCAAAGCGCGTTGCCGCGACATCGCCTGCCTCCATGCTGCCGAGACCTTCTGCGAGCTTCTCACCGCCGCGCCACGAGCCGGCGCCTGACCGGCCGGCCAAGCTGATGCCTGTTGAGGGGCAATCTGCGAGCCGCCCACCGCCCATGACCTCTCCGAGCATCGCGCGGGGCTCAAGCATTTCTAGCGACCCAATTCCCACCCCGCCATCATCGCTCTCAGCTGCCCAGGAGATCGAGAAGCAACACGCGAAACCTGTAATTCCGGCCGACGCAGGTTTTGACTGATCGTCGATGAGAAGCAGGTCCGCTCGCGAAGAGCGGCCGTAAACGCGAGCGGGAGCTACACGGTTCTAGCACCCGTCTCTGTCCTAGTGGAATTTCTACCGCTCAGGACGCGCGCAGATCGCCCTTAAGCGCAGTGTTCTCCCGTCTCTCTGACTCGGTTAACGGCGACACAGAGGGCCGGAAGGAAGACAAGGGTCAGGAGCGTTGCTACCGCGAGCCCCATGGTCGCGTAGGCCATCGGGCCCCAGAATACAGTGGGCGCGATCGGGATCATTCCCAGGATTGCAGCAGAAGCGGTGAGCAGGATCGGGCGGAACCGATGCATGGTAGCCGGCACGACCGCATCCCAGGACTGACGCCCCTGTGCTTTCTCCTACTCGACTTGTCGACGAGGATGACGGAGTCTCGGGCAATCATGCCGGTGGGGGCGAGCACGCCCAGCATCGCCACGAACCCCAGGGGTTTGCCCGAAAGCAGGAGGGCCGAGACGACCCCAACGAGGCCCATAGGAGCCACGCTGAGCACCGGAAAAAGGCGACCGAAACTCTGAGTCGCGGAGCTTTGGTTGATTAGCGCGGAAGGCTTGTCTACAAAAGATGCAATGGGCGACGGTGTCGAGTATGGGCGAGCCCGGACCGAAGTTGCGCGATGCATCCGGGCTGGCTTTTTTCGTGCGTCTCGAAAAAGAAGCGTCGTCTTCGCGGGCTCGGCCATTGCCCTTTCCGCATTTTTATCGACCGTCACGCTAGATGCGGCCTTTTCATCGGACCTTGGACTGCAGCCAGCGAATCCTTCCGCTCCGCCCGCCGGCTCCATCGATAGCGGCTGGGTCGCCACGCTCAAGGCGACCGGTGAATTCCTGCCCGACTGGGAAGGCGCCAAAAGCTACAGCTTTCTCTCTTATCCCTCCATATCGCTGCGCCCCTCCGATGCGCGCGAATGGAGCGCGCCGGACGACGGCCTGGATTTCTCCGTTTATGACGCGAGCGGCTTCAGCATCGGGCCCGTCGCTCGCTACGAACTCGGGCGCTATCGCAGCGACGATCCGCGCCGGCTGTTCGGCATTCATGATGTCTCGTGGACGATCGAGCCTGGAATCTTCGCCGAATTCTGGGCCATCCCCGGCATGTTCCGCACCCGTCTCGAAATTCGTCACGGCCTCGATACCCGCAATGGCTTCGTCGCGGATGCGGCGGCCGATTATCTCTTGCGTTTCGGGGCAGCGACATTTGCAGTCGGCCCAAGACTGAGCTTCGGTGACCGCGACTTCATGCGCAAGCAGTTTGGCGTCAGCTTGACCGACTCGCGTCAGAACGGCGCGGTGTCGCCTTTCAGGCCTGACGGGGGCCCGAAATCGGCCGGCGTTGCGACCTCATTGACCTATGATTTCTCGAAGGAATGGTCGGCGGTCATTTATGGCGGTTACGATCGCCTCGTGGACGATGCCGCCAAGAGCCCGCTGGTGAGAAAGCTCGGCTCGGCGGACCAGTTTCAGGCGGGACTGACCCTCAGCTATTCTTTCAGCTTGCATGGACTTTGATGCGGTCAGGCGCCCACGCGGTGCCTCACCATCGCTGAACCTCAACCCTTCTCGATCATGCTTCCGGAGGGCTTACAAAGCCGATAAAGGAGATGCGACACACGGGAGGCCTTGCATGACCGGACTACCGCCTTTTCGCACCGGCAAGTGCCGCGTCGAGAAGGGACATGTCCACGCGACGGACGATCTCGAGATACCTTTCGCGGTCATCGAGGGCGCACAAGAGGGACCGTGCCTGCTGGTGACGGCGGGGGTGCACGGATCGGAGTTCTGCTCGATCGAGGCGGCGCTTCGTCTCGCGCGAAAACCACCCGAGAATCTCAAGGGGACGCTAGTCGTCCTGCCCATCCTCAACACGCAGGCCTTCATGCGACGCAGCATCTACGTGATGCCGCAGGACGGAAAGAATTTGAACCGCGTTTTTCCCGGAAAGGTCGACGGCACGGCGAGCGAGCGCCTCGCGCATTGGCTCGTGACGACCGTCTACCCGGAGGTCGACGCCTATCTCGATCTTCACGGCGGCGATCTCGATGAATCGCTGGTGCCTTTTTCGTTGTTTCCGAACGGCAGCGAGGCGTCTCTTGGGCTCGCTTCAGCCTTCGGCTTGTCGATCGCGGTCAGCGCCGGAGGCGAGGGCTATACGATCAACGCGGCTCACAAGGTCGGCGTGCCGGGCATCATCGCCGAGGTGAGCGGCAACGGGCTCTGGGACGACAACAGCGTCGGCGCTCTGACCGCGGGCGTGCAGCGCGTGATGAAACACCTCGACATGATCCCTGGTCCGGTTCAGGCCGCGGCGCAAGAGCGACCGGAGGTCGTGAAAATGTGGGTGCCCCCGGCGCCGGTCGCCGGATTATGGTACCCCGCAAAAGAGCTCTCCGAACCCGTCGCAGCGGGTGAGACGCTTGGCGAGATCCGAGACGTCTTCGGCGAGGTTCTCGCGACGATCCCGTCACAGGAAACCGGGTTCATCCTTTACCGGTTGACGAGCTTGTCCGTGAACAAGGGCGAAGCGCTTCTCGGCGTGGCCACGCCCGTCAGCGGAAAATAGGGCGCAGAGCGCGACCGTAGCAGGACCCTCAACGGTCACGCCGGTCCGCGCTCCGCCTCGATCTTGCCGATCGCCTCGACGACGGCGTCGAAGGTGAGAAGGGTAGACGCATGGCGCGCCTTGTAGTCGCGAACGGGCTCGAGGATCTCGAGATCCTTCCACTTTCCCGAAGGCGGCGGGCCCTTCTCCTTCAGCATGGCTTTCATCTTCTCACGAAGATCGCGAAGCTCGCTGGCGGTCGCGCCGACGACATGATGCGCCATGATCGAGGACGAGGCTTGCCCGAGCGCGCACGCCTTCACATCATGAGCGAAGTCCGACACGGTGTCGCCCTCCATCGAAAGATCAACGGTCACGGTCGAACCGCACAGTTTCGAATGAGCGGTGGCGCTCGCCTGGGGATGGCTGAGGCGCCCCAGACGCGGGATATTTGCCGCGAAAGACAAGATTTTCGCGTTGTAAATGTCGTTCAACATCGAAAATCGAGCTTTCAGGTTCGGGGCAGACAGTTCGCTCATCGGCTGGTTGGTGGCCGGTCTCGCACTCCCTATATAGAAGCGGCGAAACGCCGATTAAACTCCTGCGTCATGCGTCGGGGGTAGAGCTTACTCGCGCATGTGGCGTCACCGGAGTAGGTCCGCTGGTCTTCGCGCTGCCGGCAGGCGCGCGGTCAATCGGGCTGGCCCAAACGGGCGATGCAAGCTATGAGAACTCTCCGATATCAGGAAGGCTCCGCATGGATTCCACGGTTAAGACCTTGCCGATCCGCCCGCCCCAGGCGGATAACGACAGTTCAACATCGCACCGGCCGACCCGCGAAGAGGCGGAGGCGGCGGTGCGCACCCTTATCCTCTGGGCCGGCGACGATCCGACCCGCGAAGGTCTCGTCGAGACGCCGCGCCGCGTGGTCAAGGCTTATGAGCAACTCTTCGAAGGCTACAACAAGGACGCCGCCCATGCCTTGGAGCGGGTCTTCGAAGACATTGGCGGCTACGACGACCTCGTGGTCGTGAGGGACATCCCCTTCTTCTCGCATTGCGAGCACCATATGGTGCCTTTCTTCGGCAAGGCGCATGTCGGGTATTATTCGAGCAGCGGCGTGGTGGGCCTTTCCAAGCTCGCGCGCGTCATCGACGTGTTTGCGCGCCGTTTACAGACGCAGGAGACCATGTCGGCCGAGATCGTCCGTGCGATCGAGGAGACGCTGAAGCCGCGGGGCGTCGCCCTGATGCTCGAGGCCGAGCATCTGTGCATGACGATGCGCGGCGTGCAAAAACCCGGGGCCTCGACGGTGACCACGCAGTTTACCGGCGTCTTTCAAGACAATCGTACCGAGCAGATGAAATTCCTCACCATGCTGAGGCGACATTCGTCTCCCTGAACCGCAAAGGGGACGCGCCTCACTGCCCAGCCCGTTCGGTGCGATCTGCCAAGAATGCGGCCGCGCGAACTATCTGCGTTTTCGGCATGGAAGCCTGTCGGCGCGCCCGGTGGAAGCGCCTGCCTTGATGCCGTATAGCCGCGCAAGCCTCTGACCCAACAGGATGTCCGATGACCGTACATGACGCAGAACAGCTCGCCGCCATGAAATTCGGCGTGGGTCAGCCCGTGCGACGCGGCGAGGATCCCGTGTTGGTTCGGGGAGAAGGCTGCTACACCGACGACATCGACATGCCCGGCCAGCTTTATGCGGCCATGGCCCTCAGCCGGCACCCTCATGGAGCCATCCGCGGCATCGACGTCGAGACGGCGAAGTCGATGCCCGGTGTGCGCGCCGTGGTGACCGGAGACGATCTGCAAAAGGCCGGTTACGGCACGCTGGACTGCGGTGTTCCCGCCACCAATCGCGACGGCACGCCCCTGCACAAAACACTGCGTCCGGCGCTCGCCGTCGACCGCGTCCGGTTCGTCGGCGAGCCGATCGCCTGCGTGATCGCCGACACGCCAATCGCCGCGCGGGACGCCGCCGAAGCCGTCGCGCTCGACATCGAGCCGCTTCCCGCGGTCGTCGACGTGCATGCAGCCCTGGCCGAAGGCGCGCCGCTTCTCCACGAGGGCGTGGCTCGCAACGTTGCCCTCGACTACCATTATGGCGACAGCGAGAAGACCGCGCAGGCTTTCGCCAAGGCTGCGCATGTGACGAAGCTTCGGATCGTGCACAACCGCGTTGTCGTGAACGCCATGGAGCCGCGCGCGGCGATCGCGTCTTATGACGCCAAAGATGACCGCTTCACTCTCACTGTCTGCACGCAGGGCGTGATCGGCATGCGCACGCAGCTGGCCAAGGAAGTGCTGCATGTTCCGCCCGAGAAGGTGCGCATCGTATCGAAGAATGTCGGCGGCTCCTTTGGCATGAAGGGCTCGGTCTATCCCGAATATGTGCCCATGCTGCACGCCGCGCGCCTTCTCGGCCGACCCGTGAAATGGGCCAATGATCGTTCGGGGAGCTTCCTCTCCGACCATCATGGTCGTGCTCAGGAAGTCGAGGGTGAGCTCGCTCTCGACGAAAAGGGTCGCTTCCTCGCGGTCAGGCTCACGGGCTTTGGCGATATGGGCGCCTATCTCACACGTTTCGGGCCGCTCATCCCGAGCCTGAACTGGGTCAAGAACGTCGCGGGCCCCTACCGCACGCAATTCATCGAGGTGTCGACGAAATGCGTGCTCACGAACACCGTCCCGGTCGGCGCCTATCGCGGCGCGGGCCGGCCGGAGGCCGTCTATTTCATGGAGCGCCTCATCGATCTTGCGGCCCGCGAGATGGGCATCGACCGTGTAGCGTTGCGACGGCGCAATTTCATCCGGCCCAAGGATTTTCCCTACGCGGCCGCCTCGGGACAGACCTATGACTGCGGTGATTTCGAACGCCTCATGGACGAGGCGCTGGAAGCCGCCGATTGGAAGGGGTTCCCGGCCCGCAAGCGCGCGAGCCGCAAGCGAGGCAAGCTGCGCGGGCGCGGCATCTCGACCTATCTCGAGATGACGGCCGCCATGGGCAGCGAGCTCGGCAGCATCCGTTTCGAGGAGAATGGCGATGTGACGCTCTTCAGCGGCACGCATGACCATGGGCAAGGCCATCAAACGTCTTTCGCCCAAATCGTCGTCGACAAGCTCGGCGTGCCTTTCGAGCGCATTCGGCTAG
>Ga0213875_10000860_pt1 | contig 22443 bp, 17 predicted proteins | sample BarmaccomBMRX_R8_FD_160105 | JGI IMG/M metagenome (GOLD analysis project Ga0213875, IMG submission 160105) | Root-associated microbial communities from Barbacenia macrantha in rupestrian grasslands, the National Park of Serra do Cipo, Brazil - RX_R8 | ecosystem: Host-associated > Plants > Roots... | reverse complement strand
GGCTGATGAACGGCGGCACGGTCACCGCCTCGCTGGCGGTGGGGTCGGCGCCGGCGGGCTGGACGATCGTCGGCACCGGCGATTTCAACGGCGACGGCAAGAGCGACATCCTGTGGATGTACAGTGACGGTTCGGTCGCGACCTGGCTGATGAACGGCGCAACGGTCACCTCATCGCTCGGGGTCGGGGTCGCCGCGCCCGATTGGCTGGTCGCCGGCACCGCCGACTTCAACGGCGACGGCAAGACCGATATCCTGTGGCATTACGCCACCGGGACGGCGGCGATCTGGCTGATGAACGGCGGCGCCGTCTCACTCAGCAGCGACCTCGGCGCCGGCAGCGCGCCGACCAGTTGGGCGATCGTCGAGTAACCGTGAGCCGAATAGCGCCCGTAGAGTCCAGCGCCGCTGATGAATGACGAGTTCCGGCTCTCGGTTCGCTGCGGCCGGAATGACACGTTTATAGCCGTTCCTCTCTTTTTCCTCGCGCGATTGGCGCCGTTTGGGCCGGCGATCGTGTGCGCAGCGGCATGGCCTTTGCATTCCTGATCGCGGCGTTGTACCAGGTGCCCCGAGACCGGGAGCGGACAGGCGGCGCAAATTCATGAGCGCCACGACCGCATGCAAGCTCTGTTCATCGGCCAGGCCTATATCGACATAACCTTTCTTGCCGAGGCGCTGCCCACCGGCGACGAGAAATCGGTGGCGCGCGACTATGCGGTTTCTTTCGGCGGCAATGCCGTGACCGCCGCCTTTTGCTGCGCCAAGCTGGGGCTGAAACCCGACCTGCTGGCTTCGGTGGCCGATGACTGGCTGGGGCGCATGTTCATCGATATGGCGGCCAGATACGGCGTGCGCCTGCACCACCGCAAGGTGGCGGAATCCTCGCTGTCTTTTGTCATGCCGAAAGCCGGCCAGCGAGCGATCGTGCGCTGTCGTGACGATCGCTATATGCATCCCTATCCGCCGCTGAACCTGACCGGCTGCCGCGCGCTGCACCTCGACGGGCACCAGGCCGATGCCGCGATCGAATATGCCAAAACCTGCCGCGAAGCCGGGATACTGACTTCGCTCGATGGCGGCGGGTTGCGCGCGAATACCCACGAGGTGCTCGCCTTTATCGATGTCGCGGTGGTCGCCGAGCGCCTGTGCGAGCAGATGCGGCTGACCCCGTGCGAAATGCTGCAATACCTGCGTTCGCGCGGCTGCCGCATCGGCGGGGTGACCATGGGGTCGCGGGGCCTGCTATATTATCGGCAGGACGGCAGCGAAGGGCTGCTTCCGGCGCTCGATGTACCCGCCGCCAAAATCATCGACACGAACGGCGCCGGCGACATCTTCCATGGCGCCTACATTTATTCGGTGCTGACCAACCCCGATCACGGTTGGGACGATCATTTCCGCTTCGCGCGAGCCGCCTCGGCCTATGCGATCCAGCACCTCGGCAACGAGGCGAGCCTGCCGTGTTTGGCGGATATTAACGCGACTCATGCATCTTTTGACGAGCGCCGGGCAGCACCGATAATGATGCTGGCATAGTGACCGACCTTGCCTGCGGGCAAGCCGCGGCACGGCTGGCCGACATGGGAGACAATATCGTGGCGGCGATCGGAGCGGGGGGAATGCCAGGGCTTGTCGAGCCCGCGGCGAAGGACGATTCGGCCTCGCAATTTCGTGCCGGGACGGCGGCTCCGGCATCGGGGGACGACGAGGTCGAGCACTTCAAGGAAACCGTGCTGGCCAAGCTCAGCCTGGCGGTCGGCAAGGACCCCTCAACCGCCAGCGAGCGCGATTGGTTCGTCGCCACCACCTTGTCGCTGCGCGACCGGGTGATCCATCGCTGGCTGGAGGTCGACCGCGAGAACCTCGCCCGCGGCCACAAGCGGGTCTATTACCTGTCGCTCGAATTCCTGATCGGCCGGCTGCTGAATGATGTCGCCGGCAATCTGTTGCTGAACGACGTCGTCCATCGGGCGCTCGGCGATCTCGGGGTCAGCTTCGATCGCGTCCGCTTCGCCGAACCGGATGCCGCGCTGGGCAATGGCGGGCTCGGCCGCCTCGCGGCGTGCTTTCTCGAAAGCATGGCCAGCCTCGGCATCCCGGCCTACGGCTACGGCATCCGCTACGATCACGGCCTGTTCCGCCAGATCGTCGTGGATGGCTGGCAGCAGGAATTCCCCGAAGAGTGGCTGTCCTTCGCCAACCCGTGGGAATTCGAGCGGTCCGAAGTCACCTACGACATTCACTACGGCGGGTCGGTCGACACCGAAACCGCGCGCGGGCATACCCGCTTCGTCTGGCGCCCCGCCGAAACCGTCGAAGCGGTCGCGTACGACATGCCGGTCGTCGGCTGGCGCGGCGCCCATGTCAACCCATTGCGGCTGTGGTCGGCGCGCGCGATCGATCCGCTGCGCCTCGACCTCTTCAATCGCGGCGACCATGCCGGCGCGCTGACCGAGCAGACACGCGCCGAGACGATCTCGAAAATTCTTTATCCCAGCGATGAAACCATCGCCGGACGAGAGCTGCGGCTGCGCCAGGAATATTTCTTTGTGTCGGCCTCGCTGCAGGATCTGGTGGAGCGGCATCGTCGCGCCTATGGCTCGCTGCACACGCTTCCCGAACGCGCTGCGATCCAGCTCAACGACACCCATCCCAGCATCGCGATCGCCGAGCTGATGCGGATACTCGTCGATCTGCACCACCTAACCTGGGACGACGCCTGGAAGATCACGGTCGATACCTGCTGCTATACCAACCACACGCTGTTACCCGAGGCGCTCGAAAGCTGGCCGGTCGGACTCTTCGAGCGCATCCTGCCGCGGCATTTGCAGATCATTTATCTGATCAATGCCCGTCACCTCGAACCCGCGGCCCGGACGCATGCTTGCGACCAGCACGCCATCGCGGCGCTGTCATTGATTGACGAGCGCGACGGCCGCCGCGTCAAGATGGGCCATCTCGCCTTTGTCGGCTGCGGCCGCACCAACGGCGTATCCGCCATGCACACCGGGCTGATGCGGGAGACGGTGTTTCGCGACCTATCCGCGCTTTATCCGGATCGCATCGTCAACATCACCAACGGCATCACCTTCCGCCGCTGGCTTTACCAGGCCAATCCGGGCCTGACGCGGCTGTTGTCGGCGGCATGCGGCGAGGACATCCGAGACAACCCGACCGCGCTGGCGCGCTTCGTCGCCGCCGCCGAAGATGCCGGGGTGCACGACCGGATGCGGGCCGTCAAACGCACCAACAAGCTGGCCCTCGGCCGGGTCATTCATGAGCGCCTCGGGCTGATGGTTGATCCCGCGGCGATGTTCGATGTCCAGATCAAGCGCATCCACGAATACAAGCGCCAGCTCCTCAACCTGCTGGAGACGGTGGCGCTGTACAACGCAATGCGCGCCGATCCGGCCCGGGGATGGGTGCCGCGGGTCAAGATTTTCGCCGGCAAGGCTGCCGCCAGCTACCGCGCGGCGAAGCTGATCATCAAGCTCGGTCACGACATCGCCGCGGTGATCAACAATGATCCGGCGGTTCGCAACCTGCTGAAAGTGGTGTTCCTGCCGAATTACAATGTGACGTTGGCCGAGACGATCATTCCGGCCGCCGACCTCTCGGAACAGATCTCGACCGCCGGCATGGAGGCCTCCGGCACCGGCAACATGAAGCTCGCGCTGAACGGCGCCCTGACCATCGGCACGCTTGACGGCGCCAATATCGAAATCCGCGACAATGTCGGCGCCGACAACATCTTCATCTTCGGGCTTTTGGCCGAGGAGGTCGCGGCGCGCCGCCGCCGCGCCCTCGGGGACGGGTGCGGCATCGCCCCGCCCCCGGCGCTGGCCGAAGTCCTCGGCATGCTCGAAAGCGGCATGTTTTCGCCCGGCGAGCCGCATCGTTTCGCATTGCTGACCGAGCCGCTGCGACGCAGCGACGACTACATGGTTGCGGCCGATTTCGCTTCGTACTGGGAGGCGCAGCGCCGGGTCGATGCACTGTGGCAGCAGCCCGATAACTGGGCGAAGACTTGCGTGTTCAATATCGCGGGAATGGCCTGGTTCTCCGCCGATCGCGCAATCAGCGAATATGCCCGAATGGTGTGGCGTACCTCGCCATGGCCGAACACCGCCCTATCCGCTGTTGCGCAAGCCGGCGGCAATGCCGTTGATCGTCAGGTGAATACCGGTCACGACCGCCTCGTCCGTGTCGCCCCCGCGGTAGCGCCGTAGCAGTTCGATCTGCATGTGGTTGAGCGGATCGAGATAGGGGAAGCGGTTGCGGATCGAGCGGGCCAGCAGCGGGTTGCTTTCGAGAAGGCTCTCCTGGCCCATGATCGCGAGCAAGGCCTCAACCACGCTGCGCCATTCCGCCCGCAGCCGGGAAAAGACGCATTCCCTCAATTCGGGATCGGACACCAATTCGGCATAACGCGAGGCGATCGCGATGTCGCTCTTGGCCAGCACCATGTCCATGTTCGACAGCAGCATCTGAAAGAACGGCCATTCCCGGTACATCGCCTGCAGCATGGCCATGCCGCCCGTGCCGCCTTCGGGGTGTTTTTCGAGCCAGGCCTCGACGGCGCTGCCGAAACCGTACCAGCCCGGCAGCATCAGGCGGCACTGGGCCCAGCTGAACACCCAGGGGATGGCGCGTAGATCGTCGATGCGCGCCGATGGCGTGCGCGATGACGGGCGGCTGCCGATATTGAGGTTGGCGATTTCGCCGATCACCGTCGACTCGCGGAAGAAGCGGTCGAACCCCTCGGTCTCGTAGACGAGGTCGCGATAGGCCCGATAGGCCTGCGCCGACAGGAACTCCATGGCCGCCAGATAATCCTGCCGCGGCGCTGCCGCCTCGGACCGCAGCAGCGTCGCTTCCAGGGTGGCCGCAGCGAGGATTTCGAGGTTGCGCCGGCCGAGTTCGGGGTTCGAGTATTTGCTGGCGATGACCTCGCCCTGCTCGGTGACGCGGATCGCGCCTTGGACCGCGCCGGCCGGCTGCGCCAGGATCGCCTGGTAGCTGGGGCCGCCGCCGCGCCCGACCGAGCCGCCGCGGCCATGGAACAGGCGCAGCTTGACGTCGTAGCGCTGGAACACTTCGACCAGCGCGATCTCGGCCTTGTAAAGCTCCCAGCCGGAGGTCAGGAAGCCGCCATCCTTGTTGCTGTCGGAATAGCCGAGCATGACTTCCTGCACGCGGCCGCGGCTTTCGAGCAGACGGGCGTATTCGTAGATGCCGAGCAGCTTGTCCATGACGGCGCCGCAATTGCGCAGGTCCTCGATCGTCTCAAACAAGGGCACGATGTCGATGTCGAGGGCGCCCTCGCGCGGCCGCAGCAGCCCCACTTCCTTCAGCAGCACCGCGGTTTCCAAAATGTCGGAGATGCCGGTGGCCTTCGAGATCACATAATGCGGCACCGCCTGTGCCCCGTAGCGGCGGTGCGCGTCGGCCGTCGCGCGCAGGATGGCCAGCTCGCTGCGGGTCTCCTCGGAGTACGGCAGAAAGGATGATCCCAGCGGCCGCGCCGTTCCCAATTCGGCCAGCAGCAATCTGATGCGCTCGGGTTCGGCGAGATCGGCATAGTCGAGACCCGGCTGCACCATGCGCAGCATCTCGCCGATCACGCGGGCGTGAACATCGGAATTCTGGCGCAGGTCCAGCGCCGCGAGATGGAAACCGAAGACGTCGACGGCGCGGCGAAGATCCTTCAGCCGTCCGCCGGCAAGCACGCCGCAGCCGTTCGCACTCAGTGATTCGGCGATCGCGCCCAGATCGCCCAGAAACTCGGCGCTGTGCTGATAGGCCGGCGCGTCGCCAGCCGGCTGCGGCACGTCGAGATGATCGAGGCCGCGGGCCGTCGCCGCCAGCCGCGCGTAAATCCCGGTCAGCGCGCGGCGATAGGGCTCGTGCTCGCGGTTCGGCCGCCGCTCGGGCGAGCGCGCGGCGAGGTCCCGCAGCGCCTGCGTCGTCCCGGCGAGACGGCCGTCGAGCGACAATTCCGCGCCGAGGCGATTGAGCTCGTCCAGATAATAGCGAAGAGCGCGACCGCTCTGGCCGCGCAGCGCGGCGCGCAACACGCCCTCCGTGACGAACGGGTTGCCGTCGCGGTCGCCGCCGATCCAGCTGCCCATGCGCAGAAAGGAGGCGAGCCCGTCGCCGACCTCGAACCCCGCGGCGGCCAGCTCTTCCTCGAGCACGGCGTAAAAATGCGGCAGTTCCTGCAGGAAGGTATGATCGTAATAGGACAGGCCGTTGGCGACTTCGTCGATGACGCGCAGCCGCGTCGGGCGCAGCGGGTTGGTCTGCCACAGGATCAGCACGGCGCGGCGCAATCCCGCCTCGTTGATTTTCAGCTCGGCCGGGGTCAGCGGATGCCGGTCGCGCTCGGCAAGCAGGTCGGCGACTTCCATTTCCCGGTCGATCGCGCTGCGCCGCCGCACCTCGGTCGGGTGGGCGGTCAGCACGGGCACGACATTGGCGGTGGCGAAAAACGCCAGGCAGTCATCGGGGGAGACGCCGGCCGCTCTGGCGCGGGCCAGCGCGCGCGCCATCGTGCCCTCGCGCGGCGCCGCCGCGGTCAGCGTGTGGGCGCGAGTGCGCCGCAGGTGGTGCTGGTCTTCGGCGATGTTGGCGAGCTGGGAAAAGAAGCCGAAGGCGCGGATGATCTGCAGCGCATCGCTGGGCGGCAGACCGTTCAATGTGGCTTCCAACTCGCGGCGCGCGGTGATGTCTTCATCGCGGTGAAAGCGCACCGAGTTCAGGCGGATGTGCTCGACGGTGTCGAAAACTGCTTCACCGGCCTGCTCGCGCACCGTATCGCCGAGGATGCGTCCCAGCAGCCGAATGTCCTCGCGCAACTGCCGGTCCTTGTCATCGGTCTCGGTTTCCAGCGGTTTCGACATCCAAGCTTCCTCAATCTGGGCAAGCGGTCGAGTCTTGGCAGGCTTGCGGCTGCAGAAACCATGCCGCCTCGCATGGTTGGCGGTCCACACGGTGGTTTATCCCTGCTTGTTGCGATGCGAAGGCGGGGCGGGAACCAGGATCGGCCGGCGATTTTGCATCTGATCCGGCGTTGTACGGGCACCGGCATGGTTGAAGCAGCACACTCGGCGGGCCCGTCGGCACCCTTTTCGGCACGCATGCCGTCGCCCCTGCGCTCGACCAGTCGTCCGCGACGGACCGCGCCGCCGGCGCGATTCCCGGGCAGGCTGGCGCCGACGCCGCGAGGATCGTTCGAGCCGCCCGGTCGCCCTCGTCTCTAGACCTTTGGAGGATGCGTTTTGGCCGACCTTCTCGACACGCTGCCGTTTTCGGATTCGCTGCGGCGCCTCGGTGAACTGGCTCTGTCGCCGGCGCTGCTCGAAATGCTGCTGCTGCAGCTCGCGATCATCGCCGGATTGTTCCTTTTGGCGGCGGCGATACGGGCCGCCACCCGGAGCTGGACCGACCGGCTGGCCGAGAGGGTCCAGCGCCATCTCCGCGATGCCAGTATGCCGCGGCGGCTGCGCGGGCTTGCCGTTCTCGCCTATGCCTGGCTGCTGCTGTCGGTCGGCGAGCGGGTCGGGGCGCGGTTCGGCCTGGAGTTGCGACTGGTGGACATCGCCGCGAGCCTGACGGCGCTGTGGATCGTGCTCCGCGGCTCGACCCTGATCCTGCGCGATGCGCTTGTCGCGCGCGTCGTCGCGACCGCAGCCTGGATGATTGCAGCACTCGAGATCCTTGGCCTGCTGGCCCCGACCGCGGCGGCGCTCGACAGCGTCGCCCTGACCGTCGGGACCTTGCGCCTGTCGCTGCTGCTGGTCATCAAGGCAGCGTTCGTGGTTGCGGTCCTGCTGTGGGGAGCGCTGCTGCTGGCGCGGCTGATCGCCGGGCGGCTGCAGCATCTGGCAGGACTGAGCCCCTCGGTCCAGCTGCTGACGGCGAACCTGATCAAGATCGCACTGATCTCCGTCGCGCTGGTGATCGGCCTCAACGCGGTCGGCATCGACCTGACCGCTTTCGCGGTGTTCAGCGGCGCGATCGGCGTCGGCATCGGTTTCGGGCTGCAGAAGATCGTTTCGAACTTCGTCAGCGGGATCATTCTGCTGATCGAGCGCTCGATTAAGCCCGGAGACGTGATCGAAGTCGGACACACCCACGGCTCCGTCGTCTCGCTCGGCGCACGCTATGCCTCGGTGCGCGGCCGTGACGGCAAGGAATACCTGATCCCGAATGAAAACCTGATCACCAACGAGGTCGTCAACTGGTCCTACTCCAACCCGCTGGTCCGGCTCGATGCGGCGTTCGGCGTCGGCTATGGCAGCGACATGCGCCAGGTGCGCGCGCTGGCGATCGAGGCGGCACGGCAGACCAAACGGGTGCTCGCCTCGCCGGCCCCGGTCTGTCATATCACCGAATTCGGCGACAATGCCGTAAACCTGATCCTGCGCTTCTGGATCGAGGACCCGTCGGACGGCATCGTCAACATCAAGGGCGATGTGTTGCTGGCATTGTGGGACACGTTTCGCGAGCACGCGGTCGAGCTGCCCTTCCCGCAGCGCGACATCCGCATCCGGGAATGGCCCGGCGCCGGAGCCCGCCTGGAAACCGGCCTGGAAACCGGGTTGGAAACCGGGCCGGCGGTGCGGCTGGCAGAGCCGGTGCCGCCGGGCTGATCCCCGTCCGCAGCGGTCCCGCCCCTTCCGCATGCCGCCTTTCGGCGGCGGTGCCCGGCGGTGTAGGATCCGCGGCTCATGCCGAGCGTGCTTTCGATCCAGTCGCGGGTTGCCTACGGCCATGTCGGCAATGCCGCGGCGACGCTGCCTTTGCAGCTGCTCGGCTGCGAGGCCTGGACCCTCGATACGGTGCTGTTTTCCAATCATACCGGGCATGGACGCTGGCGCGGCAATGTGGTGCCGGCGAGCGAAGTCGCCGCGGTGTTCGAGGGCGTCGCCGATTTGGGGGTGCTGCCGGAATGCGATGCGGTGCTGTCGGGCTACCTCGGCGAGGCGGCGACCGGCGCCGTGCTGATCGACGCTGTCGACCGCATCAAGCGGGCGAACCCGGCCGCTGTGTTCTGTTGCGACCCGGTGATGGGCGACATCGATTCCGGCCTGTATGTGAGGGCGGGCCTCCCCGAATTCTTTCGCGATACCGCGCTGCCGGCAGCCGATATCGCGACCCCGAACCGTTTCGAACTGGAATGGCTGACCGGCGAGGCGGTGACCAGCCTGCCGCAGGCGCTTGCCGCCGCCGAGCGGCTGCGCCGTACCGGGCCGGATGTCGTGCTGATCACCAGCCTCGACACCGCGACCGACCATATCGGCATGGTCGCGGTCGGGCCGGCGGGCGCCTGGCTGGCCGAGACCCCGCGACTGCCGCTCGTGCTCAATGGCTGCGGCGACGTGACCGCGGCGGTGTTTCTCGCCCGTCTGCTGCGCGGCGATCCGCTGCCGCAAGCGCTTGGCGCGACCATGGCTGGTGTTTTCGCGGTGCTCGAAACGACCCTGCGGCTGGGACGGCGCGAGCTGGCACTGGTCCCGGCACAGGCCGAACTGGCGACGCCGAGCCGCGTCGTCGAAGCCCGGCGGATCGCGTGACCGCTCCCGCTCTCGTCATCTTCGATTGCGATGGCGTGCTGATCGACAGCGAGATCATCGGCGCCCGCGTGTTCAGCGAATGCCTGAATGCGGCGGGGTTTCCGGCCACCCTCGAGGAGGCGCTGGAGCTCGGCCTCGGGACCAATGCGCTGACTCTGACCGAAGCCGTCGCAGCGCGTTACGGGCGGCCGCTGCCCCCGGGCTTTATCGAGAGGATGCGCACGATGCGTCAGGAGGCGCATCGGCGCGAGCTGAAGCCGATCCGCGGCATCGCGGAATTGCTGGGCGCCCTGCATGTCCGGCGCTGCGTGGCCTCGAACACGCATATCGACCACCTGCGCCATGCCTTGACCTTGACCCGGCTGCTGCCGTTCTTCGAGCCCCATGTGTTCAGCGCCTCGATGGTGGCGCGCGGCAAGCCGGCGCCGGACCTGTTCCTGCTGGCGGCGGAACGGCTGGCGGTGCCCCCGCAACATTGCCTGGTGATCGAGGACAGCGTCAGCGGCGTCACCGGCGCGCGCGCCGCCGGCATGCCGGTGATCGGCTTCTGCGGCGGCAGCCATTGCCGTCCCGGACACGCCGAGCGTCTCGCGGCCGCCGGCTGCATGCAGGCGTTCACGACGATGGCGGAAATCGGTGCCTTTCTCGCCGCCGCGGTGGCCCCGGGGGAATCGGAACAAGAGCGTTTGCCAAACCGCACTGGCATCGGTATCCCGGAACGGGGTTGCGGAAAGTTGTCGCGATGAAGTTCACCTTCGACCTCGACTGCACTCCGGACGAGCTCCGGGCGTTTTTCGGCCTGCCGGATGTCAGGCCGATGCAGGATCAGCTGCTGCGCGAGATGCAGGAGCGGCTCAGCGCCAATATGAAGGCGCTCGACCCGGAAACGATGGTGAAGACCTGGCTCCCGGCAGGCCTAAGGGGCTTCGAGCAGCTGCAAGAGATGTTCCTGGCCCAGATGGCGGCCCACGGCGCCAAAAAGGACTGAGCTGCCGTCGGCGAACCTGCTTGTCGCCGGGATGGGAACGGCGCGACGACGCTCTTGTTTACAGTGCCGGCGAGGGTGCTGGGGTGAGGCAGATGGGAACGGCACAGAAGCTGCGCGAGCTGGCAGCATGGTATCGGGAATTCGCCGAAAAGACCGAGAATCCCTCGATCTGGGAGGCTCGGTTGCGCACTGCCGAGGATCTGGAGGCCGAGGCCGAGGCGCTGGAAGAGCGGGAAGTGGCATTGGAGCCGGCCTGATCGCCGCGTCCTATTCCCAGGCAACCCGCGGAACTTTCCCCAGCTTAAGCGGGCCCAGCAGCATCTCGCCGTGCTGGACCGTGAACGAGGTCTTGATCTCGGAGCGGCCGTCGGGCCCGGCTCGCGCCATCATCGACAGCCCGAGCCGGGCCAGACCGGCATCGCTCGCCCGCAGCCGGCCGCTCTCGACCAAGGCTGTCATGATCTGATCATAGCCCTGAACCGCACCGGAAAAGCCGCCGATCGGCTGCAACTCCAGGTCGAGAGCCAAGGTGCCGCTGCCGCTGATCCCGAGCGCACCCCAGCGCAGATGGAAATTATCGAGCTCGACCGTGCCGCCGGCATCGCGCCAAGCCGCCAACGCCTGGGGCAGCGCGCCGCCGGGGAAGGGTCCCATCACCTTGAGTCCAAGTGCAAGCTCGTCAACGGTGTCGCTCAAGGGCGGCGGCGACGCCGGCAGCGTGACCCGGTTCAGGCGCAGGGCCACTGCAAGATTGGTTTGATCATGGGTCTGCGGCGGCCGCGCCGGCAGCACGACCCAGCCATCGGCGGATTGCGCCCGCACCCGCTCGCCGGCCTCCGCCATCGGCCGCTCGAGGGTGAGCCAGATCGTGGCGCCGCCCTGGGGATCAACCGCGACCGTCCCGCTCGCCGCCGTCGCGGTCAGCCGGCCCGGCGGCCGCTGGCCGGCGCCCGCCAGCCCGGCTTCCAAACCCTCCGGAGCGGCGAGCCGCCACTTCCGGAAGTCCCATGGCGCGGTGCTGCCGGAAAGCATTGGAAGGTGCAGCTCGGGCGTCGGGGTTAGCGCCAGGTCCCGCACTGTCGCGTCGTTCAGCTCGACGCGAAACGCGAACGGAAATCCGGCAACCCGAACCTGCCGCCACGACGCCTCGATACGGCGCGCGCGCATCGCCTCGGCCCAGTTCGCGACGCCCTGCCGGATGCGATCCGCGGTGATCCACCAGTACCCGGTATAGGCCGCGAACGCCGCCAGCAGCGGGACCCCGACGACGAGGCTCAAACGGGTCGAGCGGCGCATCGGCGGTTTATAGCCGGTCGCGCCGACGATCCGCCAGAGCCTGGCCGGACGCTTCGCATTCCGACCCCACGGCGCTATCCTGCTGTTTTCGCGGGAACCCCGCGGTCAGCCCAGCCGGCAAGCATGAACTGTCCCTATTGCGCCGAGGAGATCAAGGAAAGCGCCCAGGTCTGCAAGCATTGCGGCCGCGACTTCCTGCTGCTGCGTCCGCTGCTCGACCAATTGCTCGCGCATGGCAAGCGGCTCGAAGGACATGAAACCGATCTCGGCAACATCGCGGCCCTGCTGCGCCGACGCGGCCACCGGGGCCGCGAACTGGGCGTCGGCCTGATTCCCGCGCTGTCGCCGGTCAATGCCGTGGTGCTGTGCGTCATTGCACTGTTCGTCACCAGCTTTTTCTTCGAACTGGCCCTGTTCGCTCGCAGCGTCCAGGCGGTGTCGGGTTCATCCAACGTGGTTTCTTTTGACGCCGGCCGGGATCAGTTGTCGGCCGATATTCTGGCGATCGCGTTCTTTCTCGTGACCTTTGCGTTCGGGCTGATGTGTCAGCCGGCGAAACAACGACCGTTTGTCGCCGATATGGCCGCCGGAATCTCGATCATGATCCTGTCGGTCGTGGCGCGACACTTCGCGTGGTCCGCGCTGCGCCCGGGGGTGCCGTTGCTGCCGCGGCAGCACGACGTGCTGGTCGGCCTGTCGCTGCTTGCCGCGAGCACCTTCTTGAGCTTCACCGCCGGCGGCTTCGTGCGCTACCTCGTGCTGTCGCGCAGCAAGGAAGCCCCACCGATCACTTATGCGACCGACCTCTCCCGCTACCTCGTGGGCCATCATGGGGCCGATCCGGCGCAGATGGCGGAGCGGGTGAAATCGTTCGAAGCGGTCGTCCATTCGCTGTTGGCGGTCCTCACCACGGTAGCCGCTATTCTCGGCACCTGGCAGGCGATCGAGAAATTGCGGCAGACCGTGCCGCCCCCGGCGAAAGCCGCGGCCGTCGTCGTCGCCCCGGTGCTCGCGCATGCCCCGGCGCCCGCGCAGAATTCGGGTCCGTAATCGCTGCGAGGCGGCGGGAAACTCCCGCGAGGGTGGCTCGCGCCGGTTCCCAAATGGTCAGCGTCGCTCGGATCGGATTCCCCATCTCCCCGTCATGGCGGGACAAGCTCGGCCATGACGGGGAGAGCGGACATTGCAGCGGCGGGATCGACCGCCCTACATCGCCTCGCGCAGTTCGGGAACGATCCAGAACGGCTTCTGCCCCCGGGCGACGCGCTCGCAATTGTCGAAAGCGTTGCGCCAGCGCTTCCAATGATTGTCCCAGGTCGGGCCGGCGGCGTGCGGGCTGAAAATCGCGTTCTTCAGCTGGAACAGCTCGTGATCGGGTTGCGGCGGCTCCTCGCGCATCACGTCGATGCCGGCTCCCATGATCTTCTCATCGCGCAGCGCGTTATAGAGCGCCTTCTCCTCCACCACCGGTCCGCGGCAGGTGTTGATCAGGATCGCGGTCGGCTTCATCATCGCCAACTCGCGCTCGCCGATCAGGTTGTGGGTCGATTTGTCGAGCGGCACGTGCAGGCTGACGATATCTGACGTCTTCAGAAGTTCGGGGAACAGCGCGAAGCGCACGCCGAGCGCGTCTTCCTGGTCGGCGGTCAGCCGGTTGGTGTCGTAATACTGGATGCGCATGTCGAAGGCCTTGGCGCGCCGCGCCACCTTCTTGCCGATGTTGCCGAGCCCGACGATGCCGAGCACCTTGTCCTCGAGTTCGTACAATTTGGTCGAGTTGAAGTCGTTGCCGCGCCAGCGCCCGGACACCACCCCGTCATGCTGCCAGATCAGCTTGCGCGACACCGCCAGCATCAGCATCACGGCGTGCTCGGCGACGGCGGTGGCGTTGGCGCCGCCATTGTTGCAGATCGGCACCCCGGCAGCGCGCGCCGCTTCGAGATCGTAGGTGTTGTAGCCGGCGCTCAAGGTCTGGACGAGCTTCAGGTTCGGCGCCTGCTGGTAGAACTCCGGTCCGTGCTTGAACTGGCCGGCGCCGATGTAGAACTCGCTGTCCTTCAGCAGGTCCCAGAATTCCGGGCGGCCATGCGGTGCGGTGACGAGGTCGTAACCGGGAGGGATCAGATCGCGGGCGATCTGCAAGGTTTCCTCGGAATGCCCGGTCGGGGTCAGGATGCGGTGCGCCATCATGCGTCTCCTCTTGGCGGTTTGGTCCGGTGGTGCGCCATCGTAGCGGGACGGGGCAAGCCGGAAAAAGCCCAAAGTCGGCGGGGCGCGGCAGGTCTGCTTCGCCTCAACGGGCCAGCGCAGCGGCGATCAGCGTATCCGCGTCGCGCAGAGAGGCGAGCCAGGGCTCGCCGTCGCGATCCTCCCAATAGTCGTGATGGGACGAATGGACCTGGAGGACCGTCACATTCGGCTGCCCGCGCAATGCCAGGCACGCCGTCGGGCTTCCTTCCGGTGTCTGATCGGGCACGATCAGCAGCAGAGGAGCCACGAAGCCGTGACCGCTCAGATAGGTCGAGCAATAGGGCGAATACCCGATAGCTCCGGCGAAGCGCGGCCGCCCCGCTGCATCGTCGCGGACCACCCGTGCCGCGACGCCGGCGCCATAGGAAAATCCCTCGAAGAAGATCTTGTCCCCGCGAATGAACGGCAACGTCCTCAGGAAGGCGTTGGTGGCGAAGGCGTCGTCAACCACCGTTTCGCTGCCGGGCACGCTCATGCGATAGCCGTTGCTGCCCCCTGCCGAGGCCGTGGCCATCATGCCGTGAGCCGCTCCCCAATCAACCGCAATAGTGGCGATCCCCATCCGGTTGTAATGGTCTGTTGCGGCCGCGAAGGTCTGCGCGTAGGTGCTGTAGACCTTCAATCCGTGGAACAGGATGACCGCCGGGAACGGCCCGCTTCCCGCCGGCTTCGATAGAGTCCCGGTCAGCACAAGCCCCCCGGGGCCGGGAATTTGATAGGTTTGACCCCATGCCGGCGCTCCGCCGAGCACCGCGGCGGCAACCAAAATGGCAAACCGGTGCGAGTTTCTGCACATGTTCGGTCTCCCGCCCGAGATTTTCGTCCAGCCTAAGCGGTTCCGGGATGGCGGTCATGCGGTTTTGCTCGTCCGTTCCGCACCGGTTCGCGCCCGCGCGGGGCAACCATCGGCAGCTGGGGCAGTTAACAGGCGACCCGAACCGCAGGGTTGCCATTGGAAGAGGTTAGCGTGACCCCCGAACCACCCGCCCGGAAGGCTGGCTCACATCCGCATCTGCCGCGCCGCTCGGTGCTGCTCGGCGCCGCCGCGGGCGGCGTGTTGCTGGCTGAAGCGGCGCGGGCGCAATCCGGTTCGCCGCCGGCCAATCCGCAACAGCCCGGGGGTCAAGGCATGGGGCCGCAGCAGACCCCGCAACTGGCGGGGCCGCAGTCCAACCCGGCCCAGGCCGGCCCGGGGCTGCCGGATGCCGGCTGGGAGCCGGAAAATCCCCGAACTGCCGGGCCGATCGCGCCGGGGCGCGGCAGCCAGCTCACCGGCAAGGTCGCCATCGTCACTGGCGCGGCGCGCGGCATCGGCCGGGCCATCGCGGTGGAAATGGCGGCCAATGGGGCGGACATCGCCGCGCTCGACATTTGCGGCGCGGTGTCGCCGGCGTCGAACGCGGTGCCGGCGACGCCGGAAGAGCTGGCCGAGACCGAACGGCAGGTGCGCGGCCTCGGGCGGCGCTGCCTGACGATCAAGGCCGACATTCGCGACATCGCCGCCCTGCGCGCCGCGGCCGACCGGGTGGAGCACGAATTCGGCAAGATCGACATCGTCGTCGCCAATGCCGCGATCCAGCGCTGGAAGCCGCTGCTCGAAATGGACGATGCCGATTGGCGCGACGTCATCGACAACAATTTGAACGGCACCGCCAACACGATCCGCGCCTTGGCGCCGAAACTGGTGGCGCGCAGAAGCGGCCGCATCATCGTGCTGTCCTCGATGCAGGGAAAGCACGGCACCAAGGACGCCAGCTCCTACTCGGCATCGAAGTGGGGCATCCTCGGTCTGATGAAGTCGGCGGCAATGGAGTTGGGCCAGTACGGCATCACCGTCAACGCGGTGATCCCCGGCCTCGTCGATACCGCGCTGACCCGCTACACCAAGCGCTACACCGAGGTCATCGGCGAGACCCATGCAGATCCTCCGGAAAATCCGACCCCGCAACAGGCCTGGGAATCGCGATTGCCGCAGGTGCCGCTGAAGGTGGGCTGGCTGCGGCCGGAGGACATCTCGCCGGCAGCGGTGTTCCTCGCCTCCGACGCTGCCGCGATGGTGACCGGCGCCGAATATGAGGTCACTGCCGGCGACAGCGCCCACGACATGTGATCCGCGGCCGGGTCTGCTAGGAAGCGCGATCCGATCAGGTTGATTTGCGCCTTGGCCGGGCCTGGGCCCCGGCCATCCACGAAACGCCCGAAGCATTGTATTCACCGGAACGAGCCCGGGGCAGGCGGAACGCGGGTGCTCAACCGATTTGCCGGCACCTCTCGGCTCGGCTAGGCTGCCGCCAGCCGCTACGGGGGGATCGCCTGATGGCCGACGAATTGCTCGCCTACCGCTTCCAGAACCTGCACGAATTCATCAAAATCGCGCGCGCCAACCTCGATCGCAACAACTGGGACTACCTGATCGGCGGTTCGGAGACCGAGACCACGCTGGCGCGCAACCGCATGGCGATCGACGCGATCGGCTTCCGGCCGCGGGTCTTGCGCGATGTATCTGACGTTGATTGCAGCAGTACGCTATTCGGCAAGAAATTGCGCATCCCGGTGTTCTGCGCACCGGTCGGCTCGCTCGAAGTGTTCGAGCCTGGCGGCGGCGCCACGGTCGCGACTGCGACGAGCGAATTCGGCAATGGCATCATCCTCAGCTCAGTGTCGCATCCCGGGCTCGACAAGACCGCCGAGGCGGCCGGCGACGGCTTCAAGATCTTCCAACTCTACGTGCGCGGCGATGCGGCCTGGGTCGACGACCATGTCCGCCGCGCCACCGACAAGGGCTACGACGCCTTCTGCCTGACCATCGATACCGACAGCTACAGCCGGCGCGAGCGCGACATCGCCAAGCGTCACCAGCGCCGCCGCGTGCGCGTCGACGACGCCCGGATCTTTCAGGCCCAGTTCAACTGGCGCGACATCGAGCGTATCAAGAAGAATTGCAAGATCCCGCTGATCCTGAAGGGCATCGCGACCGCCGAGGACGCCAAGATCGCGGTCGAGCACGGGGTCGATTGCGTCTATGTGTCGAACCATGGCGGCCGCCAGCTCGACCAGGGGGTCGGATCGCTGGATGTCCTGCCCGAGGTGGTCGAGGCGGTCGGCGGCCGGGCGCGCATCATGATCGATGGCGGCTTCTACCGCGGCACCGACATCGTCAAGGCGCTGATCCTCGGCGCCGACGCCGTAGCCTGCGGCCGGCTTTACGTGTACGGCCTCGCCGCGGCCGGGGCGCCGGGCGTGGTGCGGCTGTTCGAGATCCTCGAAGACGAGATCCGCATCTGCCTGTCATTGCTCGGCGTGACGCGGTACAGCGAACTCGACAAATCCTATATCCGCCCGGCGCGCACGGTGGTGAACCCGACGGTTCACAGCGCCTTTCCGCATCTCGACCTGCCGCGCGAAACCTACTGAGCCGGCCACGACGGCGGGTGGGTTGGCACCCGCCGTTCTCGCCCGCAGCCCACCTTCAGCCGACCGTCACCGGCTTTATTTCGCGTAGGCGCGGCAATACCTCCTTGGCGAACAGGCGGATGCCTTTTTGCGACTCGGCATGGGTCATGTGGCCGGTGCGGCCGACCAGGCTCAGATGTCCGAAGCCGCCGACCTTGTCGTAGAACTCCATGACCTGGCGGTAGACGCTGTCGGGGTTGCCGACGAACAAAATCCCCATCTCCTTGGCCTGGGCGGCGTCGATCGACATCAGCTTGCGCGCGTTCTCGTTCGCCGACGCGACCCCCTTCTCGGCATTGACGAGGTCTGGCGCCGCCGCCGGCCGCGGCTTCGAACGGTAGGTGCCCGGTGCCGCTTCCGGGCGGATCACCCCGGGCAGGAACCGCGAATATTGCGGCGCCGATTTGAGGCTGGTGTTGAGAAACCACAGCAATTTGCTGCCGACGCGCTGGCCTTCTTCCTCGGTGTCGCCGACATAGACGAAGGCGGCATAGGCGAAATTGTCGGTGGTCTGCGCCGGCAATCCGGCCTCGGCGCGCGCCTTGCGGTTGGCGGCGTAGGCCCGCTTGGTGCCTTCGGCGCCGCGCAGCACCAGCACATGCACCAGGCCGCGGCGGCCGACCTCGGCCGAGGTCTCGGGATCGCCGGTCGCCGACCACATGCGCGGGTGCGGCTGCTGATAGGGCGGCGGCCAGATGTTGACGTGGCGATGCGTGTAGTGCTTGCCCTCCCAGCTGAACGGCCCGTCGCGCGTCGACAATGCCTTCGTGATCAGGTCGATCGCCTCCCAATAGCGCTCCTCGTTGCGCACCGGGTTGGCGTTGGCCGAGGCCATCTCGGTGCCGCCGGATTTGACAAAGCCGATCTCCAGCCGGCCGCGCGAGATCACATCGGCGGTGGCGTATTCCTCGGCGACCCGCACCGGATCGTGGCGCAGCGAAATAAGCGTGCCGAGGCTGAGGATGCGGACCTTCTTGGTCTCGCGCGCCAGGATGCCGACCAGCATCGGGTTGGCGCCGAGCAGCGAGTTGATGCCGGCGTGGTGCTCGATCGCCAGCACGTTGAGGCCGACCTCGTCGCACAGCTGGAACTCGTCGATGACTTCCTGGAACAGATCGGCCGCGATGTTGGGGTCGCAATACCGGTTCGGCAGGCTGCCGCGCACCGAATCCGCCTCGTCGAGGATCTTCTGCGGCACGAACGGATAGGGGATCTCGCACTGCCACCACGCATCCATTGCTCTCTCCTACGCCGGACGCCCAGCGTCAAAGACCCTTGGCGGAGCCCGGTTCGATTATCTGCCATCACCCCCGCGAAGTGCGTCCTTCGAGACGCGCGCCCGGTGGGCGCTCCTCAGGATGAGGTACTCCGTTGATGGCATAGAGAAAAATCCTCATCCTGAGGAGCCCGCGCTAGCGGGCGTCTCGAAGGACGCACGGCCGTTTGGCCAACGCGTTCGGGATATGATGACCGCCTCTTTCGCGGGGACGACCAAAAGTTTGTCCGGCGCGGTGGGCGCGTCATTGCCGCAGCAGCCGGCGCGCGATGATCACCCGCATGATCTCGTTGGTGCCTTCCAGGATCTGGTGAACCCGGACGTCGCGCAGATAGCGCTCGACCGGGAAATCCTGCAGGTAGCCGTAGCCGCCATGCAATTGCAACGCCTCGTTGCAGACGTGAAACCCGGCATCGGTCGCGAGCCGCTTCGCCATCGCGCATTGCAATGTGGCATCGGGGTCGCCCTGGTCGAGGCTCAAGGCGCCGCGATAGACCATCAGCCGCGCCGCGTCGAGTTCCGTCGCCATGTCGGCAAGCCGGAACTGCAACGCCTGGAAATCGGCCAGGCGCTGGCCGAACTGGCGCCGTTCCAGCAGGTAGGCGCGCGCCGTCTCGAAACAGGCGCGGGCACCGCCGAGCGAGCAGGCGGCGATGTTGAGGCGGCCGCCATCGAGCCCCATCATCGCGATGCGGAAGCCATCGCCTTCGGCGCCGAGCCGGTTGGTAACCGGCACGCGGCAGCCGTCGAAATTGACCATCGCGGTCGGCTGGCTGTGCCACCCGAGCTTCCTTTCCGGCTTGCCGAAGGACAGACCCGGCGTGCCTTTCTCGACCACGATGCAGGAAATCCCGCCCGGCCCATCCTCGCCGGTGCGCAGCATGCAGACATAAACATCGCTGGCGCCGGCGCCGGAAATGAAGGCTTTGGCGCCGTCGATCACATAGACATCGCCGTCGCGCACCGCGCGCGAGCGAAGCGATCCGGCATCGGAGCCCGAGCCCGGCTCGGTCAGGCAATAGCTGGCGAGATGATCCATCGTCACCAGGTTGGGCAGAAAGCGCTGGCGCTGCGCCTCGTTGCCGAAGCGATCGATCATCCACGCCGCCATGTTGTGGATCGTCAGGAAGGCCGCGGTGGAGACGCAGCCGGTCGCCAATTCCTCGAAAATGATCGCGGCGTCAAGCCGGCCGAGCCCCGAACCGCCGCTCTCCTCGCGCACATAGATGCCGGCAAAGCCGAGCGCTGCCGCGCGCCGCAAGGCCTCGACCGGGAAGATCGATTCCTCGTCCCAGCGCGCGGCCTCGGGGGCAAATTCGCCGGCCGCGAAGTCGCGCGCGAGCTGCCGGATCGCCTCCTGTTCTTCGCTGAGCCGAAAATCCATCAATCCTCGCTCGCGCGCCGCGCCGTGAAGAGCGGGAGCCAGCCTTGTGCCGAATCTGAAGTTCGCAGTATCGCGGAATCCGCTGTGAATGCGAGACTTCCCTTCTTTGGAGGGGGATCGATGGTTTTCCCGTGCTCTTGCCCATGCCGCCCAACATACAGCAAGCTCGGTGGTGGAGTTGCCCGTACTCCTTCGCTTCGCCACCGGGATTATCGGACTTGGCAGGCGCTGCGGCGCGGGTCAACCCCGGCCCGCAAAACGCGGAGCTGCGGCAGGCTTTGGACGGGCAGGCGGCGACTTTCGAATCCGAGATTGCCGGCGCTGCGCCGCTCGATCGCCGGCATCCGGGGTCCGCCAGGTCAGCGCCGCCCGCTGACCGCCTTTACGGCCGGGCGGGGGCCTGCTACTCGGTTTAATCGACCGCGACCGCAGCAACCGGGGCGTTGGCGCTTCTGGGCCGGCGCCGGCTGAGGCCAACGCAGGTTCGGGACCGCGGCTTACAAAATTGGCGGCGGCCGCGAACAGGGAGGGAGAACAGAGATGGATCGTGCATTGACCCGCACGCTGGGGATTACCGGCCTGGTATTATTGCTTGGAAGCGGGCCGGGGTGGGCGCAGGGCGCGCCGCCGCTGACCACGCTGAGCAATACCAGCTACGCCACGACCGGCGGCGGCAGCGGCGCACTGCAGCAGGATACATCAGGCATCGGCAACACCGCCTTTGGCGACTCTGCGCTCGCCGCCAACACCACCGGCAGCTACAATCTCGCCAGCGGTTTCAATGCGCTCTCCAAGAACACCAGCGGCGGCGCCAATACCGCCAGCGGCGTCGATGCGCTGTACAGCAACACCACAGGCGCCGAAAATACCGCCAGCGGGTTTGGCGCGCTGTTCAGCAACACCGGCGGCAACTACAATACGGCCAGCGGCCTTGCCGCGCTCTACAGCAACAGTACCGGCAACTACAATACCGCCAGCGGCTACCAGGCGCTCTACAGCAACACCACCGGCTACAACAATACCGCCCACGGCTTCGATGCGCTCTACGGCAACACCATCGGCGCCGCCAATACCGCCAGCGGCCTCGATGCGCTGTACTACAACGCCGGCGGCGCCTACAATACCGCGTTCGGTGACATCGCTGGATCCTCAAATACGAGCGAAAGCTACAACACCTTCGTAGGCTACGGTGCCGACACCGCGTCGGGCAAGGGCTATAGCAATGGCACCGCGCTCGGCAATGGCGCGACGCTGACCGCCTCCAACTCGATCACGCTCGGCAATACGGCGATCAGCAGAATTTACGCCGAAGTCACCTCGATCACCGCGATTTCCGACCGCCGGCGCAAGCAGGACATCGCCCCGCTCGGCGCCGAGCTCGGGCTCGATTTCATCGCGAAATTGCAGCCGGTCTCCTACCGGTTCAACAATGGCGATGCGACGCAACGCTACGGCTTTATCGCGCAGGACCTCGAAACGGCGTTGCCGGCGGCCTTGCGCGACACCGTCGAAACGGCACCGCCGGAGCACGGGCTGGCATTGATCGAACGGCAGGACGACCCGGACCGCACCTACCGCGTCGCCTATGGCGAGTTGTTCGCCCCGATCGTCAAATCGATCCAGGAACAACAGCAGCAGATCGCGGTCATGCGCGAGCAGCAGGAGCAGATCGCGGCGGTGCGCCAGGAGCAGCAGCAGCAGATCGCGGCATTACTTCAGCAGAACGCCGATCTCAAGGCCGAGATCGCCGCGCTGCGCCGCTCGATCGACGGCATCCGGGTCGCCCACGCCAGCGCCGCGCGCTGACCGCCCTTACGGCCGGTTCGGGCGCGCTACTCTGTTAAACGGATCGCGACCGGTGCTGGTCAGCAAATACGCCGACCACCTTCCCCTTTATCGATGGGCGAGTAGACCGGGGCTCGCCATGCCTTTGGCGAAGGCCGCTCCGGCGCGGGCGCCTGATCGATCGTACCGCAGGTTCGGCAGCCGCATTTGCAGCGGCGGATGCGCAAAACCCGCAGGCGAGCCGGGACATAGTCGAGCATCTCGCTCACCGTCGCGCCGATCACATGCAGCTTGCCGCCGCAGCACGGGCAGGGATCGGGCCGGAGGAGCTGAGCATCGGCCGTCTGATCGCGCGGCTGAGCGCCGGAATGGAGCTGATCCTGGCGCTGAATGCCACCGTCGAGGGCCAGACCACGGCGCATACATCGCCG
>Ga0213875_10000859_pt1 | contig 22445 bp, 24 predicted proteins | sample BarmaccomBMRX_R8_FD_160105 | JGI IMG/M metagenome (GOLD analysis project Ga0213875, IMG submission 160105) | Root-associated microbial communities from Barbacenia macrantha in rupestrian grasslands, the National Park of Serra do Cipo, Brazil - RX_R8 | ecosystem: Host-associated > Plants > Roots... | reverse complement strand
GCGGGCATTGTGCGAAGCCGCGCTGGCGGCGTTGGCCGGACTCGGGGCTGCGATCGAGCCGGTAGCCGAGGGCTTTGCCCACGCTGAGCCGATCTGGCTGGTGCTGACGCAATCCTTCTGGAACGCCCGGTTTCGCCGCTATGTCGCCGAGTTCGGCCCTGAGATGAGCGGTACCCTGCTGCGCCAGATGGACAACGGCGCCGGGCACAGCGCGGTGGCTTTGCAGGAGGCGATGTTCGAGCGCACCCGCATCTTCCGCGAAATCCAGGGCTGGTTCGAGCGCTGCGACATCGTCGCGACCCCGACTCTGTCGCGTACCGCGCTGGCGATCGATCACGATTTCTTCGCGCCGATTCCGATCGACAACGCCGTTACCGACACCGTGCGCAAGGCCTGGTACCCGTATACGCACCCGTTCAACTTGTCGGGCAACCCCGCGGTAACGTTGCCATGCGGCTGGGCCAGCGACGGGCTGCCGGTCGGATTGCAGCTGGTCGGCCCCTATCTCGGCGATAGCGCGCTGTTGCGCGCCGCGGCGCTGTTCGAAGCGGTGCAGCCCTGGGCCCACCGCCGCCCGATGCTTTCCGAGCTGGCCAACGCTTGACCCGCTCGGTTTGAGGCCACGATCATCGAGGAGGCAACTGGAGGCGGAGCAGGGTCAGGGCATCGGCATCGCCGGCAGCGGGAAGCTGGTCGAAGCCGCATTGCCGCGGCGCCTTGTCCGGGCGCCAGCGCTCCAGCGTCGTGCCATGGCGAAAACGGCCGTCGCTGACGTGATCGTAGCGGACTTCGACGACCAACTCGGGGCGCAGCGGTTGCCACTCGCCGCTACGTTCGGTGCTCCACCGGCTGGGCCCCCCGGGGGCGCGGCCGGTAAACCCGGGCGGCTCGATCAGCGATTCGAGCCGCCGGGTCAATTCCGGCTTCTGCATCGCCGGCAAGGTCGCGGTGAAGCCGACGTGGTGCAGCAGCCCTTCCCCATCGTAAAGCCCCAGCAACAGCGACCCGACGAGTTCGCTGCGGTTGCCGTAGCGAAAGCCGCCGACGACGCAATCGGCGGTGCGGCGGAGCTTGTATTTCTGCATGCCGTCGCGGCTGCCGCCGAGATAGGGGAGGTCGTCGCGCTTGGCGATGATGCCGTCGATTTCGCCGCCAAGCGCCTCGAGCCACCCGAGCGCTACCCCGCGGTCGGGCAGGCTGGGCGACAGCCGCAGGCCGGCACTTTCGCCTTCGTGCTGCAAAAAGCGCTCCAGCGCAGGGCGTCGCTCCGAAAATGGCTTCTCGATCAGGCTCTCGCCCGATGGCGCGACGAGCAGATCAAAGGCGACATAGACGGCCGGGTGTTCGGCAGCCAGTTTGTTGACCCGGCTGGACGCCGGATGCAGGCGCAGCTGCAACGCCTCGAAGGAGAGCCGGCGCGCGATCGGAATCACGATCTCGCCGTCGAGCACGAACTGCTGCGCCCGCAACCCGGACAGCGCAGCCGAAACATCCGGGAAATAGCGCGCCAGCGGCTGCCCTGATTTCGAGCGCAGCTCCACATTGCGCCCGTCGCGAAAGGCGAGGCAGCGGAACCCATCCCATTTCGGCTCGTAGCGCCAGTGCGCTCCGGCTGGCAACTCGGCCTGCGGGCGGGCCTCCATCGGCGGATAACTCGGGTCGAGCGGCAGCGTCATCGCCCCAGGCGAACGGCGGCCCCGCCCACCGGGTTGCCGGATGTAAAGGTTTTTGCGGCAGAGTATTCGGCCACGGGTCGGAAGGCGGCGGCGATGCGCGAGGCGCTGTTTCGGGTTGATGCGGCGCCGCAGATCGGCGGCGGCCACGTCGTGCGCTGTCTGGCACTGGCCTCGGCCATGCGCGAGGTGGGCTGGAATTGCCGTTTCCTCGTCGGAACGGGCAGCCTCCGGACGGTTCCGGCACTGGGCGCGGCCGGTCACGTCGTGCATCAGGGTGAAGCGGCCTGGCGCCAGGCGCCGCGCAGCGCGGATCTGCTGGTGGTCGATCACTACGCTCTCGCCGCCGAGCAGGAGCGTATCTGGCGCGGCCGCGTCGGCGCGATCCTGGTCATCGATGACCTCGCCGACCGGCCGCATGATTGCGACTGGCTGCTCGACCAAACCTATGGCCGCAAGGCTTCGGATTATACCGGGCTGGTGCCCTCCGGGAGCCGGCTGCTGCTTGGGCCGGATTATGCATTGCTGCGGCCGGAATTCGCCCGGTGCCGGGCTGCGGCACTGGCCCGGCGTCGGGGCATGACCGCGGTCCGCCGCCTGCTGATCGCCCCTGGCGCGACCGATCCCAGCGATCTCGCCGCGACTCTGCTCGATGCCGCGGAAACCCTGACCGGGGTCGCCATCGACGTCGCGATCGGGGGCGCCGCGCCGCATTTGGGACGGCTGCGGGCGCGCGCCGCGCGGCTGCCGCAGGTCACCGTCCACGTCGACGCGGTCGATATGGCTGGGCTGATGAGCGCTGCCGATCTCTGTCTCGGTGCGGCGGGCAGCACCTCGTGGGAGCGCTGCTGCCTCGGCCTGCCGGGTTTGCTCGCGGTCGTCGCCGACAACCAGGAGGCCGTTGCGCGCGGGCTCGCGGCCGCCGGTGCGGTCGAAGTTGTGGCGTCCGACGATGCCGCGGCGCTGGCGTCAGCATTGCTGCGCCTGGCGACAAACCCAGTGCGCCGGCAGGAGATGAGCGCATCGGCAGCCGCATTGTGCGACGGCGAGGGAGCATGCCGCGTCGCCGCGCTGCTCGGCTGATCCAACGCGGTTTAGCGTCTTGAATGGCTGCGGGCGCCCGCGCCCTGCCGCGCTCTGCCCGAACCGTCACTCGGACCGGGTCAGGCGCGCTTCCGCCAGCAGCGCGGCGGTGGCGGTTTCGATGCGCTGTTCCAGCTCGGCCATCAGTTCCCGGCGCGGCAGGCCGGGGGGGATCGGCTCGAGAAAGCTGAGTACAATTCGGCCCGGTTGCTTCCGAAAGCTGCGCCGGCCCCAGAACAGTCCGGAATTGACCGCCGCCGGCACCAGCGGCACCGCCAGGGCCTGGTACAGCGCCGCCACGCCGGGGTGATAGGGCAGCCGTACGCCGGGCGCGGTGCGGGTGCCCTCCGGGAAGATCACGATCGGCCGTCCCTCGGCAGCTGCGCGCCGGGCAGCGGCAACCATTCGGCGCAACGCCCCGGCACCGGCCTTGCGGTCGATTGCGATGGACCCAGCGCGCGCCGCATACCAGCCGTAGAACGGCACCAGCAGCAGTTCCCGCTTCAGCACGACGGCGGGATCTCCGAGCACCACAGGCAGGATCAGCGTGTCCCAGGACGATTGATGCTTCATGGCGATCACGCAACCCCCCGGCGGCACCCGCTCCAGCCCACGGACTTCACCGACAAGTCCGGTCGTGGCGCGCAATAGCGTGAGGATGCTGCGGGCCCAGAACCGTCCGAAACGCATCACGGTGCGGCGCGGCGCCAGCAGCAAAGGAAGCCCAATAACGCCGAGCAGTGCGGTCCAGCCGAAAAACACCAGATTGAAGGCGAATGAGCGCGCCCAGGCCCGGCGAGCCCCGGTCATCGTGGGGGGCATCGCGGGGGTCATCGCTGGCTCGTCGTACGAGTCTCGGTAACCGGAGCGGGATCGGGGGCCTGCAATCTCTCGATCGACGGCAGCAGCAAGGCCGCCAAGTATTTGTCGTACTCGCTGATCACAAGCAGCACGGCGTGGCGCGATGCCCACCAGCGCTGTGCCCGGACGCCGGCGGGAAACACCGGATGCGCGATGATCTCGACCCCAGGCATGGCGCGGCGGAATTCCAGCAGGCTCCGCCGCATGTGGTACCAGCTTGTGACCAGGCGCAGGCTATGAAAGCCCTCCTGCCGCATCCAGCGGGCGCTCTCGCGGGCGTTGCCCGCGGTGTTGTCGGCCTCGTGGCCGAGGACGACGCAGCACTCGGCCTGGTTCGCCGCCAATCCGAACACACGCAGCAGTTCGTCCCGATCGACCTGCTGGTTGACGCCGGAGACGAAAAGCTTGCGCCCTTTACCGGCGTCGAGCAATTCGAGCCCGCTTTGCAGGCGCTGGCTGCCCCCCGTCAGCACGACGATGGCGTCGGTCGCGGTGGCGTCGTCGAGAACGGTGTGCGGGCTGGTCCCGGCGAACCAGACCAGCCCGCCAAGCCAGGCCGCCGCCAGCGATCCTGTCGACAATCCTGTCAGGATCGCAAGGCGGCCAAGAATTCGCGGCACCCGCGCGCTCAGGGCATGCGCGCCAGCCGGCGCAGCACGGTGAGCCGCGCGGTCAGCATCGATACCAGCCCGGCCGCCGGCGGCAGCAGAACCAGCAGCAGCCACAACCGCACATCGGCGATCCCATGCGGCGCGATGCGCAACGGCAATTGCAAGCCGGCGGCGGCCGGAATGAGCACCAGGACCGTCACCGCGCCGGCCAAGGCGCCGAAGGCGCCGCCGCGCAGCCCGAGCCACAGCGCCCGGTGCTGGAACTGGCCGGCGATGTACTGGTCACGGGCGCCGAGCAGGTGCAGGATTTCGACGATCGGGTGGTGAATTGCCAAGCCGGTGCGGGCGGCAAACACGACCGTCAGCACGGTCGCGGCCGCGATCATCACGACGATTGCGGCGATAACCGACTCCAGCTTCACGGTAAAATTCCGCAGCCGGTCGAGCCACAGACGATGGTCCTCGAGCTGGGCGCCGGGAACAACGGATGCCACCCGCTGGCGCAACAGCGCGAAATCGATCCGGGCGTCGGGATCCACCTGGAGGTCGATCAAGCGGGGCAGCGGCAGGCTCTCGATCGACACCGTGTTGCCGAGCCATGGCTCGAGCAGGCGGGCCGTTTCCGCCGGCTCGATCAGCCGCACGGCGGTCACCGCCTTGGTCGCGCGCAACAAGCCGAGCACGGTCTCGAGCCGGGCCGCAGAACTGCTTGCGGGTACCTGCAAGGTCAGGGTTGCAGTCAGGTCGCGACCCCATTCGCTCAGCGTGTCGCTCAGCACGATCAGCCCGAGCCCGCCCAGGGCCGACAAGTAGACCATGACGGCGATGATCCAAGGCAGATAGCGGCCGGAGCCGTCGCCTGCCAGCGGCAGGTCAAGCCGCCTCGCGTTGAGCCGCTGCCACAGCGCCATCCGAACCGGTCAGGGAAGCAACGGGCCGGACAGCACGCCGGCTTCGATGTGGAAGCGGGCATGTGCAAAACGGCGGACGAAATCGATGTTGTGGGTCGCGATCACGACGGTCGCGCCGAGCTGGTTCATTCGCTCGAAGAGCCGAACCAGGGTCACGGCGAGTTCATCATCGACGCTTCCGGTCGGCTCGTCGGCGATCAGCAGCTCGGGAGAGCCGATAATCGCGCGCGCGACAGCGGTGCGCTGCTGCTCGCCGCCCGACAGGGTTGCGGGCCGTGCCTCCATCTTGTCGGCCAGTCCGACCCAGTTCAGCAACTCGCCGACATTGTCATCGATCTGCCGCTCGGGCGTCCCGGCGATGCGCAGCGGCAGCGCCACGTTTTCGCGCACCGAGAGATGCGGCACCAGGCGGAAATCCTGCAGCACCACGCCGATGCGACGCCGCAGCGCCGCGAGTACCTGGCGATCGGCGACCGCAACATCGGTCCCGAACAGGTTCAGAACGCCGCGCGACTGCTGTTCGGCCAGATAAAGAATTTTCAGCAGCGTCGATTTGCCGGCGCCACTGGCCCCGGTCAGGAAATGAAAGCTGCCGGGCTCGAGGTTAAGCGACACATCCCGCAGCACTTCCGACCCGGTATCGTAGCGCTTCCCGATGTTTTCGAGCGTGACCACCGCACTCTCCGCAGCGGGGCCGGCCGCCGCCTTTACGACCGCGGTCCATGGCACCCGACCTTGGCACAGCCGGCGCGACCCCGTCCAGCGCAAGCGCCGGGCGATGCCGGCGGACCGCGTGGAGAAAGCGGCGGCGTTGATTGATCCTGTGTCGAGGGGCAGAATCGCGCTCGGCGCCGGGCCGAGCGCCTGTCCCACCCCGGCCGTCGGCGTGCAGGTCAAGCCCGCACGGCTTCGGCAACGCGGGCCGCGGATAGGCCACGCCAGGTCCCGGCGCGCCTCGGACGGAGCGAGCCGCCGATTCGTCCCGGTGTCCCGCTTCCGCGTAAAAAAGTTCGGGGGATAAGGAAGATCTAACCCGTCAGCACCTTGCCGAACAAGATCCAGCGCTGGCCGTCAAATTTTGCCATCTGAACCTGCTTCAGCGGCGCGAAATCGGTCGGCGTGGTATTGATCTTGACCCCGGGCAGCAGCATCGGAACGGCGAAGTCTTTCAGATTGGCCGCCTGCTTCATGACATTGTCGCGGGTCAGTTCGTCGCCGCACTGCTTAAGCACCTGCACCAGGGTCTGGGCCAGACAGGGACCGATCACGTTCCCGGCATCGGTCTTGTCCCCGTCGGGGTAGTACTTGTCCATGAAAGCGACCCATTCCTTGTAACCGGCATCGTCTTTCCACTGCGGATCGGTCGGGTCTTTGATATAGAAATCGGAGACGACGTCCTTGGCGTTGTCGAGCCCCGCCGGCTTCAGGGCCGCGCCGACCGAATTGCCGACGCTGCTGACGATCTGCAGCGGCTTCCAGCCGAGCTCCGCCGCCTTGCGGATGCCCTGCGCCGCGAATTTCGGGATCCCGCAATTGACGAAAACGTCTGCCCCGGCGGATTTCATGCCGATGATTTGCGAATCGACGGTCGGGTCGGTGGTCTCGTAAGGACCTTCCGAAACGATCATCGACGCCTTGGCGCCGAGCCCGTCCTTGAGCCCCTTCAGATAGTCCTTGCCGAAATCGTCGTTCTGATACAGCACGCCGATTTTGCCGTCGGGCTTGTTTTCCAGGATGTAGGCCGCGTAGACGTGGCCCTCGCTCTGGTAATTGGGCTGCCATCCCATGGTCCACGGGAAATGCTCCGGGTCGTTCCATTTGGTCGCGCCCGTCGAGACGAACAGCTGCGGCACCTTTTTCTGATTCAGGTAGCGCTGGATCGCCGAATTGGTCGGGGTGCCGAGCGGACTCGCCATCAACAGCACCCCGTCCTGCTCGACCAGCCGGCGCGTCTGCTCGACGGTTTTCGGCGGGCTGTAGCCGTCGTCGTAGGAGATGTAGTTGATCTTGCGGCCGTTCACGCCGCCCTGCTCATTGATCATCTGGTAATAGGCGGCCTCGGCCTTGCCGATCGTGCCGTAGGACGAGGCCGGCCCGCTATACGGCATCGTGTTGCCGATCTTGATCTCGGTGTCGCTGGCGCCGGTGTCGTATTTCTTCTCGGCCCGCGCCGGGCGGGTCATCGCCGCCGCCGCCGCACCGATCGCCGTGCTGACCAGCAGACTTCGTCTGGTTACACTCATCGTCAACCTCGCTCTGTTTTGAAGCCGCCTATATCGATCGTGACCGCCGGCCGAAGCGGGCCGCCAGCATGCGGGCGAAACCGGCCGCTCCCGAGGGCATCAGGAAAATGACCAGCAGCAGGATGACGCCGTAGATCGCGCCGGCCAGCCCCGTCGAAACTCGTTCCGCAAGGTTCGGGACGAACAGCACGAAGACGCCTCCGAACAGGCTTCCCGGGATCGAGCCGACCCCCCCTACCACCAGGCCGACCAGCAAGGACACCGAAAGCAGAAAGGTGAAGCTGTCCGGCGCGACGAATTGAACCGCAATGGCTCCGAGCGCGCCGGCGACCCCGGTGTAGAGGGCACTGGCGCCAAAGGTCAGAGACTTGTACAGCGCGGTGTTGATTCCCATCGCCGCGGCCGCGATCGGGTTGTCGCGGATCGCCATGATCGCGCGTCCGGTGCGGCTGCGCACCAGATTGGCCGCCGCGGTGAACATGACCAGGATAACCGCCAAGGTGAAGTAGTAGAGCCACTGATCGGCATCGATCGGCTTCAAGTGCAGGCCGGACAGCGCGTGCTGCACGAAATCGGGCGGGTCGGGCTTCAGGATCACGATCCCTTGGACGCCGCCGGTCAGCGGTTCGAGCGGACGGAACTTCAGCAGCTGCGGCGTCGCGATGGCCAGCGCGAAGGTGGCGAGCGCGAGATAGATTCCCTGCAGCCGCAACGCCGGCAGACCGAACAGAAACCCGACCACGAAACACACCCCCCCGGCGGCGGGCAGGGTCCAGACATAGGAGATGTCCCACCGGTCCATCAGGATCGCCGCGGTATAGGCGCCGATCCCGTAGAAGGCGCTATGGCCAAGCGAGAACTGCCCGTTGAAGCCGGTCAACAGGTTGAGCCCGAGAATCGCCAGCCCGTAGATCATCACCAGCGTCAGCTGGAAGGTCACGAAGCTCTGCGCTGCCAGCGGCGCCACCAGCGCGAGGGTGAGGACCGCGGCGATGGCCAGATGATGGTGCTGCAAGCGCGCCGTGAGCCCGGTGCGGGCTGCCGGCGCGGGCTCGAAGGCGATGGTCTCTTCGGGTCCGGCGGTCATACCCGGCTGACCGTCGGGCGACCGAACAGGCCGCTCGGCTTGACCATTAGCACCGCCACGATCAGCACCAGCGCAATCGACAATTTCAGCTCGCGGCCGAAATACGGAATGAATGTGCCGGCGAGGTTCTCGATCAGCCCGACCGCGAAGCCGCCGATCACCGCGCCCAGCGGGCTCGTCAGGCCGCCGAGCACGGCGCCGGCAAAGCCGTAGAGCAGCACGCCCAGCATCATGTTGGGCTCGAGAAACACCACCGGGGCGATCAGCATGCCGGCGACGGCACCGATTGCCGCCGCCATGCCCCAGCCGAGCGCCGTCATCCAGCCGACGCGGACGCCGACAAGCCGCGCCGATTCCGGATTATGCGCGGCTGCGCGCATTGCGAGGCCGAGACGCGTGCCGCGGAAGAAGAGGTAGAGCAGCGCCAGCATCAACAGGGTGACGCCGATCATCCCGGCCTCGTGGGTATCGATCAGCCCGCCGCCGAGCAAGGGCTGAGTCCCGAACGGTGTCGGGAAGGTCTTAATGTTGAAATCCCAGATGAAGCCGGCCGAGCTGTTCAGAATGCTGAACAGGGCGATGAACCCGACCAGGTTGCTCAGGATCGGGGCGTTGTGCAGCGGCTTGAACAAGATGCGCTCGATCGCCACCCCGCCGACAAACGACAGGGCCACCGCAGCGATGAAGGCGACCCAATAGGGTTGGCCCCATTGGATGATCTGCCAGGCGATGAAGGTCGAGAACATCGCCATCTCGCCCTGGGCGAAATTGAGGTGGTCTATCGCCTGGTAGATCATCACCACCGCCAAAGCCATGCAGGCATAAATCGCGCCGGTGGCAAGGCCGGCCAAAACTTGCTGCAACAGCAGTTCCATGGCCCGGGTCTAATAGCCGAGATAGGCGCGGCGTACGGATTCATCGGCGCCGATCTCGGCGGCCGGGCCGTTCATCACGACGCGGCCGGTCTCGAGGAGATAGGCGTGCTCAGCCAAATCCAGTGCCAGGGCGGCGTTCTGCTCGACAATCAGCATCGCCACTCCCCTCTCGCGGTTGACCTCGCCGAGCCGGTCGAACAGTTCCTCGACGATCAGCGGCGCGAGCCCGAAAGAGGGTTCGTCGAGCAGCATCAGCCGCGGCCGCAGCATCAAGGCGCGGCCGACCGCCAGCATCTGCTGCTCGCCGCCGGACAATGTGCCGGCCTGTTGCTGCCGCCGCTCTTTGAGCCGCGGGAATTGCGCGTAGACTTGCTCGATGTCCTGCGCAATGGCGGTGCGGTCGCGCCGCGACATCGCGCCGAGCTGCAAATTCTCCTCGACAGACAGGCGCAGGAACGTGCCGCGGCCTTCCGGCACATGCGCCACCCCGAGCCGGACAATATCCTCGGTTGCCCAGCCGGTGATCCGCCGGCCGTCGAAAAGGATGTCGCCGCCGCTGCGCACCATGCCGCACAACGCCCGCAACACCGTCGTCTTGCCGGCGCCATTGGCCCCCAGCAGGGTGCGGATATGCCCCTCGTCGAGGGCGAAATCGATGCCATGCAGCGCCTGGTACTCGCCGTAATAGGCACGCAGGCCTCGCACCTCCAGCATCATCGCCGATGGTTCCGGCCAGGGTTCTTGCCGTGGTTTTTGCCGTGGTCCTTGCCGTGGTCCTTGCCGTGGTCCTTGGCGGTGCCGAGATAGGCCCGGATAACTTCCTCGTCCTGCTGCACGGCGGCGGGCGTGCCTTCGGCGATCTTGCGCCCGAAATCGAGCGCGACAACCTTGTCGGAAATCGACATCACGAGGTTCATGTGGTGCTCGACCAGCAATACGGTGACCTGGCGCTCGTCGCGGATGCGGCGGATCAGGTCGCCGAGCTCGGCGACCTCGCCATGCGTCAGCCCGCCAGCCGGCTCGTCGAGCATCAGGAGCTTTGGCCTGCCGGCCAGCGCCCGCGCCAGCTCGACCCGCTTGCGCGTGCCGAGCGGCAGCCCGCCGGCAGGCCGAAGCGCCACATCCCGCAGATCGAGCATCTCGATCAATGACCAGGCGGCTTCGTCGAGCCGCCGCTGATGCTGCCGCACCCGGGGCAGCCGCAGCGCATCGCTGAGAAAATCGCCGCGGCCTTGGGCATGGCCGCCGATACGGATATTGTCGAGCACCGATTGCGGCGGGAACAGCGCCAGGTTCTGGAATGTACGCGCAACGCCGATTTCGGCAATCCGGTGCGGCGCCCGGGCCAACATCGAGCGGCCCTCGAACAGGATGTCGCCGCGGTTGGGCGTGTAGAGCCGGCTGATGCAGTTGAACAGGGTCGTCTTGCCGGCGCCGTTGGGGCCGATCAGGCCGAGGATCTGGCCGGTTTCGATCGCGAAGGAGACGCCGTCGAGAGCGATGATGCCGCCGAACCGAAGCGCGACCTCGCGGATGTCGAGCAGGGCCCGGGTCAGAGGCGCCCCTGGCGCAGGCACGGCCGCCTGTCGCGGAAGCGCCGTCAGGCCGGCCCCGGCTTCAGCGGCCATCGACGGGCAAACGCCTGCGATCGGCAGCATTGCCTTGCACGCGCTCCCCGCCTCCCTTCCGCCGCGTCTGCGTTTGCAGGAACCTGACGCAGTTGCGCTCGGGGAGTCAAGGCGCAGCCGCGGCGGCCGCCGCGGCGTGACCCGCCGCCAGCCATCGCGCTTTCGCCAATCTCGCAAAGCGCGGCCGAAGCGAAGGCCTGCGCCGCCGTCCGAACCCCGGCGTCAGCGCTTGCACAAACCGCTCTTCAGGGCCCAGCCGCCGCCTTGCCGCGCGACCGCGACGATGTCGAAATAGAGCCGCTGGGTCGGATCGCTTTTCGAGAGAAACGAGACCTTCCCGCGAGGTGGTGGACGGCGTCGCGGTGGCGCCGCCGCCGATCACCGGCCTGCCGGCCGCGAGGGTCACCGCGCCGAACGCCCCCGCGAGCCGGGGCGCGAGCGGGGGCGCGAGCCGGGGCACAAGCCTGGGCACATGTCTGGGCACCTCGGAAGACAGCATCCCGCTGCCCGTTGCCGACCCGCAGATCGATCTGTCAACCCAGGGCGGCTATTGCACCATCGGTCAATGGCCCGCCGGCCAGTGCAACTCGCCGCCGCTGATCCTGGATGTCACCTTCACCCAGGTCGGCGACTTCGTCTATCACTGCCACATTCTCGCCCACGAGGATTTCGGCATGATGGCGAAAATCACGGTGGTGCCGTCCCCGGATTGACATGAGCAAGCCGCGCCGCAACAGGACCCCGCCGCGGTGCGGGCGAGGGGCCCTGCCGAGGCTTGTCGGGATCGGCCGCCTGGGCTAAGCCTGTCGCGGCACGTACAGGGAGCCATGCGATGAGCGAGGCGACGGCGGTTTCGGTGCTGGGCATCTGCGGCAGCTTGCGCAAGGGCTCGTACAATATGGCCGCCTTGCGCACCGCGATCGAGCTCAAGCCGACCGGCATGACGGTCGAGGTCGCCGATATCTCGGCCATTCCGCTCTACAATGAGGATGTGCGCGCGCAAGGCTTTCCGCCGCCGGTCGAGACGCTGCGCGAGCAGATCCGGGCGGCCGATGCGCTGCTCTTCGCCTGCCCGGAATACAACTACTCGATGTCCGGTGTGCTCAAGAACGCGATCGATTGGACCTCGCGGCCGCCCGACCAGCCTTTCGCCGCCAAGCCGATCGCCATTATCGGCGCCGCAGCCGGGATGGCCGGCAGCGCCCGCTCGCAGGCGCATCTGCGCCAGAGCTGCGTCTTTCTCGACATGCACCCGCTCAACAAGCCCGAGGTGCTGATCGGCCAGGCGCAGACCAAATTCGACGAAAACGGTCGGCTGACCGATGAGGTCGCACGCAACCTGATCCGCGACTTGATGCTCGCGCTGATGCGCTGGGCGCAGCAGATCGGCGCCAAGAGATGATGCGGCTTCCGGCATCCTGACAGACGGTTACGGCCGGCGGCCCGGACGAGGTTTGTCGTCATCCGACTCGGATCGGCACTCGGCGGCGCTGACCGGACCCACAGGGAGAAACGGCGATGGATTTCGCGGGCAAGGTCGCGCTGATCACCGGGGCGGGGAACGGCATCGGGCGCGCCGCCGCCCTCGGTTTCGCCAAGGGCGGCGCCAAAATCGTGGTCGTCGATCGCGACCGGGCCGGCGGCGAGGCGACCGCCGGGATCATCCGCCAACAGGGCGGCGAGGCGCGCTTCGTCGAAGCCGATGTAACCCAATCGGCACAGGTCGCGGCCTATGTCAAGGCCGCGCTCGACGCCTACGGCCGGATCGACTGCTTTTTCAACAATGCCGGCATCGAGGGCAAATGGGCCCACACCGCCGAATATGACGAGGCGATGTTCGACCAGATCATCGCCGTCAATGTCAAAGGCGTGTTTCTCGGACTTCGCCATGTGCTGCCGGTCATGCTTGGCCAGAAGGCAGGGGCGGTCGTCAACACCGCTTCGGTGGCCGGCCTCGTCGCCACGCCCGGCATGCCGGCCTACGTTGCCTCGAAACATGCGGTCATAGGCCTGACCAAGACCGCCGCCGGCGAGGTCGCGCGCGAGGGGGTGCGCGTCAACGCGGTCTGCCCCGGGCCGGTCGATACCCGCATGATCCATTCGCTTGAACAGCAGATCAACCCCGGCGACCCGGCCAGCGTCGCGCGCCGCTATCAGGCGGCGATGCCGACCGGCCGCTACACGACGCCGGACGAAATCGCCAATGTGGTGATGTTCCTGTGCTCGGATCTCGCCGGCAACATCACCGGCGCGCAATACGTCGTGGATGGCGGGCGCACCGCGACCGGCGGCGCCGTCACGCAGGCGATGCAGAGCTGAACCGGCTTTTACAGCCCGCGGATCGCGCCGAGCACGCCTGCCTCGGTCAGCAGCTGCGGCAGTACCGTGGCGGCGCCGCTGCCGTCGAGCAACAGATAAAGCGGCACCCCGCTGCGGCCATAGCGCAGCAGCAGCGCGGTAATATCGGGGTTGCGGCTGGTCCAGTCGCCTTTCAGCAAAACGACTCCGTGCTCAGAAAAGGCTGAGCGCACGGCGGCGCTGTCGAGAACGACGCGCTCATTGACCAGGCAGGTGATGCACCATGCCGCGGTCAGGTTGACGAAAACCGGCTTGCGTTGGGCGGCGAGGCTGGCGAGACGGGCCGGCGTGAAACGCTCATAAGCCAGCCCGCCGGCGGCGGCCACGGGCGCCCGGGTGGCCGCCTCATTGCCGGTCGGCGGGCGTGCCCCCAGCACGATTGCCGCCGCCGCCGCAGCAGCCGCGAGCCCGATCCCGATCCTGCGCGGCCGGGGTTCGGCGAGCTGGGCGCGGCCGTAGGCCCAGACCGCGAAGCCGACCAGCACCAGCCCGGACAGCGCCGCTAGCGAAGCCTCCGGCCCGACCTCCTGGATCAGCACCCAGATCAGCCAGGCGGCCGTGCCGTAAAGCGGGAAGGCAAGGAGCTGCTTGGCCGTCGCCAGCCACGCTCCCGGCCGCGGCAAGGCCCGATGCAGGCCGGGAATGAACGACCCCAGCAGCAGCGGGAACGCCAACCCGGCTCCGAGCGCCAGGAAAATCCCGATCGCGACAAGCGAGGGCGCAAGCAGCGCGAAACCGAGCGCCGCGCCCATGAACGGCGCGGTGCACGGAGTTGCGACGATCGTCGCCAGCACGCCGGTGGCGAAGGTTCCGGCAATTCCCGGCCGCTCGGCAAACCGGCTGCCAAGGCCTACGAGCCCGCCGCCGAATTCCGCCACTCCGGACAGGCTCAACCCCGTCGCCAGCAGCAGGTAGGCGAGCACGGCGACAATCGCGGGCGATTGCAGCTGAAAGCCCCAGCCGACCGCGCCGCCGCCGGCGCGCACCGCCAGCAACGCCGCACCGAGCAGCGTAAAGCTGACAAGCACGCCACCGGCATAGGCGATGCCGAGGCGGCGGCGGTCCGCGGCCGTCTCGACCGGGGCCGCGAGGCTCAGCAGCTTCAGCGACAGGATCGGAAAGACGCACGGCATCAGGTTGAGCAGCATGCCTCCCACGAAAGCGAGGAACAGCGCGTGCCGCCACGAAATTTCGGTTCGAACCGCCGCCCGGAGGGACGTCTCGGGGGTTGGCGGAGTGCCGATCGGCCGGGCGCTGATCGAAAAGGCGCGCGCGCTGCCATCCGCGCCGTGCAATGCCAGAACTCCGTCCAGCGTCGCGGGGCTTTCGGGCCTCATGGCCGGGTTCTCCGCCCGCGCCAGCGTCAGCACGAGCCTGCCCTCGCCGTCGAGCTGCTGCTCCGGGGTCGCGGCGTGGTCGAGCAAGCTGCCATCATCCGGGAAGAACACAGCCCCCGGGTCCGGCAGCCCGGCAAAAGCCCGGGCCGGCACGAACAGGCGGAAGCCGTCGCGTTCGGCGGCGAAGCGCGTCTCGAAATCGGCCGGCTGCGGCAGATGTCGCCGCGCCGCGACGAACAAGGCCGCCGCCGCCGGGTCGGGAAGCGCCGCCCCGGTCACCGGCAGACTGATCGAGGCCTCGGCCTCGCCCGGGATGCAGATGTCGGCGCAGGCGAGCCAGGTGATCTTGGCCGCCAGCGGCACGTTCTGGCCAGACGCAAGCTCTCGCGGCGCCGCGATCGGCACCAGCAGATCGACCGCGCCGCTGTAGCCATAATCGCCGACCTTGCCGAGCACAAATCGTTCGGGCACTGGCCAACGGATGTCGCCGGTGGAAAAGCCCGAAGGCAAATGCCACTCGATCGTCGTCGGCAGCCCGGCGTCCCCAGGGTTGTGCCAATAAGTGTGCCAGCCGGCTTTCATCTCGAGGTGGACCGCAACCCACAGGGTCCCACCCGGGGCAATCGACGCATTCTCGGGGATCAGCTTTGCTCTGACCTGGTCCTCGCCTAGCCCAGCGGTGCCCAGCCCGGCGGCACGCGCCGGCGAACCCGCCGCAAACGCCGCGAGGATCAGGCAGACCAGCCTGAGAGTTGATGCGTTCCGCATGCCTGTTCTCTTAACCCCAAGCCGCTGCTCGGCGCCTCTCGTGATTGCGCGCAGTGCATCAGAAAGTGGGGCAATCCGATGTCGTTACGCAACGCTGCCATCGGTTCAACGCTGCCCTATCGTGCCCGTGGCCGAAGCAACGAGGCTGCGCTATCGTCGGCCCTCGAACCACTATCAAACGGATCGGCAATGGACGGCCCCCGCACGCTTGCGATCGATATCGGCGGTACCGGCGTCAAGGCCGCGCTGCTCGACCCAGCCGGGCAGATCATCGGGGAGCGCAGTCGCGTGCCGACCCCCGCCGCGCCGGTCACGCCGCAGGCGCTGACCCAGGCGATCGACACGGCGGTGGCACCGCTCGGGGAATTCGACCGGGTATCGGTCGGCTTTCCCGGGGCGGTGCGCAACGGCCGTGTGCTGACGGCGCCGAACCTCGGCACCGAGGTATGGGCCGGGTTCGACCTGCAGACCGCACTCGCCGAGCGCTGGAAAAAACCGGTGCGGGTCATGAACGATGCCGATGTGCAAGGGTACGGCGCGATCCAGGGCGAGGGGGTCGAGATGGTGCTGACGCTCGGCACCGGTGCCGGCACGGCGCTGTTCCATGACGGCCAGATTCTGCCGCATCTCGAGCTGTCGCATCACCCGGTCCACGGCAACAAGGATTATGACGAGTATATCGGGCGCGACGCGCGCGCGAAGAAGGGCAACAAGGTCTGGAACAAGCGCCTCGCCCGGGTCCTCGGTATCCTGCGCACGGTCGTGAATTTCGATCACCTCTACATCGGCGGCGGCAATGCCAAATTCGTCGAGCTGGATCTGCCGCCGGACGTGACGATCGTGCCGAACAGCAATGGGCTGACCGGCGGCATCGCGTTATGGCGCGCGGAGGAGGAGGCGGCGCAGGCGGGCGGCCAGGCGGCGCGCAGCCGCGCGATCAAGGAGGCGCACGTCGACCCTCAGCCGCAGGAGGATCCGGCCGCGGTGGCGCAGGCCCCGCGATGAACGAAGTCATCGCGCCGCAACCGAGGACCGCGGTCGATTTCGCTGTGCCCGACGGGGCCTGCGACTGCCATACGCACGTGTTCTGCGACCCGGCGCGCTTTCCGTTCGCGGCCGGGCGCGGCTATACGCCGCCGGCAGCGAGCGCCGAGGAATTGCAGGCAATGCTGATCGCGCTGGGCCTGGCGCGTGTCGTGATCGTGCAGCCGAGCGTCTACGGCACCGACAACACCTGCACCCTCGACGGTATGCGCCGGCTCGGCGGGCGGGCTCGCGGGGTGGCCGTCATCGACGATAGTACGCCGGCCGAGGCCTTGCAGGAAATGCATGTTGCTGGCGTGCGCGGGGTGCGGGTCAATCTCGAAACCGCCGGGCAGACCGACCCCGATTTTGCGCTCGAGAACCTGCATGCCGCCGCGGCCCGCGTACTGCCGCTCGGCTGGCATGTGCAGGTGTATACCCGGCTGTCCGTTATAGCGGCGCTCGGCTACGAGCTCGGGCGGATTGCCGTGCCGGTCGTTTTCGACCATTTCGGCGGCGCGGATGCGTCCCTCGGCGTCAACCAGCCGGGTTTTGCCGGGCTGATGGCCCTGGTCGAATCCGGCGGCGTCTACGTCAAGATTTCGGGTGCCTATCGCAGCTCCGAGCGGGCGCCCGATTATCCCGATGTCGCGCCGCTGGCCCGCGCGCTGATCGCCGCCAACCCTGATCGCATCCTCTGGGGCACCGACTGGCCGCATCCGCACGCCCCGCGGCCGGGTACGATGGCGGCCGACATCTCGGCGCCCTACAACATCGATGACGGCCTGTTGTTGAACCAGTTGCGATTGTGGGCGCCCGATCCGGCGCTTCGCCGCAAGATCCTGGTCGATAATCCGGCGCGTCTCTACGGGTTCACATGATCGCCGGGGCGATTCATCGAGGGAGAGGACTGATGATCCGTGTCGCACGCCGCGGCTTTGCGGCGGTTCTTCTGACGCTGATCCTTGCGGTTCCGGCCGCGGTGCCGCGCGCGCAAGGAGCCTTCGTGTTCCCGGATTCGGACCGGCGCCTGCTGACACAGCAGGATCTCGGCGGGCGCTCGTGCAACGACCTGTCGATTGCGCGCAACGAGATCTATGCCCGCCGCGGCCGCTATTTCGAACGCGCCGACCTGACCGCCTACTTCTCGCGATTCCCGTGGTATCGCCCCTACACCTGGAACCCGCAGCTAAACCGCATCGAGCAGGCCAACGTTGCGCTGATCACCCAGCACGAACGCGGCTGCTGAGCGGCGCCGGCGAACTTTTTGCTAGGGGCCCGAGCCGGCGAGGACCTCGCGGGCGCGGCCCGCGGCGGTCATCGCATCGCGTAGGTAAGGGTCGCGGCGCAGAGCCTGGCGGTAAAGCGCGCCGGCGGCCGCGACGATCTCGCCGCCGCGGCCGAGGATGTCGTCGCCGAATTCGAGAATGCGCAGGTTAGGCCAGGCGCGCGGCCGCAAGCGCAGAACCGTCGCGAAAGCCTCGTCGGCCGGACGGTCGGGGCGTGCCTGCGCCAGGATCAATGCCGTTGCGGCGGTCGAGCGCGAGATCCCGGCATGGCAATGCACCAGCAGATGCGCGCCCGTGACTGCATCCGTGTCGAGATCGCGGCCCCAGGCGAGCAGGCGCTCGACGTCGCGGCGTTCGGGAAGCAGCGCGCCGGGCCCGGGCTCGATGACATCGTGAAAGCGCAGCTCGAGCCGGTGGTGCGGGTCGAAGGAACCGAACGCTTCGGGCTCAGGCCAGCCCGGATCGAGGATCGACAGCACGTGCGTCACTCCGGCCGCACAATGCCCGATCAGCTCGTCGATGCCGCAAATCGTTGTTCGAAACGGCGCGAAATCGCTCGTCGTGTTCATCCCGCTCTCGCTCTGCCGCCGTACGCCGGCTCATCCAAAGCGGCACCATAGAACTCGAATTTCGGCCAAATCTTGTGCAACCGTCTCTCCTCACAACCGGCGCACCGCGCTAATCGAGCTTGATCCAGGTCAGCTCGTGCTTGTTGTGGAACAGGTGACGCAGATGCGATCCCGGGATTGCGGCGAAGCGGGCGGTGGCGGCGTGATCGGTCATGCCCTGGAACTTGACCGTGCAGACGAAACGCCGGCAGACCCCCGCCGCAAGCCAGCGTTCGACGAGGCCGAGCAGCCGCTTCGGGTAGCAGACGACATCGCTAAACAGCCAGTCGATCGGGCCGATCGCGTCGGGGTCGAGCGCGAAGGCGCTTTCGCGCCGATACTCGACATTTGGCAATGCGGCGATTTCGGGCGCGAGCGGCGCCCGGTCGATGCTGATCACCCGCGTTCCGAGCCGCTGCAGAGCCCAGCTCCAACCTCCGGGGCTGCTGCCGAGATCGAGGCAGACCTCGCCCGGAGACGGCCGCTGGCCGATCAGCGTCAGCGCCTCCCACAATTTCAAATATGCGCGGTTCGGTGGTCCGGCGCGGTCCTCGACGAAGTGAACTTCGCCGTTCGGGAACGCGCTCGTGCAGTGCGGCGCGGCGAGCATCGTGTCGCGGTCGAGCAGGGTCCAGGAGCCGAGCGGGGATTGCGGCGGCGGCTTGCCGAACACGAGCGGCTTCGCCGAGACATGCGGGAGGTGCTGCTGGATCAGCATCGCGCGGCGGTGCAGGCGCGGCGCATAGGGCGCCCAATTTCGCTGCATGGCGCGGAGCTTTTGCGCGGCGTCGGCGATCGAGACGATCGCGATTTCCTGCGGATCGAGCCAGACATTCTGAGCCCATGCCGCGGCCCGCGGCGGACCCGCGGCGATCAGCAGCCGGTCGCAAACCGGCTCCTCCGTGTTGCCCAGCTCTTGCGCCAGCTCGGCGACATAACCCTCGGCGGCGAGATAGGCCGTACGGTATTCCATGATACACTCGGGCGCGAGCACCGGATGACGGGTTCATGGCATTCGCGTTCGACAGTCTCGGCTACGCCAAACGGCTGCGCGATGCGGGCATCGCTCCCGATCAGGCCGAGGCCCATGCCGAGGCGGCGCGGGATTTCATGTTAGCCGAACTCGTCACCCGCTACGATCTGGACATCACCCGACGCGAGCTCGAGAGTGCGATCGATGGGGTACGGCGCGATCTCGACAATGTGCGGCGCGACCTCGACATAGCGCGGCGCGAACTGCAAGGCTCGATCGACCAGATGGGTTTGCGCCTGACGGTGCGGATGGGGGTGATGCTGGTGGCTGGGCTGACCTTGCTCGGCGCGGTGCTGCGGCTTCATTGATCACCGGATCAGGCGGCGGCGAGAAACGCCCGTATCGTCTCGATCTGGTCTTCGTCCATCAATGCCGGGGCATGGCCGGCATTGGGGAATTCGATGACCTCGGCGCGCGGCCCACGCTCGGTCATCGCGATCGCGTCACGCGAGCGCAGCAGGTCGGAGGCGGCGCCGCGGATCACCAGTGTCGGGCACTCCACCGCGTCGTAATAGGACCACAAATCGATGTCGCGCACCGGCCGCGCGCGGAAGGCTTCGCCGATTTTCGGATCGTAGGCGAGGCCGAGCCGGCCGTCGTCGCGGGTGCGGCCGGAATGCGCGACGATATGGCGCCACTGCATGTCGGTCAGGGCGCCGAACCCGGAATGAACCTCACGCAGATAGGCCTCAAGATCGTAGCGGTTCGAGAAAGCTGGATCGGCCCCGATTTGCGAAGCGATGCGCTCGAGCGCTGCCTGTGGCAGGAAGGGGCCGACATCGTTCAGCACCAGCCGGCGCACCGGATTCTTCGGCAGCGACGCCAGCAGCATGCCGAGAACGCCGCCAAGCGAGGTGCCGACCCACAGGATGCCGGGCGCGTCCAATCGCGCGAACAGCGCCGAGATCACGGCGAGATAAACCGAGAAGGTATAATCCTGCGCCTGCGGCAGCCACTCGCTGCGGCCTCGGCCGGGCAGATCCGGGCAGACCACGCGGAACTGTCGCGAGAGCGACTGCGCCAGGGTGTCGAAATCGCGCCCGTTGCGGGTCAGCCCGTGAGCGCAGAAAACCACCGGCGCGCCGGACGGAGCTTCCCATTCCCAGTAGGCGAGATTGAGAAAACCCTGCGGCCCGAGAACGGGCAGGTTGCGCGCCTTGATCGCCATTCAGCTTGCTCCCGCATCGCCACTGCTCCGGCAGGATCGCGCGGCGGATAAGGCGAAACAAGCCGTTCCCGTTGCTGCACACCAGGCTTGGCGCGGTGCATGGCATTTGCCAAAGTAGCGGCATGCAGTTCAACGATGAAATCGCCGCGCTGTCGCGCCTGATCGACGGGGCCGGCCGGGTGGTGGTCTTCACCGGCGCGGGAATCAGCACCGAATCGGGCATTCCTGATTTCCGCAGCCCGGGCGGCATCTGGACCCGTATGGCGCCGATCGATTTCGGCGATTTTCTCGCCTCCGAAGCGGCCCGGCGCGAGACTTGGCGGCGCCGCTTCGCGATGGAGGACACCTTCCGCGAGGCCAAACCCAACCGCGGCCACCGCGCCGTCGCCGAGCTGATCCGCCGCGGCAAGGCGAGTTCGGTGATCACCCAAAACATCGACGGGCTGCACCAGGCGTCGGGAATTGCCGAGGAGCAGGTAGTCGAGCTGCACGGCAATACGACTTACGCCCGCTGCCTTGATTGCTCGGCCCGGTACGAGCTCGACGAGCTGCGCACTGTCTTCGAGCACGAAGAGGCGGCGCCTCGTTGCAAACGGTGCCGCGGCTTCGTCAAGACCGCGACGATATCGTTCGGCCAGGCGATGCCCGAGGCGGAGATGCGGCGGGCCGAGGTCGAGACCATGGCCGCCGATCTGTTCATCGTGCTCGGCTCGTCGCTGGTGGTATACCCGGCCGCCGGCTTCCCGGAATTGGCCAAGCGCAACGGCGCCGGACTGGTGATCCTCAACCGCGAGGAAACCGGGCTCGACCGAATGGCCGATCTGGTGCTGCACCGGCCGATCGGCGAGACTCTCGGCATCGTTGTCGGGGTAGCGTAGACGCTGCAAGTGCCGGATCGCAGGCATTCTGTCCGCCTCGGCGGGCCGGCGGCCTGCGTTGCCAGGGGAGATTGCCGATGAGGGTCGCGGGCAAGGTTGCGCTGATCACCGGAGCGGCTTCAGGCATGGGCGCGAGCATGGCGCGCATCTTCGCAGGTGAGGGCGCCAGGGTCATTGCCGCCGACATGCTCGAGGAGGAGGGGCGGCGGGTCGTCGCCGAAATCGCCCAGACGAACGGCGCCGCCCGGTTCCGCAGTCTCGACGTGACGAGCGAGACCGAATGGCCGGCGGCGGTCGAAGACGCCGTCGCCGAATTCGGCAGGCTCGACATCCTGGTCAACAATGCCGGGATCAGCGGCAGCGCGGTCGAGGATCTGTTCGACATCGCGGCCTGGGACCGCCTGATGTCAGTCAATGCACGCGGCGTTTTTCTCGGTATGAAATACGCGATCCCGGCCATGCGCGCGGCGGGCGGCGGCGCGATCGTCAACATCTCGTCGATTTCCGGCGTCACCGGGCAGCGCGGCATCCACGTCGCCTACAATGCTTCGAAAGGCGCGGTGCGCACTCTGACCAAGGCCGCCGCGGTCCAGCACGGCCGACACAATATCCGGGTCAACTCGGTCCATCCGGGACTGATGCCGCCGATGCGGACCTCAGGCCGCACCGCCGATCCGGCGACCCGCGCAAAGATGCTCGAAGGAGTGCCGCTCGGCCGCGCCGGACGGGTCGAGGAGGTCGCGAACGCGGTGCTGTTCCTCGCCTCCGACGAGGCCTCGTACATCACCGGTGCCGAGCTCTATGTCGATGGCGGCTATCTGGCCACGTGAACCGCCTCGTTGTGAAGCGGGCGGCCTAGGGGGTCAGGTAGGCGGCGCCGTCAATGAACGGGCAGGGGCGGAACGGGCAGGGGCGGAACGGGCAGGGGCGCTCGCCGCCGCTCCGATCTCGTCGGCGCAGGCGAGATTGCCCTTGATCGTCTCCAAAGCGCCGATGACCGCGTCGCGTATG
>Ga0213875_10000858_pt1 | contig 22448 bp, 19 predicted proteins | sample BarmaccomBMRX_R8_FD_160105 | JGI IMG/M metagenome (GOLD analysis project Ga0213875, IMG submission 160105) | Root-associated microbial communities from Barbacenia macrantha in rupestrian grasslands, the National Park of Serra do Cipo, Brazil - RX_R8 | ecosystem: Host-associated > Plants > Roots... | reverse complement strand
GATATCCAAGTGCTGACCCTGTGTGTGCCAGCCTCAGCGCCTGTGGCAGTCAGGCAGGGGCGCCGGACCTGGCACTATGACGAGCCGTTGGCCTGTCGCAGGCGACTGCTGCCGTAGCAATGCCTGCACCGTCGACGGCGCCGCAGTTGGCTCCTTAAGCGCACGGAGCCCGTGTCATCTTGACGCGCGAAGGTCCTTGGCATCGGTTACCTTAAGGGCATCGATCGCCGCAGTGCTTGGCCTGGCCGGTTCCAGAAAAGGAGCATTTGGACGCCCGTGGGCCAACGAACTTAACCAGCCGGCGAGCACACAAGTCGCCGGCGCCGGTCGCCCCGCTGCGGGCACCTAATCGAATGGATGCAAAAGCCGAGTGACTAAGACCGGTTTTACCCGCCCAGGCGCGGTCCTGTTTGACATCGATGGCACGCTAGTTGATTCCAGCTATGTCCACATCAGCGCTTGGCTGCACGCGTTTCGGGTGGTGGGCTATCCCGTGGACGCCTGGCGGATTCATCGCGGGCAGGGGATGGGTTCCTCCGAGCTACTGGCTGCGTTGCTGGGTGAGGTCTCCGAGGAGGTCAGCTCGCAGGCCAAACAGCATCACAGTGAGCATTATCGGCAGGGTTGTGAGCTGCTGCGTGCCTTTGACGGCGCGCGAGATCTGGTGGCGGAGGTGGCCCAGCGGGGAGCCACCGTGGTGCTGGCCACCTCAGCTGCTCCCGATGAGCTGGAGTTGCTGCGCTCGGTCCTCGGTATCGACGACGCCGTTGCGCAGATCACCGCTGCCCAGGACGTGGAGGCGGCTAAACCGGAGCCGGACCTCATCGATGTCGCTTTGCGGCAGGCAGGGGTGAGCGCGGATCGGGCGGTGTATGTCGGTGACACGGTGTGGGATGTCAAGGCCTGCGGTAAGGCCGGGGTGGCCTGTGTGGGTGTGCTCAGCGGAGGCGTTAGCGCTGCCGAATTGATCGAGGCTGGCGCAGTCGCGGTGTACGAGGACTGTCAAGCGCTGCTCCGCGAGCTCGACACTAGCCCGCTGGCCGCCGTCTGGTCCTGACCGTCACCCCTGTCTTCTTCATGCTCGTTGACCCCCGAGCAGTCGGCGGCGACGTAATGCAGCCCCCGGCCGTGCTGATCAAGCAGCCTAAACATTCAGGAGAGAGCAGCGCTATGTCGTCTGACCAGTACACCAGTCAGGACCCGACCCGTCAGTACGCGCCGCCTGACACTGACGGCGACCAGATCGACTACCCCGGTCACACCGGCGCGATGCAAGACAAGCCCGACCACGGCGAGAGCTCCTACCGCGGCAGCCACCGGCTCGATGACCGCGCTGCGGTGATCACCGGCGGTGACTCCGGTATCGGCCGTGCCGTCGCCCTGGCCTTCGCCCGGGAAGGCGCTGATGTCATGATCTCCTACCTGCCCTCGGAAGAGCAAGATGCGCAGCAGACAGCGCGGCTTATCGAGGATGCCGGGCGCCGTGCTGTGACCGTGTCTGGTGACCTGGTTGAAGAGCAGCAGTGCCAGCGGCTGGTTGATCGGGCGGTGCAAGAGTTTGGACGCATCGACATTCTGGTCAACAACGCTGCTTATCAAATGGTTCAGGTGGGCGGGATCGAAGACATCACCACCGAGCAGTTCGATCGCGTCCTCAAGACCAATCTGTACGCCATGTTCTGGCTGTGCAAACGTGCCATCCCGCACATGCAACCGGGTGCGAGCATCATCAACACCTCCTCGATCCAGGCGTCGGATCCGTCCCCGGAGTTGCTGGACTACGCCACCACCAAGGCTGGAATTGTCAACTTCACCAAAGGGCTGTCCAGAATGCTCGCTGATAAAGGCATCCGGGTGAACGCGGTCGCGCCGGGGCCGATCTGGACACCGCTCATTCCAGCGACCATGCCCAAGTCCAAAGTAGAATCCCACGGACAAGAGGTGCCCCTGCAGCGGGCGGGACAGCCAGCCGAGGTCGCTCCCGCCTACGTCTTTTTCGCCTCCCAGGAATCCAGCTACATCACCGCTGAAGTTCTCGGCGTCACCGGTGGCCAGCCCGTAACGTAGGCACACCATAGGTTTTCGACCACGCCTAGCTTTAGAACTGGCTCAGCTGGTCTTGACGAGTTTCTTGTATGTCGGCGGCAACTGAAAACTGACCACCGCGCGGCAACTGAAAGTGGACCAGCTTCCCGAGACCCTGGCTCGATTCGAGCTGGGGAGGAAGGCGCATCGTAGGGCGTAGCGTTCATCACGGATGGCCAGTCGGCAGTAACCGAACAGCCAGGCGATGGTGCGTTTCAATCCCTGGCCGTTGGCCGTCTTACCAACCTCGCAGCCGATCGAACCGGACACCACAGGCACCGGACGCTGGTGATATGACCTCGTAGCCAAGCTCGTCGCGCAAGACGCGTATGGTCTCCTCGGGATCGTCGCGGACCATCGACGCGAGTTGCCGGCGGCGCCACTTGCCCCGGCCGTCCTCGATGGCCCGAACGGCGCCTGGCATCGCGTCAAAGGCCGACTTGGTTCATGCCGAGGCGGTTGATGCTCGCCGGTCTGGAAGGGTGCGTTCTGATGGCGCTGGCCAGCGCAACCTAGTGCGCGCCGACACGGGCCGCACGAATACAGGTGTTCCCACGGCTCACTTGCACACTAGTGGCCGAACTGATGCCGGTCGCGGCCGAGGGTCTCTGAGCGAGTCCTCCCTGCACCGAGCCAACCGTGCAGATGGAGCTGACTTGTCCACTATTTACCGTCGTCTTGATCGAAGGGAAACCGCAGCGACCGCATCGCCGCATCGTCGCGTTGAGTAGTCGGACGCTGCGGCTCCGCTGCTTCGCAGTCGACGGCGTGGCGGAACAGATTCCGGGACGGTCGCGTCCTGGGTCTACCGTCAGTGACCTCTGACGCCACTTGCCGCTCGTCTGCTTGCTCAGCCGTGCGGAACAACCCGTCGTTGTGGTTGTGCTGTTTTACCTGATCAGTCAAGGCGTGCCTTTCCTTGGTCACGGGTGCTGCATGGGCCGCGACGATCTGACATCCGACGTCGTGGTTCGGGGCGGGCTATGCCAGATGGCCAGACCACTCAGTCCGGCGCGTTGTACACCGCCTCGAAAGCGATTGTCCGCAGAGCCCCGGTCAGCTCCCGCATCGCCGCGATCGCCTGGTATTTCTCTCCCACGGCCGGGCGCTCCCCGGCCTGCTGGATGTCTGCCCACAACCCGTCCACATAGTCATGGAGCCGCTGGCGGGCGTCTAGCTGGCTCGCTCGATCGACCTCGCTCATTCGATCAAGGCGGGCCCGATCGAAAGACCCAAACGCCTCAGCGAGGTCATGCGCGGCGTGTTGGTGCTCCACGGCTTGCGTCCTCTTTCCTGACCCGCCGACGACACCGCACACGCGGGGGGCCCCTCACTCGTTGTCCACACGGCGTGGCCAGCAGTCCGCTCCGAGGACAAGGACACCAACCACCTGTGCCAACTGGTTCGCCAACGCGGCCAAGTAGTCCCCCAACGGGTCTAGCGTAGCTGGTGACGATCCTGGCTTTTTCAGCCGCACCCTCGCCTAGTCAGCCGGCCAGCACCATGCCAGGACAAACTTGACCAGGTGAGCAGGCGCGGCGGGTGCCCCAAGGAGAGGTTCTGTCGACGATCCCGGTGGCGTACCCGATCCGCCGGCTGGTCGTAGCCCGCTCCCAGCGTACTTGTCACGCCGATTGCGGTGATTGGTTCACCGGGCCAGCCGGTAGCCCCCGTAACCACCTTGGCGTTCCTCGATCTGCGTAACCGCCAGGCTGTCGACCACCCCGGAGGTCGAGCCGTCGGAGGGCCCGGCCTCCCAACTTTGCACGGGCCGAGAGTCCTCACGTCTGGCCGTAGGCGCCGCCCGTTCTGCGTCCTTGGACGAGATCGCACACCTGTTTGTTGGTCAACTAATTCTCGTCCGGCGTTTTGTTAGTCGAGCTAGTCGCGAAGCGTCTGTGAACGGGATGAGTGGCGCGCCAACGCCAGCGGGTCACGTCGCCGCGCCAGCGTTCTGACACGATGCGGGCATGACGACAAGCTTTGAACCTCCCCAATGGATGTCACTGGCGTGTGAGAAGTGCGGATGCGAACGCGATGTGCAGCTACCCCGCGAGGATGGCACCTTCATGACGGCCGAGAGGTATATGTCCTTGCATAAGGTGGCCGGCATGGTGCTGCTCTGCGAGAAGTGCGCACCCGTTGGCGCACGCAGACTTGGTGAGTGACTTCGGGGCAGTTCTTCGATAGGCGTGGGTATCGATCGGCGGGCAGTCGTTGGATGAACGGCCCACGTCCTGACTTTGCGCCGGCGCGCGACGACCGCGAGGTCTGGTCGGTCTGATCGACTCTGCCGCTGCGGCAGAGTCGGTGACTAGGAGTTACAGCATCTGCCACCGACAGGGCCGCCAGTTCACGACTGTCGCGTCCGGCTCCTACATGTAGTGGTCGGCGTTGTGCGCTGGGGTGGTTGGCGGGTCAACGCGAAGATGGCCGAAGGACCGCCCGGAAATCTCTGACAGTCGTCCTCGCCAGTGCATCCCGGCAGCAGGCAGAGGACTGACGCCGGCAGCCATTACCCGGGCCTGGGTCAGGTGGATGTAGATCGTCTGGTCCTGCCGGTCACGAGATGCCGGTAGCGGTCCGGGAGATCCTCGGGCACCTCTCGCGGAGTCCGACGCTTGGCGTGTCTTTCGCTACTGACTCAGCAGCACCCTTGAACAGTCTCGCCCAACCACCGTGCTCGTCATCGATGGATATGCCGGCCAGCCCTACTTCAGTTGCGTACGATGGGAAAGTTCGAACGCTCGCACCGGTCAATGACGCGGTGTATCGGCGTGTATCGCCGCACCAAGCGGCTGCCATCGCTACCGCGCTTGTTCAGCACGCCGGCCCCGGGTGACCCACACACGATCGTCACGGCGCGGTGGCGACCGCGTGAGCCAGGTCGAAAAGTCACCCCCGTCGAGACGCCATAGCCATGACGGTCGCGATTCAGTCAGATCAGGGTGAGCATGGAACTACCCGGTCACCGTCTTTGCTGCTAGCACGGGCGTTGCCATCAAGGGTTATGCAGGCGGCGGCTGATCGGCTCGGTCAGCATCGATAGGTGCAAAGGAAAGGGGCCCGACCCAACGGTCAGGCCCCACAGAGGGAATGAACCTGTCTTGATTCCGATGTACGCCAAAAACGCCGCGGCGACCACCTCCATCTCGACCGTTCCTCAACCTCCTGTGTTTCCCTTGTGTACCTGCCCTTGCGCTGCCTTTGCAAACGCTTGCTGGACTGTCCCGTGATGTTGTCGGCGCATTTTTTAACACCCCCAAGCAGCGCTGTCAAGCCGTGGGCCGCTGCCGTTGTTGCGCTCCCACGCACCGGTCAGGTCTCCTAGCGTCTGTGACGACGCCCCGACGCCGGGCGCCACCGTAACCAGGTCGATGGCATCGCCAACTCCGCGAATGTTGAAGGTCTCGGTGACGACCGATCGCGCTACCTGAAAGAACGGTCGGTTGCGGTTGCAACGTAGGTGCGCGTAAGCGCAGAGGAGCGGCGGCAACGTCGATCCCTGACTGGTCGCCACGGCTCACCTCCTAACGCGGTCTGCGCATCGAACTGGGCGCTGATTGCGATGTGGACGCACCTTCCAAACTGGCGCTCACAGGTGATCATCGTCAGCGAGCCGTCAGCGCAAGCGGCGCGATCCGGGAGTGTCGGGCGAGCTGTGGTCGCAGAGCGGGTGGAGGCTATTTCATGGTGCAGCTGGCCGAGCAGGTTGGCCAGGTAGTCCTCGCCGCGTCCTTTTGTTAGTCGAGGTAGTCGCGGAGCGGCTGGGAGCGGGAGGGGTGGCGCAGCTTGGCCATGGTCTTGGTTCCGATTTGCCGGATGCGTTCTCGGGTGACCCCGTGGACGTGGCTGATTTCCTCAAGCGTGTGTGGTCGGCCGTCGATGAGCCCGTATCTCAACCGCACAATGCTGGCCTCTCGCTCGGAGAGTGTGGCCAGCACGGAGCGCAGGTCATCCTGGAGCAGGGCGAAGGAGACCGCGTCCAGGGCGACCACGGCCTGAGAGTCTTCGATGAAGTCACCGAGCTGGGAGTCGCCCTCGTCGCCAATGGTCTGGTCCAACGAGAGCGGTTCCCGGGCGTAGTGCTGGATCTCTAGCACCTTGGCGGGGGTGATGTTCATCTCCGTGGCCACCTCCTCGACAGTGGGCTGGCGGCCCAGGTCCTGGAGCAGCTCGCGCTGGATTCGACCTAGGGTGTTGATCACTTCGGCCATGTGCACCGGGATCCGGATGGTCCGGGCCTGGTCGGCCATGGCCCGGGTGATGGCTTGGCGGATCCACCAGGTGGCGTAGGTGGAGAACTTGTAGCCCTTGGTGTAGTCGAACTTCTCCACCGCCCGGGTCAGACCAAAGCTGCCCTCCTGAATCAGATCCAGCAATGCCATGCCGCGGCCGGTGTAGCGCTTGGCCAGCGAGACGACCAGCCGCAGGTTGGCCTCCACCAGGTGGTTTTTGGCGCGCTCGCCCTCGCGAATGATCGAGCGCAGATCCCAGCGCAGCTGCGGGCAAAGCTTGTCCGCTGAGTCCTCCGCCTGACGCAGCCGCTCGCCGGCATACAGACCGGCCTCGATGCGCTGGGCCAGCTCCACCTCCTCCTCCGCGTCGAGCAGGGCCACCCTGCTGATCTGTTTGAGATACGCGCGGACCGAGTCGACCGAGGCGGTCAGTTCGGCGTCCATGCGGGCTTGGCGCAGCGCCTCGGACTCCTCCTCATCCCACACGACATCCCCGCACTGCTCGACTTGAGCCAACGGCTCCGGGGGATCATCGGCGCCCTCAAAGGCTAACGGGACCTCGTCATTCAGCAGGACCAGGGACGCTGAAGGAGGGTCGCGGCGGTCAAATTCCACACCCTCGGCCGGCGCTTTCCGCCGTTTCCGGGGCTCCTTCGCCACTCGGCCCTCCGAATGCGCCGCCATCCTCACCTTCTCGACTCGATTCCCGGCGGTACCAAAAACTCCGAGGCAACCTGACCAAGCGCCAGCTGCGGATCGACGTCCGTCAACCTCCTCAGGGACCGAGTTGCCATCTGGGTAGGTCTGGACTGTACGGGAAGCAGTCGCTTCAGGCTCGCCGAATCATGCGTGCAATGCGACATGCTGGCCCGGGAAAATTCCTCAGCCAAGAGCACCTCGCTTAGGATGGCCGGCCTCACGCAGGTCGCGGAAAGTGCTGGTATTCGTTGGTCCTGGCGGTGACGTACTTGGCGAAGTTGACGGCCATGCCAGGGGCGTCGGTGAGCTTGAGGTCACGAGTCCACCTGCGAGCGCTTCGGACGCATCGAAGCCCTGCCATGACTGACCGCCACGAGCAGCGACCACAGGAAAGGTGACGTCATCCATGGATGAGCTTCCTGAGTACGTCGAGGGCATCCCGAACATTTGCGGGTGTGAGGCGATCGTCGACGCCGCGGTCCGGGCGGCGAGAAAGAATCCGGTGTTCCTCCGCCGGGACTCGGTGCCTTTCAGCGGAATGCAAAGCGCGTTCGCTATCGCCCTCCACATGCACCAGCCGTTGATCCCAGCAGACGGCCCTGATCTGAGCACCGCGCAACTGATCAGCAACCTGAAACATATGATGAACAATCCAGGAATCGGCGACAATCACAATGCTCCGGTATTTCTTTGGTGCTACCAGCGTATGGGAGAGTTCCTCCCGCAGCTCATCGAAGAAGGTCGCACGCCCCGTGTCATGCTCGAATACTCTGGGGCACTTCTGCACGGCCTGCGGCAGATGGGCGCACACGACACCATCGAAGCACTTCGGTCGATCACCCGCACTCCCCGGTATCGCGAGGCCGTGGAATGGCTTGGATGCCCGTGGGGCCATGCCGTTGCTCCCTCGACACCCGCGCAGGACTACCGCCTCCACGTGAAGGCCTGGCAGCATCACTTCGCCGCCATCTTTGGGCTGGAAGCGCTGGGTCGTGTGCGCGGCTTTTCTCCCGCCGAGATGGCCATGCCCAACCATCCCGACGTGGCCTACGAGTTCGTCGCAACACTGAAAGAATGCGGATATCAGTGGTTATTAGTCCAGGAACACACCGTCGAAGAACACGACGGACGGGGACCGCGGCGCAAACACCTCCCGCATCTGCTTACCTGTACGAGCTCTGGGGGCGACACCGCCAGCATCATCGCCATCATCAAGACGCAGGGCAGCGACACGAAACTGGTCGCTCAGATGCAGCCCTACTACGAAGCCAAAGGCCTTGCCCGGTGTGATCTCGCGGGACGCAGCGTTCCCCCGTTAGTCACGCAGATCGCCGACGGAGAAAACGGGGGCGTGATGATGAATGAGTTTCCACCCAAGTACTTCGAGGTGATCCGGGAGTGCTCAGGCTCCGCGACCCCGATCATGAACGTCACCGAGTACCTCGAGCACCTTTTCGCCACGGGAGTCAAAGAATCCGACCTGCCGGTTCTGCAACCCCTCTTCCAGCACCAGATCTGGCAGCGCATGACTCCCGGGGACGGTCCCGACAGGTTACGGCAAGTGACTGAAGAGCTTCGTAACGAAGACAGCCGCTTCCATGTAGACGGCGGCAGCTGGACAAACGACATCTCCTGGGTCCATGGCTATGACCACGTCATGATCCCCATGGAGAGGGCAAGCTCGCTTTTTAACGATCGAGTGCTCGCCCGACACGTCCCGACGGACGACCCCCGCTACCGAAACGCACTGTTTCACCTGCTCACCGCCGAAACGAGCTGCTATCGCTATTGGGGGCACGGTGCGTGGACGGAGTACGGCAGCGAAATCTCCCGACGGGCAATCGACATCATGACACACGACCTATAGTCAGCATCGTCACATTTCCCGCACCTCAACGGGGGCTGTTGCGCCTTGTCGACGAATGCCATACAACTCCACAGCGCACAAGATCATCGGTGGCCGCCGCGACGTTGATGAGCCTCACAAGGCCAAGACAACCAAGACAGAGGACGACGAAGAGCAAGGCCGATCCCGGCGCGAGCTGACGACAGCGGTGACGACAACGCAGACAACAACCCGGCATCACCAGCACCATGCGAAAGCTGGTCTCGGCGCAGATCGAACGCTGGAAGGAGGGTTGCGTGCTTCTGGGGGTCAAGGGGCCGCTCGGTTCGTCTTTGGCCGCCGGGGCCAATGTGGACTAGGTCTAGGTTCATGCGGACAGGGAGTGACCTGGCGCGTGGTCTCGGTCTTGGCCTCGTTCATCGCGGTCCGCGACAGGGCGTCAACGTGCGAAGAGCCGGCTCGACCAGCGGTGAGACCTCCGGCGACCCACTGTGAACAGTGCTATGCAGAACTGGCAAGCGTGGGTTTGTCCGGTGACAGCACCATCTGATGACAGTGAGGCCATTGGCTCTACTCATCAGCGAGTGCACAGGGTCGAATGTTGCGCTGGGGGGCGTGAACGGCACCGGAGCCGACCAAGGTCTCCAGGCCGTCTCCAGGCCGTGAAACGTCGGGCAGACGTGAGAAGTTTTGAGAACTACCGAGATGTATTTCTGCAGCTTAAGTGCCCTATGGGGGCTTATCAGCGCAGGCCACTCTAGGGCAGAATCAGTTCTTGTCGAACTGGCGGATTTGCGGGTCGGCGCCGAAGTCGGCGGCCCAGAGCGCGTCAAAGCTACCTGGCTTGAGCGCAATCCCGAAGAACCTCATCCCTTGCGGCTCCCCGTTGAACACTTCCTGGCTAGGGCCGTCCACCCGCACCACCTTGCCGTCGGGACCACGTTCGCCCCAGGCGGTGATACGTCCGGAGTCGGTGGCGAAGATGAACCGTGCCGAGCCGCCCAGCATGACCGTGCGACCGTCGACTTGCGCCGGCTGATTGGTCACGACGAACTTGTCGGAGTTGATATCGGCACCGTTGAAGACGACCCCAGTCGCCTTACCTATGGATGTCTCTTCGGTGCTGGTATCGGTGCCGGGAATGGTTACAGTCTTGAGCGGATCCTGGTGTAGCTCGCGCATCTTCGAGTCGCTGGACACGGTGACGTCACCGAAGAATTGATAGGACGCGTTACCGGCGGCCACCCAGAAATGTCCCCCCGCGCCCTTTGGGCGAATCGCGATGCCCCAAGCGTTGACCATGTCGGGAATGGTGAAGTGTGCCTTGTACGCCTCCGAGTTCGCCGCCAAATTGACTTGGCGGTAATGGTTATCCGGCGATGGGGCAGGGCTGGCGGTGGTGGTGGTACCTGTGCCGCTGCACGCGGCTACCGTGAGGCAGACAACGAGGCAGGTCATGCCTCGATGAGCTGGCCCGATTCTTCCAAGCAGATGCATAAACACACTCCAAAAGTAAGCCCGACCTAAATTGAGTAAGGGTAGGCTTGCCAACACAAAGAAACAAGATTGATACACGTAATCGACCGAGCACGCATTGCGGTGACGGCGAGGGCGCGCACGGACGCTGGCGCGGTGCTGCAGCGATGCTGCGCCGGAGGAGTGATGGGTCTAGGCATGCCCCCGAAAGCCTGTATTCTTCCCCAGTCCCGCTACCGTGAGGAGATCCGTGGTGACGCACGATGACGGCGCGGCGTCGTAGGAAGTCGGGCTCTGGGCCCTCCGCCACTGCTTTAATCGCCTGGCTCGGCGGTGGCCGACCTGGCGTTACGGACGGCGAGGCGACGCCAGTCTCGGTAACCGGCAGCGCACCGATCGGTCGGACCGTCGGTGGCCGGGCGATCCTCGTAGGCCGTGCCTGTGGTCTGGCCGCGGGGACCCTTCTCGCTTGTGGCTCGGTGTTTGTCGGTGCGACGCATGCTGGCGATGGTTCGCTCGCCACCGACAGCGCCCCACTGCTCAACCCCCTCCCGGCCGAGCCGGAAGCTACTGCTGATACTCCGGGAGAATTTGAGTCAGGCATGGCCAGCGAGCCGGCTCCTGCGTCCCCGGAGCCAGTCAGAGCCCAAGCGGTCGCGGTGCAGAGCTCCGTGGTCGCCCCCCGGAGCGGGCAGGTTCGTCGCAACGCTCCGGTATCTGTAGACATGCCCGCCGAAGCGACTCAGCATCCGCATACCGCACCGCAACTCGGGCAGCCCGGTCCGTCAGGCGCTGGTCGCGCCCCGGCTGCCCCGGTCGCACCGATCAGTCCGGTACTGGACCCTGCCACCAGGGGAGTAGGCGAGGTTGCGCCGGTGGGCGGTGTCTTGAGGCCAGCGAAACCTAGTCCACAGCGCGCAGACAACCAATTTGCTCCGGCACGCAACGAGCAGGTTGCTCACCGGCGCGATAAGCCAGTAAATGATGCTCCGCAGGGCCCTGTGCAGACGCTGGATAAAGTTGTGGCGCCGCTGGACAACCCCGTTAATCCGGTCCTTGATCCGGTCACCAAGCAACCGCTCACTCACGCGGTCACCCAACAGGCACCCATTCAACCAGTTACCCAACCGGCGATGGCCATGCTGAACTCATTGCTGCCCCTTGGCTGACGCCTGGAGCCGTTGTTCGGTCAATCCCAGCGGCGTGCCAACATCAGCACTGCCTGGTCATAGATCCCTTGGGCTTCGGCGGGAAGTTCGTTGCGTACGACCAGCGTCTCAAGCACCGCGAACAGATCGGCGATGACATCTCGCTCGCTGGTGTTGAGCTGATCAGAACGGATCTTCGCCTGCGCTAGTCTCGGCGCAGCGGACTTCGCCGAGACAGCCACTTGGCGGTTGGTGCTTTGTATGACCAGCATGTCCTGTCGACTTTCCGGCTCCGGTGCCGCGAGCGTGGTGCTCGCCGTGGGTAAGCGGTGTCGGCCTCACCGCCGGCCCCACGACGGCATACCCACCTGTATGTCACCTAAACCGATGGGTAAATCGCGCACTGGAGTCCGTGCGCACTGCTGGCGGCGGGGGTAATCACCTGGCAGGTCAGCTGTCCGGATAGCATCGGCAGCGTCGACAACCTCAATCCCCATCGCCTTAACCACAAGGAGTTCTCGTGGTCGCGCCGTCCTCGCCGGTCCAGCCCGCCCTGCGCGTGAGGGTGCCGGCCGGGACCACCGCTGGCGCGGCGTTACGCGAAGGGGGAGTGCCAACCAGCGGACCAGCCGCGGTGGTGGTCGCTCGAGACGCACAAGGAGTGCTGCGTGACCTGTCCTGGGTGCCTGACCGGGATACTGAGGTCGAAGCCGTCGCAGCCAATAGCCCCGACGGGCGAAGCGTCATCCGGCACTCCTGTGCGCACGTGCTCGCCCAGGCCGTGCAGCAACACTTTCCCGGTACCAAGCTAGGCATTGGGCCGCCAGTGACCGACGGTTTCTACTACGACTTCGACGTCGAACGGCCTTTTACTCCCGAGGACCTCGCGGACCTCGAGAAAGCCATGCGCAAGATCATCAAGTCTGGCCAACGGTTCTCGCGCCGGGTACTGGGTTCGGTGAGCGAGGCCAAACGCGAACTGGCTGACGAGCCGTACAAGCTGGAACTGATCGATATCAAGGGGCCCGGCTCGAACGCTGGCCTCAACCCGGATGAGGTCATGGAAGTCGGCGCAGGCGAGCTGACGATGTACGACAACGTGCACCCGCACACCGGTGACATCATCTGGAGCGACCTGTGCCGGGGTCCGCACGTGCCGACCACCCGGCACATCCCGGCGTTCCGGCTGATGCGCACCGCAGCGGCCTACTGGCGAGGCAACGAGCAGAACTCGCAGCTGCAGCGGATCTACGGCACCGCGTGGGAATCAACCGAGGCGCTGGAGCGGCACCTGGAGTTGCTCGCCGAGGCGCAGCGGCGCGACCACCGCAGGCTTGGCGCGGAGCTGGACCTGTTCAGCTTTCCTGATGAGATCGGGTCTGGACTGCCGGTGTTCCATCCGCGCGGTGGCACCGTGCGGCGGGTCATGGAGGACTACTCCCGCCGCCGGCACGAGGAGGCGGGCTATGAGTTCGTCAATTCGCCGCACATCACCAAGGCGCAGCTGTTCGAGATGTCCGGGCACCTGGACTGGTATGCCGACTCCATGTTTCCCCCGATGCATCTCGACGAGGAGCTTGCGCAGGACGGCACAGTGCGCAAGCCGGGGCAGGACTACTACCTCAAACCGATGAACTGCCCGTTCCACAACCTCATCTACCGCTCGCGGGGGCGTTCCTACCGTGAACTGCCCCTGCGGCTATTCGAATTTGGGTCGGTTTACCGGTACGAAAAATCGGGCGTGGTCCACGGCCTGACCCGGGCGCGTGGCTTCACCCAGGACGATGCGCACATTTATTGCACTCCTGATCAGCTGCAGGGTGAGATCCGTTCGCTGCTGACTTTTGTGCTCGACCTGCTTCGCGACTTTGGGTTAGACGATTTCTACTTGGAGCTGTCCACCCGAAACGACGAAAAATATGTCGGCAGCGACGAGCAGTGGGAGCAGGCGACCGACGCGCTGCGCCAAGCTGCCGAGGCTAGCGGGCTGGAGCTGGTCCTTGACCCTGGCGGGGCCGCCTTTTACGCGCCCAAGATTTCTGTGCAGGCCAAGGATGCGCTGGGACGTACCTGGCAGCTATCCACTATCCAAGTTGACCTCCAAGAACCAGAGCTCTTCGAGCTGGAATACACCGCATCCGACGGTTCCCGGCAGCGTCCGTACATGATCCACCGGGCATTGTTCGGATCGATCGAACGGTTTTTCGGCATCCTCACCGAGCACTATGCGGGCGCGTTCCCAGCCTGGTTGGCGCCGGTGCAGGTGGTCGGGATCCCGATTGCTGACGAGCACATCGAGCATTTACAACAGGTCGCCAAGGCGCTGCGGGCACGCGGAATCCGCGTCGAGGTGGATACCTCGGATGAACGGATGCAAAAGAAGATCCGGACCCATACCACACAGAAGGTGCCCTTCCTCCTACTCGCTGGCAATAAAGACGTTGAGGCTGGCGCAGTTTCTTTCCGATTTCGTGATGGCAGCCAGGTCAACGGCGTAGCAGTTGAAGATGCGGTCAGCGCCATTACCGGCTGGGTGGCTCGGCGGGAGAACCGCTCGCCCAGCGCAGCGGAGCTGCCGATAGGAGAGTCGTGACCCAGGGTGGGGTCGGGGCGCCGGACGCGTGGCAGCGCCTGTGGACGCCCCATCGGATGGCGTATATCAAGCAGGAAGGAAAGGCCGGACCGGAGGCCACTGCTGGCGAGTGCCCCTTTTGCCAGATAATTACCATGGATGACGTCGAGGGCCTGGTGATCGCCCGTGGTGCCACGGTCTACGCGGTGCTCAACCTCTATCCCTACAACCCTGGCCACCTGATGGTGGTGCCGTACCGGCACGTCGCCGATTACCCGGACCTGACCATCGAGGAGACCACCGAACTGGCCACCTTCACCCAGCAGGCCATGCTCGCCGCTCGGCGTGCCGCCGCCCCGCATGGCTTTAACATCGGGATCAATCAGGGTTCTGTCGCCGGGGCCGGTATCGCGGCACATCTGCACCAGCATGTGGTTCCCCGGTGGGGCGGCGATGCGAACTTCATGCCGGTTGTGGGCGGTACCAAGGTACTGCCCCAGCTGCTCGCTGAGACTCATACGCTCCTGGTGGAGGCATGGAAACAACTCTCCTGACCCCGCTTGCATCCCGGTAGCGGTCGTCGCGATGCTCAACATCTTTGCTCGCCCATCGGTATCCCGGTTCCTGGAGCCGGTGGGTGCCCGCCTGGTCCAGGCGGGTGTCCGGGCGGACACCATCACAATCATCGGCACGGTCGGGACGGTGGCCGCTGCACTGTGGTTTTTCCCTCTCGGTTACCTGGTGACCGGCACCATCGCCATCACTGTGTTCGTGTTGCTCGACGTGCTTGACGGCGCAGTCGCCAGGGCTGGTGGATCGGGTAGCCCCTGGGGAACCGTGCTTGACGCCACGTGTGACCGGATTGCTGATGGCGCGTTGTTCGCCGGGCTGGCCTGGTGGTGCTTCGTGGTGGCCAACAATCGGCTGCTCGCCTCGGCGACATTGGTGTGCCTGGTCAGTGCCCAGGTCATCTCCTACATCAAGGCGCGTGCGGAAGCCAGCGGGCTGCGTGCGGACGGCGGGATGGTTGAGCGCGCCGAGCGCTACATCATCACCTTGCTCGGCGCCGGGTTGGCCGGTCTTGGAGTTCCCTTCGCGCTTGATGTCGCCCTGTGGTTGCTCGCCGGCTTACAGATCGTGACGGTATTCCAGCGGCTGCTGGCCGTACGGCGTAGCGCCTGGCAGCGCGAGCTCAGGTAGGAACACGTGAGCAGGCTCGCCGACCTGGGGTACGCCGCCGGATGGCGGTTGCTGCGCTTCGCTCCAGGGGATCTGACCACTCGAGCGTTTCGCGCTGCGGCTGACCTGGCCGCCCATCGCGGCGGTCCCGGTATCAGTCAGTTGCGCCGGAATCTCACCCGCGTAGTGCCGGACGCCAGCCTTGCCGAACTTGACGCGCTGGTCCGTGACGGGCTGCGCTCCTATGCCAGGTACTGGCAAGAGGTGTTCCTGCTGCCATGGGCCGACCACGCCGCTGTTGTGGATCGGTTCGATAGTGGAGTGCAAGGACGTGAGCATCTACACCATGCCGTGAGCGCTGGCCGTGGAGCGGTGGTGGTATTGCCCCACAGCGGTAACTGGGATATGGCTGGACTGTGGTGGGTCCATCAGCACGGATCTTTCAGCACGGTGGTGGAGCGGCTCGCGCCCGAAGAGCTCTACCAGCGCTTTGTCCGGTATCGTGCTTCACTGGGTTTTGACATCATCCCGCTGACCGGAGCGGGTAATCCGATCCCACGGCTGCTACGCCGGCTTCGTGCGGGCGGGGTGGTATGCCTGCTCGGCGATCGCGACATCACGGGCACCGGGACGGTTGTCGAGTTTTTTGGCGGCGCTGCCCGGATGCCTCTGGGGCCGGCCCGGCTGGCTGCCGCTACCGGAGCCACCCTACTGGTGATCGGCTGCTGGTTTACCCCCAAGGGATGGGGTGCCCGCATTCACCCGCCGGTGCCCGTACCGGACCGGGCAGCGGTGCGCCAGGCCACCCAAACGGTGGCGGATTATTTCGCCCTCGATATCGCCGCGCACCCGCAGGACTGGCACATGCTCCAGCCGTTGTGGCTTGACGACATGTCGGTCACGTCTGTTCGCGAGGCGGGATAGCCGGGATCTTGTTGCGGATCGGGATGGTGTGCCCGTATTCCCTGGCCGTGCCGGGCGGGGTGCAGGCACATGTGCTCGGATTGGCCAGTGGCCTGCGCAGCCTCGGCCATCAAGTGGAGGTACTCGCCCCAGCCGCGGCCAATGATCCGGCACAGGTACTGCCCGAGTTCGTCACTCCAGCAGGGCGCGGTGTCCGGGTGCCGTACAACGGATCGGTCGTCCCCCTGATATTCGGCCCCCTCGCCGCTAACCGTGCATGGCGCTGGATGCACGACCACGACTTCGACCTGCTGCACCTGCACGAGCCAGTGGCGCCGAGCCTGTCATTGATCACTCTGGCACTGGCTGAACTGCCGGTCGTCGCAACTTTCCACTTTGCGACCACCCGGTCACGGGCGCTGGCCGCAGCTCAAGGACTGTTGCAACCCACCATGGAGAAGATCACCGCGCGGATCGCGGTCTCACCGCTGGCCCGGCGGGTGCATGTCGAGTACCTCGGTGGCGACGCGGTGGAGATTCCTAACGGAGTCGACGTGTCGCGGCTGTCCGGAGCGCGGCCGCTGGCCGGGTATCCGCGCAGTGGGGGGACCGTCGGCTTCGTGGGACGCTTCAACGAGCCTCGCAAGGGAATGCCGGTGCTCCTGGCAGCCCTCCGAGTGATGATCCACACGCGACCCGATCTGCGCCTGCTGGTGGTGGGCCACGGAGATACTCAGGCCCTGCTGCGTGCTGCGGGTCCGGCGCTCGCGTCCCGGATCCACGTGCTGGGTCCGTTGAGCGATGAGGGTAAGGCGGCGGTGCTGGCCAGCGTCGACGTGCTCTGCGTGCCGGCGCTCGGGGGGGAGAGCTTCGGCATCGTGCTCACTGAGGCGATGGCTGCTGGAACGCCCGTGGTCGCCAGCGACCTCGACGCGTTCAGTCGGGTGCTTGACGACGGGAAAGCGGGCGTGCTGGTCCCGGCTGGATCAGCGGAGGCGCTAGCCGCGGCGCTCGGTGGCCTGCTCGACGATCCAGCGCGGCGTTCGGCGCTGGCGGCGGCCGGTCGCCGCCGGGTGGCCATGTGGGATTGGCCGGTGGTGGCCCGGCGGGTGCTGCAGGTCTACCAAAGCGCGGTCGCCGCCGATCCCCGGCGGTTGAAGTCTGGACCCGGTGGCGCACGCGCCCGTTAGCGGTCTGGCTAGGGTCACCCGGTGCGCGTTACCTGGGTTGCAGTGACTGCCGGGCTGCTCGGTGCCGCGGTGGGAGCCATGCGCGCCGCAAGCCGGTTGGACCGGCTGCATGTACGCACCGACGCAGCGTGGGCTGCCCTCGACGCGGCCCTGTACCGCCGCGCTGTCGTGGCCAGCGCGCTCGACGGCCCCAGCGCGCTGCGCCGCACCGCCCACGCAGCGTTGTTGGCCGGGCCGATGGCCCGGGAAGACGTGGAAAACGAACTCGGTCGGATGCTGTCGGTGCTGGACCGTTGCCGGCTCGAACCCGCCCGTGCCAACCGGCTGGCTGAAGCGGAGCAGACTGTGGTGATCGCCCGGCGGGTCTACAACGATGCGGTGCGCGACACCCTCGCGTTGCGGTCGCGCCGCATGGTGCGCTGGCTGCGGCTGGCCGGCACGGCGCCGCTGCCGACCTACTTCGAGATTGTCGAACCCGAGCTACCGGCTTACGGGCTCGAACTGGACGGCGCCGGGGCATAACGCGAGAAATGCCGGGTAAACACGGCGGTCCCCGAGGTCAACCCACGCAAGTCGACTGCGTAGCGGAGCAACTCGGCTGCGGGCACCTCGGCGCGGACCAGCATCCGGCCGTCCTGGTCGGTCTCGGTACCCAGGACTCGGCCCCGTCGGCCAGACAGGTCGCCCAGCACGGTGCCCAGGTGTTCTTCGGGCATCCGCACCTCTACGTCGTCGATTGGTTCGAGCGTGATCACGCTGCCCTTTTCCGCCGCATCCTTGAGCGCCAGCGATCCAGCGGTCTGGAACGCCGCATCGGAGGAGTCGACGCTGTGCGCCTTGCCGTCGACAACCGACACCCGCAGGTCCACGAGGGGAAAGCCGTCATTGGACAGGCCGCGCTCCATCTGGGCTCGGACGCCCTTCTCCACGCTGGGGATGAACTGGTTGGGGATGGCCCCACCGACCACCTTGTCCATGAACTCGAATCCGGTTCCCCGGGGCAGTGGCTCCACCTCGATGTCGCACACCGCGTACTGCCCGTGCCCGCCGGACTGCTTGACATGCCGGCCGTGCCCCTTGGAGGGACCAGCGAAGGTCTGCCGCAGCGGAATGACCACTGGCTCGGTGTCCACCTCGGCGCCTCCGGCGCGCAGCCGGGACAGCACGACGTCGGCGTGTGCCTCACCCATGGTCCATAACACCATCTGCTTGGTCTCGGCATTGCGTTCCAGCCGCAAGGTGGGGTCCGCGGCCACCAACCGGCCCAGCCCGCGGGCCAGCGCGTCCTCATCGCTGCGGCTGCGGCCCACCACCGCGACCGGCAGCAGGGGTTCCGGCATCGTCCAGGGCTGCACCACGAGGGAATCGCTGGGTGCAGACAGGGTGTCGCCGGTTTCGGCGGACGACACCTTCGTTACTGCGCAGAGGTCCCCGGCGATGCAGTACGGCACTTCGTTGAGGGTGCCGCCCAGTGGGCTGTAGATGTGAGACACCCGCTCATCGACGTCATGGTCGGCATGCCCCCGCTCAGCCAACCCGTGCCCCGAGACATGCACGGAACGGTCCGGTTGCAACGTTCCCGAAAACACCCGGACCAGCGACACCCGGCCCTGATACGGATCCACGGTGGTACGGACCACTTCGGCAACCAACGGCGCGGCTGGATCCACCGCCACCGCAGGGTGTGGTGAACCATCTGGACGCGTCGCCTGAGGTGGGGTGCGCTGTACCGGCGCGGGGAAAGCTCGAGTGGTCACCTCAAGGATCTCCGCCAATCCCACCCCGCTGTGCGCGCACGCTGGGATCACCGGGTAGAAAGTGCCGCGGGTGACAGCAGTTTCCAGATCGTTGATCAGAACGTCAGTCTCGATGTCCTCGCCCTCGAGGTAACGTTCCATCAAGGACTCGTCCTCGCTCTCAGCGATGATCCCCTCGATAAGCTCATTGCGCGCTACGGCGAGCTCGTCTGCGTCGACAGTGTTGTCGAGCCCGCCTTCGGCCGGCGGGTAGCCGTTGCGGTAATCGAACAGCCGCTGGGAGAGCAGCCCAGCGAGACCGGTCACCGCACCGGAGGAGTCGCGCACCGGCAGATAAAGCGGCAGCACACCATCGCCGAAAGACGACCGGCAGGCAGCGACGACGCTGTCCAGGTCGGCGCGTGGGTTGTCCAGCCTGCTGATCACGACCGCGCGGGGGGTCCCGACCGTGGCGCATTCCTGCCAGAGCGCGACAGTGGAGGCATCGACGTCCTCTCCGGCGGAGATCACGAACAGGGCCGCATCCGCGGCCCGCAGTCCGGCGCGCAGCTCACCCAGAAAATCGGCGTAGCCCGGGGTGTCCACAAGGTTGATCTTGAAGCCGGCGTGCTGCAGCGGCGCGATGGCCAGAGTCACCGACCGTTGCTGGCGTACGGCGGCCGGGTCGTGGTCGCATACGGTCGTGCCGTCCGCGACCGTGCCTGCGCGGCTGATCACGCCGTTGGCGGCCAGCAATGCCTCCACCAACGTCGTCTTGCCCGCGCCAGATGGCCCGATCAGTGCCACATTGCGGATCACCGACGGGTCCTGTGCCGCCAAGGCTGAATCGGCACGGTCGCCGCTGCCCTTGATGCCCATGAACTCCCACCCTCAGCTGTCCGGATCGTGTGGTCGATCTCACACCGGTGTGCCGGTCGAGGCAACCCCCCGACGGCATCATCCTGCGACGCTGGCACCGGGCCCGACGTACGATCGGGTGCGAGGTAACCCGTGGCTGGTTCCTGCCACTGCTGTGAGGAGCGAATTTAGGGTGCAGGCCGATAACAGCAGCATCGAACGCCAGATTGGCACCGCACGGGTGAAGCGTGGCATGGCCGAGATGCTCAAAGGTGGCGTGATCATGGATGTGGTCACGCCGGTACAGGCTCGTATCGCCGAGGACGCGGGCGCGGTCGCCGTGATGGCACTAGAGCGGGTGCCCGCCGATATCCGCGCCCAGGGCGGCGTTGCTCGGATGAGCGATCCGGACATGATCGCTTCGATCATGGAGGCGGTATCCATCCCGGTAATGGCCAAGGCCCGAATCGGCCACTTCGTCGAGGCGCAAGTTCTCCAGGCGATCGGTGTTGACTACATCGACGAGTCCGAGGTACTGACCCCGGCCGACGAAGCTCATCACATCGACAAGTTCGCTTTCACGGTTCCATTTGTTTGTGGAGCCACCAACCTCGGTGAAGCGTTGCGGCGGATCTCCGAAGGAGCCGCCATGATCCGCTCCAAGGGCGAAGCCGGGACCGGCAATGTCGTCGAAGCCACCCGGCACATGCGCGCCATCCGCACCGCGATCCGTTCCCTGACCACCATGGCTTCCGAGGAATTGTCGGCTGCGGCCAAGGAACTGGCTGCTCCGCTGGAGCTGGTGAGAGAAGTGGCCGCGGCCGGCGCCTTGCCGGTGGTGTTGTTCACCGCGGGTGGGATCGCCACGCCCGCCGATGCAGCGATGATGATGCAGCTCGGCGCCCAGGGGGTGTTCGTCGGCTCGGGCATCTTCAAATCAGGTGACCCGGCAAAGCGGGCGGAGGCGATCGTCAAGGCGACCACCTTCCATGACGACCCGGAGATGGTGGCCAAGGTGTCCCGAGGATTGGGCGAACCGATGGTCGGGATCAATCTGGGGGAGCTGCCCGATGGGCAGCGGCTGGCCCAGCGCGGCTGGTGATTCCCCGGCAAGGTGTCGCTGACGCTGAGGCGCTGGTGCTCTCAGCGGCCCCGACGATGCAGCCTGGTGCGCGGCTGGGTACTCCCGGTCCCGAGGGTGGTGCTGACCGGCGATCCCGGATCACCCGCGGCACCGTGCTGGTGCACGCCGACTTGCACAACCACACGTTGCTGTCTGACGGTGCGGGTGACCCCGAGGCGGCGTTTCCTTCCATGCGTGACGCTGGCCTCGACGTTGCAGCGCTTACCGACCACGCAATCCGGGGAGCCAGTACCGAAGGCACCGGCGCAGGTGGTACGCCGTGGATTGGACTGGATCGGGCCGGCTGGCGGCGTACCGGAGCAATCGCCGATACGCATGACCGGCCGGGAGAGTTCACGGCGATCCGTGGCTTCGAGTGGTCACACTCCCAGCTAGGTCACGTCAATGCCTGGTTCACCGAGGACTTCACCGACGTCGCGACGCACGGGGCGATGGACGGGCTGTATGCCTGGTTGAGCCGTGCCGCCCGGCATAACGGTGTTCGCGGCAGTACCGGATTAGCCGGTTTCAATCACCCAGGCCGGGAGGACGGCCGGTTCGCGGGTTTCCGCTATACCCCCGCAGTCGCTGATCAGATAGTCAGCCTGGAAATGTTCAACCGCACCGACGATTACCTCTTCGAGGGGGTTGCCGCAGGCCGTACCTCTCCGCTGGTCGCATGTTTGAATGCCGGCTGGCGCACCGGGCTGCTGGGGGTCAGCGACGAGCACGGTGAGAAGTGGGGATTTTCGGGGCCCACCGGCCGGGCCGGGCTGTGGGTCACCGAGCACAGTCGCACCGGAGTCGCCGACGCGTTGCGGGCCCGGCGGTTTTTCGCCACCCGGATCGCGGGACTACGGGTGGACGCCACCGCCGGCGGGCAACGCATGGGTTCGATGCTGCGGCACACCAACGGGCCTGTCGAGTTCGTGCTCGACATCGCGGGCGGCCCGGCATGGGTAAGTCGCGGGTTGCAGGCGCAAGTGCTGCGGCCTGACACACCCGTCCCGGCCGTGGTTGACGTAGTCGAGGTGCGCTGCGACAACGTCACCCGCTTCACCGTGCCGATGAGCATCGAGGACGGTAACTGGGTGGTGTTGCGGATTGCCGACCCGGAGGCACGCAACGGCACCCCAGGCCCGGCCAACCATCCGGCAAACAATGGCGCGGTCGCTTACACCAGCCCCTGGTTTTTAGAAGCCTAACCATCCCCAGGCATGGGGGCTCGGCCGGCCAAGCTAGTACAAATCCTGCTCGCCGTAAGCTTGCTCATAAGCGCGTGATTAATGTGCTCGCGTTGGAGCATAGTTGGGCATGGAAGCCACGACTCCCGCCGGGCTCCACTCAAAGTCGCCCGGTGACCATAACCGGTTTGTTATCGACCTCACCGCGTAC
>Ga0213875_10000857_pt1 | contig 22449 bp, 26 predicted proteins | sample BarmaccomBMRX_R8_FD_160105 | JGI IMG/M metagenome (GOLD analysis project Ga0213875, IMG submission 160105) | Root-associated microbial communities from Barbacenia macrantha in rupestrian grasslands, the National Park of Serra do Cipo, Brazil - RX_R8 | ecosystem: Host-associated > Plants > Roots... | reverse complement strand
GACAACTATGCCCGGTTCAGTGCGTCGCGACGATGCGCTCGTGGCCGTCGACCTGGAAGGCCCGGTATGTCGTCGCGTCGGCGAGCGTGCCGGGTACAGCTCCGCGAGTCCGTGACTGGCCGGCCGCTGGCGAATAGCCTGTGGGCTCGTGACGCGCGCAGCGTTGGTGCTTGTGCTCGCGGTGTTGCTCGCCGGATGTGGAGATCCGCGGCAGACCGCTGCGCCCACGCGCAGTCTGGATGCAGACTGTGCTCAAACCAGGCCTGAAAACGGCAGTCTGCATCCAGACTGCGGTCTAAGGTCGACAGATCCGCACTCGCTGGCCCGTCAGATCGCCGTTGCCGAGAAAGCCGTGCGAGATCGTGCGACTCCGCCTGACCTGGTTGCTGATGCCGGCAGGCTGGCTCAGCTCGGCTACCTCACACTCGTCGATCATCCAGAGTGGGACGCTACCGTGCTGGCGACGGTTCCCGGATCGTTGCGGGACACCATCGGGCGCAACGCGGCGGCGGGTCGAGAGCTGCACGCGATGGCAACTCAGCTGCCGACGACCGTTCCGGCCTGGCACATTGTCGAGCCACCGGACGTGATGCAGTTGCGGATGTACTACTCGCAAGCGCAGCGGCGCTTCGGCGTGCCCTGGTTTGTGCTTGCCGCGGTGCATCTGGTCGAAAGCAGGATGGGCCGGATTGTGGGCGACTCCAGCGCCGGCGCGCAGGGGCCGATGCAGTTTCTCTCGAGTACCTGGGCGCACTACGGCCTGGGCGGCAACGTGTGGAACAACCGTGACGCGATTCTCGGGGCTGCCAATTATCTGGCCGCCAACGGCGCCGCCGACGGCACCGACGCGGGACTCGACAGGGCCCTGTACCGCTACAACAATGACGTCCGTTACGTCCGGGCGATACGCCACTACGCCGGGGTGATGCAGGCCGACGAGCGGGCCTTGTCCGGCTATCACGCCTGGCAGGTTGACTACCGTACGGCCCTTGGCGTGATCTTGCTGCCGACCGGGTACGCGGCCGCGCAGGCGATGCCGGTGCAGGAGTGGCTGGCCAAGCATCCGCAATGACGCAGTGACGAACGCGCGTTCACGACAGCCGAAGCGGTATCCCGTCACCGAGGCCGCGGGTAGAATCGGCGCCCGTGACAGCGCCGAAATCAGAGGGCGAACGGGTCGTCTTGGCACGACGCGACAATTTCAATCCCATGGTGCCGTTCCGCTGGGCCCCCGATGCGCCGCCCGGCCTCAGTGATATCGACTGGGCCGAGGAGCTCGGCGCCAAGTGGGAGGGCGACGAGCTGGTCACTTACGACTACCCGACGTTCACCGACCTCCTCGAATACTACGAGAAGAACGAGTACCTGCCGGACAATGACTGATACCCGCACGGTGGGGTAGTCATCGCGGGAGGTCGGCGGGATTCCTGCTCAGCGTCGAACCCTTGTCCTGACCGTTGGCTCGCCGGCCGGATCTGGAGATCCGACCTGGGGTAGGTCTAGGTAGTCCCCGGCGTGGCGGCCCGGGCGGCGCCTTCGGGCAGAGTGCAGGTGGCGTCAGGCAGTGTGCTGTGCTGTCGATTGGTGATGGCAGGTGCGTGGAATTAATGTTCCAGTGGTGGTCGACTGTGTTGATGAGCCTTTCTTCCGGGAGCGATCGCGTGGCCGTAGGCGCGGCGCGAAGAGAAGCAAGCTGCGTGCTCAGGCTTTCCTTGAGGTCCTACTCGGCTCGCAGTATGTAGACTTCAAGCGCGACCCAGTTCCACTTATTGTGGTCGTTGGATCGAAGGGCAAGGGCACCGCTGCTGCGTATTCATCAGCAGTGTTGGCTGCCGCGGGCTTACGGGTTGGCACGTTGACCAGCCCGGGATTCCGAAGTCACCGAGAGCGTATCCGAGTTGACGGACGATCGCTCACATCGGCCGAATTCTCTGCGTTGGTGATGACGATTGATGAGACACTCACAAGGTGTGGAGACGTCCTTCCCGACGATGGTTATCTCTCCCCGACGGGTTTGTTCACCATGGCCGGTATCTTTCATTTTCTCCGCATCGGATGTGACGCGTGGGTGTTCGAGGCGGGGATGGGTGGTCGCAGCGATGAAGTGTCACTGCTGTCGCCACACGTGGTGGCCGTCACGACAATTTTTGAAGAGCATGTCGGCATCCTAGGAAGTAATGTTCAAGAAATTGCAATGGATAAACTCGGTGTGGTGACGGAAGAAACTGCGCGTGTTGTGACGTTGCAGAGGCAAGATCGGTCGGTCATGGAGGTCATTTCGTCAGTCGCAAAGAACCGTATCCGGGTTGTCGATGGGGAGCGGTTGCCTGCGCTGACATGGCCGTCGGGACTTGGCCTGGATAATGGTCAACTAGGTTACGTCGCCGGGATGGAATTGATCAGTATCTTAGACGTTGCTCGGCCAAGCCCAGGGGATGTTGAGGGGTTACTGGGCCGGCTTCAACTTCCTGGTCGTCTCTCGGTCCACTACGAAGGGAATCGCACCTGGATTCTTGACTGTGCGATCAATCGAGTAGGGGTGGAAAAGGTGATTCAATGGGTTTCTGCTCGGTATGGTCGCCCTGATGACGTCCTCATTTCGTTACCGGACACCAAGTCACCGGTGGGCATCGATGATGTGCTTAGCGGTCTTCGGGTTACGAAAGTAAAGGGGCGGGCGTCCCACCTCTGTTACGAGGGGTGGGGGGCCGGTTCTCCCTACCTCGATGTGGTCATCCAAGCAGAGCTGGGACCGGTCGTGCTCGCTATCGGAACGGTGTCTTTCATCGCGGAAGTGCTTGAATTCCTTGATGCCCCCGTCGACGAGTGGTGGACACAGTGAGCGACTACCAGTCACTGTTGTCCCGGCTGTGCCACTGACCGCGGATGCGACCTGCAGGGCTTGCCAAGGTCGCTCCGGCGCGGATATAAATCGCCAGCTCTCGCTGACCAGGTAAGTGGCACGATGGGCAGGTCGACGGTTGATGGAGACCGCCATGGCCGAACAGCACTCTACCGACGATCACACATCGGGTGAAACGCTGCCACGGATCCGGTGGCGGGTGCGTTCCGAGAGCACCCGCACCACGGCTGGACCATCCGGTGGGGTGACGCTGACCCGGCCTCTGGGGACGATCCTTGCCGCGCTCATCTTGTGGTTTTGTCAACACCACGGGGCAGTCCAGGATCAGTCCCTGGCCAGCGGGACGTATCTGCTGGCGCAGAGTGGGCTCCAGCATCACGAACTGACCACGGGCGCAACCGGCGACGCGGTTGTGTACCACCCGAGAGCAATGGTGTCGCTTTCCGTTCCGCCACCCCCAACCCCGGTGCCACCAGCCCCTGTCCCAGCGATTCCGCGTCCGGCTCCGGTGGTTCCGGTGGTGCCGCGTCCGGCTCCGGTGGTTCCGGTGGTGCCGCGTGTTGCTCCGGTGGTTCCGGTGGTGCCGCGTGTTGCTCCGGTGGTTCCGGTGGTGCCGCGTCCGGCTCCGGTGGTTCCGCATTCGGTTCCAGTCGTCCCGTATCCCGTTCCGGCGCCGGCGACTCCGACATGGGTATTTCCGCGTCCCATTCCGGTGGTTCCCGCGCCGACTCGAGTGTTTCCACCTCCGGTTGTGGTGCTGGAGCCGGTACCCAGCCTGGTCGGCGACGACGTGGTTACCGCCGAACAGGTGTTGATCCAACATGGGCTAACGATGGGGTCAATCTCCAAGCAGGAATCGAACCTACCTGCGGGCACCATCGTGTACACCATCCCCAGGGCCAACACCGCGGTCCCTGCCGGCACCGCGATCAACCTCGTTGTCGCTGCGTGATCCAGCTGAAGTAAGTCGACGTCCGTTGCTCGTCCTGGCCCGCCGCTCGTGCAAAGTAGCCACAGTCGCGACCACCAGGAAACAGCAGACGCTCATGCGTATCCCGGCGGACGATGGCAGATCGTTAAGGCCTGTTAGTGAGCATTAACAATTTTGGCTGTACTACTCCGCGTTTGCCCTACAACAAACGCGGAGACATCTGCAAGCCTGGCTGGACTGAGCACTGCCGTGAGCGCATATCTGAGCACCACCGCCGCCAGCTGACACCGCAAGGGCGACCGGCAGAGTGGTTCAGACCGCGTGGACCGGCATGGCGGAAGGAGCGCCGTGGACCCCATCAGCTATCTCCGGGAGAACGTCGGCACGGTGCTGTTTTACGGCGAGCAGCACTTTCTCGTCGTGCTCTGCGCGATCGCCCTTGGCTCAGCCATCAGCATTGGCTTCGCTTTGCTGGTCAGCATGGATGCAGGCTCCCAGCGCTGGTCACTCGACTGGATAGTCGGCGCGGTCCGCGAGGGAGCCCTGGTGGTCACCGCGGCGGCCTTGACGGTGCCCTCCCTGGCGCTGCTCGTGCTGCTGCTCCCGCTGTTCGGCCTCGGTGCCGCCACCACGGTCACCGCGTTGACCATCTACTCGCTCTACACGGTGCTGCGCAACAGCGTGGCGGGCCTGTCGTCGGTGGATGCCAGTGTGTTGGAGTCTGCCAAGGGTTTAGGTATGGGCAGGCTGCGCCGCCTGATCTGGATCCAGTTCCCGCTGGCCTGGCCGGTGATCCTCAACGGGATCCGAGTCGCAACCTTGATCGATGTCGCCATCGCCGCGGTGGCTGCATTGGTGCGTGGGCCGGGGCTTGGCCAACTGGTGCTGACCGGACTGTCCCGTTACGGCGCCGCCAATGCCTTCAATCAAGTCCTCGTCGGCACACTGGGCTGCCTGGTCGTTGCCGCCGTCTTCGAAATCTTCTATGCCGTTGTCGAGCGACTGACTGTGCCGAGGGGAATCCGTGTCTGAGACGACCACGAACCCACACGGTATCGCCGAAGGTCACCCTGACCAACGGCCCATGATTGTCTTGGAGGGTGTGAGCAAGACCTATCCCGGGCAAACCATCCCTGCGGTGGCGGAGCTGGACCTCGCCGTTCCGCGCGGGTCAATCGTGATGCTCGTCGGGCCGTCCGGCTGCGGCAAGACAACCACGTTGAAGATGATGAACCGGCTCATCGAGCCCACTACCGGGCGGATCCTGCTCGACGGTGAGGATGTCACCGGGGTGAATGCCGACCAGCTGCGCCGCCGGATCGGCTACGTCATCCAGCAGGTCGGCCTGTTCCCGCACTTCACTGTCGGGGAAAACATCGCAGTGGTGCCCAGGATGCTGGGCTGGGATCGACAGCGCATTCGCCAGCGGGTCGACGAGCTGCTGGAGCTGGTGGGCCTGCATCCCCGAGAGTTTCGCGACCGGTATCCCCGCCAGCTGTCTGGAGGCCAGCAGCAGCGCGTGGGGGTGGCCCGCGCGCTGGCTGCCGATCCGCCGGTGATGCTCATGGATGAGCCGTTCGGTGCGATCGACCCGGTTACCCGCGAGCGGTTGCACGACGAGTTCCTCGAGATCCAGCGGACAGTGCGCAAGACGATCTGCTTCGTCACCCACGATCTCCAGGAAGCGATCAAACTCGGCGACCACATCGCGATCTTCACCGCAGGCGGTCGGCTCGCCCAGTACGACACTCCAGAAGGGATCCTGAGCCGGCCGGCCAACGATTTCGTTGCGGAGTTCGTCGGCAGCGGAGCTGCGGTACGGCGGCTGCACCTGATCGCCCTTTCCACGCTGGACCTCGACGAGATCGCGACCGGCAGCTCGCCGACCGCGGCGGCGTTGGTCACCGTGCCGCTGTCCGGCAGCGTTTACGACGCCGTCGACGCGATGCTCGACGCGCAGACCTCGGTGGTGGCGGTGGTGGACGACGACGGTCAGGCGGTTGGGGCACTGCGCTGGAACACACTTGTCGAAAAACTGCAGCTGCGGGGGCTCCACCCGTGAGTGTCGGTGGAGTGCCCGGCCTGATCACGGTGTCGCGGCGCCGTAAAGGGATGCGTTCCTATGCCGACCTGCTCAGTACACCGCTTATCGTGTTGCTCGGCGGGGCAGCTGTAGCGCTGTGGGTATCGACTCGAACGTTGGACGATATCGAGGCGCGAGCGCTACAACCATCCGCAATCCTTTCCGACCTCGGTCAGCACCTGATCTTGACCGCGTACTCGACCCTCTTTGTGATCGTGATCGCGGTGCCCCTGGGTATCCTGCTCAGCCGGAAGGGCGCCCGCCGGATCCGAAATGTGGTGCTCGCGGTCGGCGGATTCGCGCAGGCGCTGCCGCCTTACGGCGTCCTCGTGCTGATCGCTTTTGCACCGGCGCCCTTCGGCTTCAATCCCTTCTCCGTGATCATGGGTCTGGTGGCCGCTGCGCTGCTGCCCGTACTGCGCAACACCGTGGTCGGGCTGCGACAGGTCGATCCTGCACTGATCGAGGCCGCGCGGGGAATGGGGATGTCTGGCCGCGCGACCTTGTTCCGAGTGGAGTTGCCGCTGGCGGTGCCGGTGATGATGGCCGGGATCCGAGTGGCGCTGGTACTCAATGTGGGGACCGCTGTGCTGGCCACCTTTGTCGGTGGAGGCGGGCTGGGCTCCCTGATCGTCCGGGCACAAACGTTGAACCGACCCATCGTGCTGGTCACCGCTGGCGCGATCGTTGCCGCGCTGGCCCTGATGGTCGACTGGTTGGCCGGTGTGGCGGAACGGCTAGTGCGTGCTCGCACCAGCTGAAAGACGAAGGAGGGACAACCGTGGGATGGGCTAGGCGACAACGGTGCCGGTCGTATACCAGAGCGCTGGCGGCGATCAGCGTCATGGCCGTTGCGGTGACCGGGTGCAGTGCGCTCAACAGCAGCGGGCCTAGTGCGCAGGGTGGCAGCATCGGGCAGGGCCCATCGTTGGCGGGGCAGACCTACAACGTTGGCGGCAAGGAATTCGACGAGCAGAAGGTGCTCTGCCAGCTCACCATCGCCGCGCTGCAGGCGGCGAAGGCCACCGCGAACGACAAGTGCGGCATCGTCGGCTCAGTACCGACCCGGGCGGCACTGACCTCTGGCGCGATCGACCTGTACTGGGAATACACCGGGACGGCGTGGACCACATATCTCAAGCGCAGCAATCCATTGCGTGACTCCCAGCAGCAATACCTCGCCGTCAAGGAGGCCGACGCGCCGAATAATATCGTCTGGCTGGATCCAACGCCGTTTGAGAACACTTACGCGCTGGGCGTGAAAAAACAGACCGCTGACCGGCTCGGCGTCAAGACGATTTCCGACTTCGCGAAATTAGTGCGCGCAAACTCGCCGGATGCCACGTTATGTGTCGCCCAGGAGTTCGTGGGGCGCAACGACGGCCTGCCGGGTCTGCAGCAGGCGTACGGCTTCCATATGCCCGCCGAAACCGTCAAGGCGTTGGACCTAGGTCCCATCTACCAGGCCGTCGCCAATGGCAACCCGTGCACCTTCGGCGAGGTGTTCACCACCGATGGGCGGGTTTTCGCCCTGGGACTCAGCACGCTGACCGACGACAAGAGCTTCTTCCCACGGTTCAACGCCGCAGTCTCGATTCGCAAGGAGGCTTTTGACCATGATCCGGACATCGCCGGGGTGCTCAATCCCATCGCGACGAAACTGACCGACGACGTCATGCTCATGCTCAACAAGCAGGTCTCCCAGGACGGAAAGGATCCGCGCGACGTCGCCCGGAGCTGGCTGCGGCAACAGGGCTTTATCGGTAGTTGATGCGTACGCGCAGGAAGACTGTCGAGAGCTGGGGTGACAACCAAGTGCCTGACCCGCACGGTAATCTGGTCGTGAACGGGGTAACGCTGACAAGCGCATGCGGGGCGGTGCCACTGTCACCATCCCCGACCGCGGCAGCGCACTCTCCTCGGCCCACGCCACCTGAAGCGACGTATCACTCGCCACGATCCCCTGAACTGCCTGCTCTGCGCCCCCAGCTGCGGGCCGACGACCACCGGAGTCGCGAAGTTCGGCGGCAATCGCGCAGGACACGCACGTTCGCGGTGAGTCCCCGCGCCGACACCGAGGGCAGGAATGCGAAACCAGCAAGCGGGCGCCCGCGCGTCCGTGGTGTGAGAGAGGCGGGGCGATCCCGCCCCACGTCGATTCCGGTAAAGGCTAATTCAGCAACGTGAGGTGTAACCATGCGTAACTAAGAATTCGGGACCGATTTGGGACGGTCGCGTTAGCGACGGGCAACAGTGGGGTATGACGTCGGGAGGTCGAGTGTCCGGGGCGGTGTCGTGTGTCTTACGATTGCTGATCATGTTTAGTACGGGTTAGGCGGGTGATATGCCGGGCGTTGATGAGCGATTGCGTCGGATCGAGTGGGTGACCGACGCCGCGCTGGCGCATCTAGGCGTTGAGGATTTGTTGGCTGAGCTGTTAGAGCGGGTGCAGGCGCTTCTCGAGGTCGATACGGTCGCTGTGCTATTGCTGGATGCTTCCGCCGAGCAGCTGGTAGCGACCGCTGCGAGGGGAATTGAGGCGGAGGTTCGTCAAGGGGTTCAGATTCCGTTAGGCCGGGGTTTCGCTGGTCGTGTCGCGGCCGAGAAGAAACCAGTGATCCTTCCGCAGGTGGATCACACCACGGTGCTGAATCCGATCCTGTGGGAGCATGGGATTCGTTCGCTGCTGGGGGTACCGCTGCTGACAGGCGGCAGCGTGATCGGTGTGCTGCATGTGGGCACACTGGGTACCCGCCAGTTCACAGCAGATGATGTCCGGTTGTTGGAGATTGTGGCTGATCGGGTCGCGTCGGTGATCCAAGCTCGCCAGGCTCAGGCGCAACGGACGGCGGCAGGGCTGCTGCAGCGCAGCCTGCTGCCCACGCGGTTGCCGGTGGTGCCTGGTCTGGAGATGGCGGCTCGCTACGTTCCAGCCGAGCGTGGTGGGGTCGGCGGCGACTGGTATGACGTGTTCGTTCTTCCCTCGGGTGGGTTGTGCGTTGTGGTGGGCGATGTGGTGGGGCGCGGGTTTGCTGCAGCTGAGGAGATGGGGCGACTGCGCAGTACGCTGCGCGCCCACGCCTTTTTTAGCAATGATCCCGCCGAGGCCCTCATGAGGCTGAACGAGCAGGTCCAGCATTTCGACCGACCGCGGATGATGGCCACGGTTCAGTTGGCGATGTGGGAGCCCTCGTTTGGTCGGCTGCGCCTGTCTTCAGCGGGCCATCTTCCGCCCGTGCTCGCCTTCGCGGATCGGCACGCGAGCATCGTTGATGTGTTGAATGATCCTCCTGTTGGGGTCTCCAGTGGGGTGCGCCGCCGGTCGACGACGATCAACGTGCCGGAAGGTGCGTTGTTGTGTTTTTATACCGATGGGTTGGTTGAGCGGCGTGCGATTCCGCTGGATGATGGTCTTCAACGCTTATGTGGGGCGGTAGGGGCTGGTCCGGCGGAGTCGGTGTGTAGCCGCATCATGCGGCAGCTTATTGGTGACGAGCCACCTGCTGATGACATTGCGGTGTTGGTGTTGCGTCGTCAACAGCTCACTGAGATCGGGCCGTTAGAGTTGGCGTTACCAGCGCAGCCGTGGTCGCTGAAGGATGTTCGTGATTCCTTGCGCCCTTGGCTGTCGGCAGTGGGTGCGGGGCCGCGTGCTGTCGCTGATTTGCTGATTGCTGTCGGTGAGGCGTGCACCAATGTCGTGGAGCATGCCTATGGGCCTGAGGGCGGCATTATGACAGTCCGTTTGGAGCTTGAACTTCCGGATGTGGTCGCTACCATCGAGGACTTAGGTCGCTGGCAGTCGCAGCATGAGGGGCGAGGACGCGGAATGCTGGTGATGCGCCGTTGCGTGGACGACGTGCGTATCAGCCGCAGCTCTACCGGCACGACCGTGGTGATTCGTCGCTGTCTGGCCGAGGAGATCTGCCGGTGATGACGGCCAGAGCAGAGGCCAGTGCTGAAGATGGATCGGTTCGCATCTTCCTGAGTGGCACGATCGATCGGGTAAACGTGGCCGCCGTCGAGGAGCAGATCCGCGCAGCAGTTTCTGGCCGGCACACAGCGGTCTCGGTGGACCTTACCAGAGTTATCTACATCGATAGCGCTGGGAAATGGTTACTCTTCGATTTGGCGTCTCGTTTACGGGAGTCGCATATTGCACTGGAGCTTATTGTTCCATTTGAATCATCGGTCCGCCGGTTAATTGAGCTTTACGGACTCCAATCGCTTGCCGTATTAGTGCTCGTGCGCCGTGAAGACAGCAGCGAAGTTGGCCCGTTGGAGTTGGTGCTGCCGGCGCGGCCGTGGTCACTGAAGAATATTCGTAATGCTCTGCGCCGTTGGCTGTCGGGAATCGACGCCAGCCGGCGTGTCGTCGATGACTTGCTGATTGCTGTAGGAGAGGCGTCGACCAACGTCGTAGATCATGCCTACGAAACAGAGGGGGGCACTGTGACGGTACATCTGGAGCTTCAGTTTCCGGCTGTGGTCGCCACCATCGCAGATACAGGCCAGTGGGGACAGCCGTCGGCTGGTAATCGAGGACGCGGAACATCGTTTATGCGCCATTGTTCCGACGATCTGTGGATTGACCGCGATCCTACCGGCACCACGGTGGTCATCCGTCGCCACTTGATCGAGGAGAAAACTCCATGACGAGCGCAACCGTGGACACCAGCGCGGACCACGGAGAAGTCCGCATCACCCTGAGCGGTGAGATCGATCTTGCAAACTCCTCAACCGTCGACGAGCAGATCCGCGCGGCGGTGTCCGGCCAGCCGACAGCGGTGTCGGTGGATCTCACCGACCTTACCTACATGGACAGCGTTGGGCTACGCTTGCTTTTCGATCTGGCCGCCCATCTACGGGAATCGCACATTGCGTTGAAGCTTATCGCGCCGTTTGAATCACCCACTCGCCGGTTAATTCAGTTTTCTCGGCTTGACTCCCTTGCTACGCTTCAACCTGCAAGCGGCTAGTAGTCGTAGAGCTGCCCCACATTATTTGGGCCCGTGTCGGGTTATCCTCTTATCCTCGACTCAACATGATGAGTCACCGGATCAATCGAAGGTCAGACGAGACCTGAGCCAAAAAAGCTACCCACGATGCTGTTGAAAATGTTCACGACGTCGGCGAAGGGTAAGCTTATGAAGGTGGGCATGCTGAATCGGTCCTTTCGTCAAGGTTTCAATGGTGGCTGGCCTTGGGGGTGTAGCCAACCGCAAGCGATACTAGTCAACCGGCGACCGCGACTGTCAAGACGTCATCCATAGTAATTTGTGATGTAATTTAAGGTATCGCCTGGAGCGAGCAATTGCATTCAAAGAGTGAGCCAGTACGCAGCGACACAATCGTTCACGGTCTGAAAGCAATCAAGGGAGATCCGCAGGTAATTCGCCATAGAATGCCAGGTCAACTCGAGTGCTGCTGATCAGCCAGCAACGGTCGGAGTCAGTGCTGGCGGTGCCGATCTTCACCAGCAGACCTCACGCATACAATGTGTTCTTGGACACGGTTAGCGGATCCTCGATGCTGCTGGCCGTGATCATATATGCGCACCTCAGGTAACCCGTTACCCTCGTGCTCAGCCTTCGCGGCGTGCCGCAGTTGACTGCCATTTTACTCTTCGGTACAGCGCGCAGAGAGCGGAGACTAAGCGCGCAGACACAGAAGACACCAAAATGGAAGAAACCGGTGTTTCACCAGGTGAGGCGTGCCGGACGACCAGCCCACCGAGCGCCACCCACAGGGCGGCGTTGACGCTGGAGGCGGTCGGCCTGACATATCGCTTGGGTTTTGCATTGCAGCGGCTGACGTGAAGCGAACGTGCGCCAGAGCTTGGAAACCCTCAATGATGCCTAGGTCCCGGCGATGTTGGTGCGCATGCCGACGATACGGTGGCCGTTGACGTCGGTAATGCGTAACTGCGCGCCGGGGTGGGGACGTTCGCGGCGTAGAATCAGTCGGTTCCTTGCTGGCCAGGCAGTCAGGTCGACCAGTCCGGTCGCCTCGGCCACCCAGGCACCCTCGCGGGGCTCGATCACTGTGCCGTGCTGTCCCGCGCGTGGTGTGCGCACCTGGTAGGCAGGTGTCCAAGCCTGCTCGGGCAGTTGGTTAACGACGGTGTGGATGTCGAAGTAGTGCAGGTAGGCGCCCACCGAGAACTCCACTCCTAGGACAGCGAGGTGATGGGTGAAGGCGTGCGTGGCACCAGCGGCGTCGGTGCGCACCAGCACCGCCCGCCGCGGCGATCGGCGAATTACTCCGCGCTGCCTTGGAAGCAGGCCTGACCGGCGACCAAGCGCATCGACTTGCCAAGCAACTGCGGGTGGATTTGGATCTACACGTCTGGCGGCGGAACCTGTCCGCAGGTTCGCCAGTGCAGGCACACTGTCGGCCGGACCTGACCTGGCGGAGCGCAGCGAGGAGATTCTGCGCACCGAGCCATCTGGCACGGCCGCGTGACCCTGGTTGACGCGGGCAGACACCGCCAGCAACTCCCCAACGGCTGCCAGCGCATATCATCCGCGCGAACGTAGCCGCTGACTGTCTATATCAAGTTGACCCTGGCGATCCAACCAACCCGAGATCAATAATCTCGCCTCTCTCAACTTTGCTGCCGCTCGTCGAAATTCCCCAGAGTTGCTAGATCATCTTCCCCGGGTGGTGGGTTGAGGTTAGCGCTGTTGTGAATGGTCTGAGGCACCTCCGGTGGTCGGATGATGGCTGCGGCGGCGGGGATGACGACGCTGATGATGGCCAGCGGTTGTCGGCAGTGCGGGCATCGGTGTTGTCCGCCGTGGTGGGGGACGTCGTCTGGGAACGCGGTTGGGACGGCGAGGATGGCGGGGACGACGTGCGGGACGACGTCAGCGCTGGTGATGTTGTCGTCGCGGTGGCGTTCGCGCCAGGCGGCCTTGCGGCAGGCGGTGTTGCAGAACCGCTTGCGTGATGCCCGTCCGGTCGGGGTGGGCATGGCGGTGCCGCAGTGCGCGCAGGTGATCACTTTTTGCTCGCCCCGATCGCCTGGCGTAGTTGTTCGGTGCGTTGCTGGTGTGCCCGCATCCGATACGACGGCCCGTCGATGGCCACGACGATGCCACGGTGCAGTAAGCGATCCAACAGGCTGGCTGCCAGCATTGGGTCGGCCAGCCGTTCGCCCCAGGACGCGATGCCGGCATGGCTGGTCACGATGGTGGACGACTTGAGATAGCGGCGGCTGATCACCTCGAACAGTGCCGTGTTCGCCTCCGGGTCCGGGGTGTGGCGGGCGTAGGCGAACTCATCGATCACCAGCAGCCGGGGACCAGCGAAGAATCGCATCGCGGTGGGCCAACGCCCCTCCAGGGCGGCGCGTTTGCAGCGCTTGGCCAGATCGGCGGCGGTGGTGAAGTAGACCCGGTGCCCGGCAGCGACCGCGGCCCGGGCCAGCCCGATGGCGATCATCGTCTTACCCGTGCCGGGCTGACCGACCAACAGCACGTTGCCGGCGTCGTCGAGGAAGCGCAGTGAGGCCAGTTCGCGGATCAGTTTCTCCTCCACCCCGGGCTGGGCTGAGAAGTCGAAGTCCTCGATCCGGTAGGGCGCCGGCAGCGAGGCGAATCGCAACAGTCCGGCCTGGCGGCGCGACTGAACGGCGGCGACCTCGATACCGAGCAGCCGCTCCAGCACGCTGATCACCGACAGGTGTTGTTCCCGGGCGGCATCGAGCACGGCGGTCAACGACTCGGCGGCGGCCACCAGCCGCAGCTGGGACAGGTGTGATCGCAGTCGTTGGTAGGCCTGCGCCTGCTCGCCGACCATCGGCTCGGGCACCTCGACCATGTCGGTCGGCTCCACGCGCTTCACGGGGTGCCCGCCTGCTCGTGCGTGCCGTGAAACGGGCGGGTCTGCTCGACGTAGCCAGCAAAGTCGATCACCACGTGCTCGCCGTCGCCCAGACCGCAACGGTCGCGGCGGATCCGTTCGGCTTCGGCCAGCGCCGCCGCGCTCGGAGGACGACGGGTCTTGTGGCGGCACGGGTCGCGGTCACTGAAGTTCGCCAGGACCACGTTTGTCAACGCGGTCACGTGTTCGTCTAGACGGACCACCGCCCCGGCGCCGTCGGCCTGCCGCACATGGTGGGCCAGCAACGCTCCGTGCCGGTCGGTGACATCGAGGGTGGTCGTGCCGAGCTTATGCCCTACCGCGACGACCTCGCCCGAGTGACCAGGGACGAGGGAGTATCTGTTGCCGCGAAAGGCGATCTGTGCCTGGTTGCTGACCGTACGCTCGACCTCGACCATCGCCGGGAACGGTGCCGGCAGCGGCCGCAGCGGTTCAGCGTCGGCGAGCTCGCCGACCGTGGTCCGCACTCCCTTGCTCATGCGCTTGCGGGTGTCGAACCTGACGCAGATCCGGTCCAGGCTTGCCTGCGCCGCTGCCACCGTCACCTCATCACCCAGCGTGCGCCACCAGCGCTGCGCGATCGTGTGCGCGCTCTTCTCCACCGCGCCCTTGCGCCAGGCATGCTTGCTGGGGCAGATCGAAATGCCGACCTGGTAGTGCATCGCGACCGGCCCGAAGCTGGCGGTGATCCGCCCCGAGCCGGGATGACACACGGTGGCCATCCGGTCGAAGCGCCAGCGCTGTGTCAGGCCGCCAAGGCGGGTGACGACCTGGTGCAGCCCCTCGATCAGGTGCGGCTGGTCCTCACACTCGGCGATCCAGCCACGCCACCGGCTCGAGTGCGGCAACACCCCAAGAAGCAGATGCGCCGTGTCGCCGAACCCCCACCCCGTAGGCGGGTCCGGCAGCTCAAGCCAGTCCCATTGAGTTTCCTCGCCAGCCGGGTGCTCGATCACCGACCGGTCCTTGCTCCTGGCCGCAGCGCACGCCGCGCATCGCGGTCGCAGCTCGTGTCGCCGCACCGACGCGGTAAACGCCTGATACGAGCCGGTAAAGCCCAGATCGACGACCTCGTCATATAACGTCGTCAACCACAGATGTGGATCATCGGCTAGCCGCTGCCGACAGTAGCCAAGGAAGTCCACCATCGCCTCCGCCCGACCCGGTTTGCGCTCACCCGGACGGCGCTCCCCATTCAGATACGCACGGATCGTCTTGCGGTCATGCCCGAGGTGGTTGGCAATCGCGCTGATCGACCAACCCCTCGTTCGTAGTGCTTGCGCCTCCACGCAGTTCTCCCATGTCAACATCGGGACGGGCCCCTTCGACGGACAGCAGCGCTGGACAAGCCGCAGCCTCGAAGGGGCACCGCCACCTCTCCCGGAACTCAGACGGTGTGTCACCGACCTGGGGAAGTTGACCTAGCAGGAGCGGGGAATTTCAGACGAGCGGGGGCAACTTCGAGTCCTCCGTCGTGAGATCGCTAACGATGGGTGTAGAATGCGCTGTTCAAGATGTCCCACGCGAGAACTATTTATTGGCACCCCATCTTTCCGCGCTTGAGAATATCCCAACCAGAACGATGAGAAAAATAGGGGTTAATTCACGTGTCCGAATCTCCGTTCGCCGATCTCTGCCCGGACGACAGAATCTGCTTTTTTCAAGAAGATGGTTGCTAGGGGCTATCTGAGATACGTTCTGGATCGTCTGTGTGCACGCATCTTGACGTGCTCCCCGCGGCCAGGTCGGTCGTAAACAATACCGCCGTACCGATACAAGTATACTCGTCTCTTGGGTGCTTGGGGTCTTTCGTGGAGGTCGCACCGGAAAGCGGTTGCGTAAGTCTCAACCCCCCAGGACGGTCTTTTAAGAATAAACAAGGATAAGCTCGAATCCGCGTCTAGGGCTTGGGAATCTCTCTACCGTGCCAGTTGATAGATGCTGAGCTGCTGATCGCCGCTACCGCGGCGTACCGCAGTTGACCGCTATTGACCCTTCTTTACAGCACGCAGACAGCACGGCCGGGATGTTTAGGGTGCATGACAGGTAGTTGGCGTATGTATAGTTCATCCCCTGCGTTGCTGTGACTACAATTCCGCGCCGTGCGGAAAATTACCCAAGTGCTCCGTGTAAATTATTCCGATCAATGCTGAGGTTAATTGCGAGGCATTGGTCGATCCACTTTGTGCATGCGCTTGGCGTCACGCAGGAGACCGGAGTCGACAGTCACGACCGGGCTGTGCGCTGAGGTTGCTGCGCTGGTGGTGGGGTGTTTGCATCGGGATGTCTGGGTGTTATCTAGCGTGTGTTCGTTGTCGTGACCTGTTCGTGGTGGATTCGTCTCGTTTGCGTTGGGGACGTGCGATGCTGCGTGTTGTGGCAGGACCACGACGAGTGTTTGTGAGCCATACCTCGGAATTGGCGCGGTTTCCGGCGGGGCGGTCGTTCGTGGCCGCTGCGGAGCGGGCGGTGACTCGGGCCGGAGACGCCGTTGTTGAGATGGCCTATTTCGGGCCGCGGGAGGCACAGCCGGCACAGGTCTGCGCCGATGCGGTGCGGTCTGCCGATGTGTATGTCGCGGTGGTGGGATTTCGCTACGGCTCGCCGGTGGCCGATCGCCCGGAGTTGTCTTACACCGAGTGGGAGTTTGCCGTCGCCAGTGATGCAGGATTACCGCGACTCGTGCTGCTCATCGGTGAACTAGCCGAGGGCCCCAGGGATCTGTTTGTCGATCTACGCTACGGCGCTCGGCAAGAGGCATTTCGGGCCCGGCTGGCCGCTAGTGGGGTGACTACGGCGACAGTCACGACCCCAGAACAGATAAGCGAGGTGCTGTTTCAGGCCCTGGTGAAGCTGCCGCACAGCCGGTCGCAGGCCATGCCAGAGGGCCAGGTGTGGAACGTGCCCGCCCGCAACCCGATGTTCACCGGGCGCAAGGAACTGCTCACCGCAGTGCATACCGCTTGGCACGACGAGCATCATCCGAGAGCGGTGGTCCAAGCTCTGCACGGGATGGGAGGGATCGGCAAGACAGCGCTGGCGATTGAATACGCTCACCGCTACGCAGCCCACTATGAGCTGGTCTGGTGGGTTCCGGCCGAGCAACCAGAGCTGGTGGCTGATCGGCTAGCTGAACTGGCTTACGCCCTGGGTTTAGCGGTCGTGACCGATCCGGTGACCGTGGCGGTGGCCCGGCTGCGGGGGGCGTTACGGGAGCGGCACCGATGGTTGTTGATCTTTGACAATGCCGACGATCCCGCGGCACTGGCCCAGTATCTTCCCGGGGGTAGCGGCCATATGCTGATCACGTCCCGCAATCCCGCCTGGCAGGAGCTGGCCAGCCCGGTGGGAATGGATGTGTTCGACCGCAGCGAGTCGGTCGCTCTACTGCACCACCGCGCCCCGCAGCTAACCGAAGAGCAAGCGGACAGAGTCGCCGAGGCCTTGGGAGACCTGCCCCTCGCGTTGGCCCAGGCAGGAGCGTACTTGGCTGATGCCGCCACCGACGTGGACGGCTATCTGACTCTGTTGAGTGAGCGAACCGCGGAACTGCTGGCCCAAGGCACGCTGCCTACTTATCCATTCTCGCTGGCCGCCAGCACTCAGATCGCCCTGGACCGGCTGGCTGCCCAGTCCCCCGCCGCGCTGGCGCTGCTCACCCTGGCCGCCTATTTGGCACCAGAGCCAATCCCGTACACCCTGATCACCAACCACCCCACTCACCTGCCTGACCCTCTCGCAACCGCGGCCAGGGATCCGCTGGCGTTCACCGAACTGACCCGGTTGCTGCGCCGGCACGGACTGGGTCGGGTCGAACCCACCACTTTGCAGCTGCATCGGCTACTGGCCGCGATCCTGCGCGCCCAACCCCACCCACACCAGGACCTGCCCACCCTGGTGGTGGGGCTGCTGCACGCCGCGGTTCCAGCCGACCCGTGGGACAACCCCGTGGCCTGGCCAACCTGGCGCCAGCTCCTCGCGCATGTCCTAGTCGCCACACAGCCCCACCACGGTCTCGCCGGGGCCGAGGAAGACATAGCCTGGCTGCTCAACCGCGCTGCTGTCTATTTGCAAACCCGGGGGCAACCCGGCACTGCCCGACCGCTCTTCGAACGCGCCTGGAACCTGCGCCGTCGCGTACTCGGCGACGACCACCCCCACACCTTGGAAGCGGCCAGTAACCTCGCCCACGATCTGTGGGCACTGGGGCACTACAAGCAGGGCCATCAGCTCGGCGAGCACACCCTCACCCACATGCGTCGGATCCTGGGCGACGAGCACCCCCACACTTTGGAAGCGGCCAGTAGTTTGACCCTCAATTTGTGGGCACTAGGGCAATACGAGCAGCACCGCCAGCTCAGCGAGGACACCCTGACCCGCCAGCGTAGAGTCCTGGGCGATGATCACCCCCAAACCCTGACTTCGGCCACCTACCTTGCCTCGTCCCTGTGGGAATTAGGGCACTACGAGCAGGCCCGCCAACTCGGCGAGGACACCCTGACCCGCCAGCGCAGAGTCCTGGGCGACGACCACCCCCAAACCCTGCAATCCGCTTACCAACTCGCCATGTACCTGCGGGACTTGAGGCACTACGAGCAGGCCCGCCAACTCGCCGAGGACACCCTGACCCGCCAGCGCCGGGTCCGAGGCGAGGACCATCTCCACACCCTGGCCTCAGCCATAGTCCTCGCCACCATTCTGCTCGAGGTGGGGCAGTGCGAGCAGGCTCGTCAGCTCGGCGAGGACACCCTCGCTCGCATGCGGCGGGTTCTAGGCGAGGACCACATCTACACCTTGATCGCGGCCAGCTATCTTGCCACCATCCTGCGGAAGGTGGGGCAGTACGAGCAGGCCCGCCAACTCGGCGAAGACACCCTGACCCGAATGGGGCGGGTCCTAGGCGAGGATCACCCTGAGACGTTGCGCTCAGCGCGCAGTCTCGCGCCTGTGCTGGCATCTGAATGAGCACCACCAGTTCATCAATTGAACCGCCGATCGGTGCACGCGTCATACAACTCTGCATCTGGCTAGCGTGCGATAGCCCTCTTGAAACAGCTCGAGAACGACGTATCCCGTCGCGTCGGCAAGCTCGTCTCGGAATAGACACCGCACGCGCCGAACGATCCAGTGGTGGGGAGTATTCCACCGCCCTGGTCTTGAGCACCGCAGATGACAAAAACGAAAATGACTCTGAATTGTTCCTTTGCGATGATGCGGGTGACCGGCATCGAACCCGTGTCTAGAGCTTGGGAACCCTCAAATGGTGCCCTGGTCTATGCCTTGAGCTGTGGTCAAGAGCGACCCTGGTTGACCGTGATTGGCCCCGGCTTGTGGCACGACAGCGGGCCTGCTTCCTGCCGTCGCGCGAGCCGCGATCAACCGTATCGACATTAGGAATGCCCGGTTAGTGCGAGATGGTCACCACGTAATGGTTGAATCGTTAACCGCCAGTTCTCAAGACTCGCGGTAGTAGTTCGCTAAACAACTTTACTGTTCGGGGCACGTTTCGCCGCATTGATTCGCGGACTAACGAACATGGGCACCGTAGACGGCTGAGACCAAGATAAGATCGTGATACCACTGCGGCTCGTGCAATATGTCGCTCGAGCCGGGCCGAGCAGGGTTGATGCGAGCCAGTTGTCGTGAAGGTTGGCAAAGGTGTCGAGGCTGTAACCGAGACCTCACGAAGAGTCATACACCGGGCGGGTAGGCTCAGTATCATGGGTACAACGTCGAACTCCTCGTCGAGCGGCTTCAAGGTCGTCGTAGATGAGGACGGTAACTTGACTGTGCCCGCCGGAGAGCTAGCTCGGCATGGCGTACGCCCCGGAGCTCGCTTGTGGATCATCCCTGAACAGCGGGGCGGCGAGCGTAGAAGCATGCTGGGTGCACTTAAGGATGCAGTGTCACCTGAAGCCGTTGAAGACCTGCTGCGCGGGCTTGATGCTGCGAAGGCTGACCGTATCGCCTACTACACCGAACAGTCATAGGCGTGCGGGTTGTTGCCGACTCTCATGTTTTGATCTTCTACTTGCTCCAGCCTGAGAGGCTGACCGATCCTGCGTTAGCGGCCTTGCTCGAAGCGGAGGACACCGACGGAGTGGTGGTGTCAGTTGCGACTATTGGCGATCTTTGGTACGCCTCGCGCAAGAGCGGGCCGAATTCCCTGGCGCCCGGTGCTTTTGAGTTGCTTCGTCGAACAGTGCTCGACCCTTCTGCAAACCTTGAGGTTGTTCCGATTGTGGTTGACACAATGAAGCACTTTGATCGTGTTCCGCTGGCTGACCTTGCTGATCCGTTTGATCGATTCATTGTGGCCACGGCAGCGCAGTTAGAGCTGCCTCTGGTGACGGCGGACAGGGCAATCAGACAAACGAACGTCGTCAAGGTGATCTGGTAACTGGTGTAGAGTTTGGCGTGGCGGCCACGACGACTGGCTTTGGAGGATGGTCAGCGCGGGTGGTGATCGCATCAAACGATCGGATAGCGCATTTGGGACCGCGAATCAGCAGCTCGGGATCATTGTTGTCGGCACACCCGCTAAGGCTTCCCGAAACTGGGCATCTCTACCTGCTGCCTAACCGCATGTAGAGAGCGCGCCGGTAAAATTGATTGTCAACACATAAGGCCCAGCTTTGCACATAACAATCCCTCTGGCATGGGACTTTCCAATGGAGCGGGTGACGGGAATCGAACCCGCGTCTAGAGCTTGGGAACCCTCAAATGACGCCCTGGTCCAGGCGTTGGCCTGCGGCCAGCCGTGGTCAGGAGTGACCCTGGTTGACCGTGATTGACCCCGGCTTGTGGCACGCCTGTGGCACGATGGCCGGCTCTTACCCGGCTGCGCACGGGTTCTGCGTTTCTGGCGAGCACGATCTGGCCGTATTTACAAACTTCCTGGTTTGTCCACTCGCCAAATGTTGTGGTGCGTATTGTGTTCCGGGAGCCACCCACCGCGCTCAGTCAAGACCGCTGACGGTGGAGGGTGTCCAGCCGTGGGATACTTATGTCATGGCCACCAGGGACGAAATACATCACCTGCTCGATGGTGTGCCCGACGACCGGGTTGCGGCGATCGGCGAAATACTTCGCGCCGCCTTGGAAGCGGGCCTGACCGGCGACCAAGCGCACCGACTCGCCAAGCAACTGCGGGTTGATCCGGACCTGACACGCCTCGCAGCGGAGCCTGTCCGCAGGTTCGCCAGTGCAGGCACGCTGTCGGCCGAACCTGACCTCGCGGAGCGGAGCGAGGAGATTCTGCGCACCGAGCCTCCTGGCACGGCCGCGTGATTCTGGTCGACACCGGACCGATCGTGGCCGTCATTAACGACCGCGATGACCATCACCGGGAGTGCACGTATCTACTGGAGCGGCTGCCCGGTCCGCTGCTGATTCCCGCCACCGTGGCAACCGAGGTGTGCCTGATGCTCGAACGCCGCCGGGGAACCTACGCAGAGTTGGCGTTCTTGTCAGATGTACGGGCTGGCCGGTACACCCTGATCGAGTCGTTGTCCGCCGATCTTGACCGGGTCGCCGAACTTGTGGAGAAGTATGACGACCTGCCGTTGGGCACCGTGGACGCCTCGGTGATCGCGTTAGCTGAGCGGCTGAACATCAGTACCGTCGTGACCCTCGATCGCCGTGACTTTGGCATTGTGCGCCCAGCCCACGTGCCCGCATTAACCCTGCTGCCTTGATAGCGTACAAATGATCACAGGAGCCAGCCCGCGTCAACCGCAATCTGCAAGTTACATCGGCGTGTTCCTCGCAATGGGCGTCAGCCTGACGATATTCTGCTTTTGGAACTGGGTTTTTGAATGGAGCGGGTGACGGGAATCGAACCCGCGTCTAGAGCTTGGGAACCCTCAAATGGTGCCCTGGTACAGGCCGTGGCCTGCGGCTAGCTGTGGTCAGGAGTGACCCTGGTTGACCGCGATTGACCCTGGCTTGTGGCACGCGTGTGGCACGACGCGGGTCTGGAGTCTGTCCGCGCACACCGTGATCGGCCTTGGGAGAGGTCGGTAGCGAACCCTCGTCCCGAACTGTCGGATACGGCGGGTCGATAGCGGTTGTTTCCACACGTCGCTGGCGTTGGCGAGTATTCTGGGGCGGTGTTGGTCAATCTCGTTGATGTATTCTGCAGCTGTACAGCTGAAGGCGGCGCGACTTAAGCCGCTGCAGTATCGATAATAGCTGTGTTGATTCTTGCCTGGCCATCCTCAGTGACGATCCCATGACCGATCTAGTTCTCGAAACTTTGCCATCTTTGGATCGGATATTTAGTGATATTCCGGCATAGTTTCGCCGGGTGCCTACAGTGAGCCTGTTGCTACCACCGGTGGATTTCCAAGTATCGATGCTTAATAGTCGATGATTATCTGCAGCGATAGCTCCAGGGTGCCCTGTGAACCAACCAGAATGACCGGAGAGGGTGACGGGATACCCGGAGTTCGGCCGCCGAGTTCGGATTGCGCAGGATTGGCTTGCAGATTGAGAGCAGAAATATCCGAGATACGCGTGAGACCCGCGGCCTGACTGCTCGGCATGGGACCCACGAACAAAATCACCAGGACACCTGTCATCAGCACTGCGGCGATGATGACGCCGACCAGCAGCAGCTGCGCTCGCAACGATCCCAGGCCATCGTGCTCGGCGTGTGGTTGACCAGCTGGAGCATCTACCGGG
>Ga0213875_10000856_pt1 | contig 22488 bp, 27 predicted proteins | sample BarmaccomBMRX_R8_FD_160105 | JGI IMG/M metagenome (GOLD analysis project Ga0213875, IMG submission 160105) | Root-associated microbial communities from Barbacenia macrantha in rupestrian grasslands, the National Park of Serra do Cipo, Brazil - RX_R8 | ecosystem: Host-associated > Plants > Roots... | reverse complement strand
TGCACAAACAACGACGACGGGCAACGCTACGGGAATCCGTAGGCCGATAGGCTGGATTTTTCGACGAGGAGAAGTCGTAGTGTGATGACAGTGAAGCGTCGTGCTCTGGCTGACCGGCGGAAAGCAGTGGGCTTTACGCAGGAGCAGCTTGCAGCCCATCTTGGTGTGGAGCGCTCGACAGTGGTGCGCTGGGAAGCGGGGGAGGCGGAACCACTACCGTGGTGCCGGCCGAGATTGGCCCAGGCGTTGGGCGTATCCCTTGACATCCTTCGTGGCTTGTTGACGGATGACGTACCGGCGCATCCTGCTGATGCAGTTCTGTTATCGCTGTTGGGAGACGTGACTTCGGCGGATATTGGCACGCTGATGGAACGGTTTGCGGCAATGGACGTTGCCAGTCGTCGCGAAGTGCTACAGGAAATTACCATTATATCGGGCACCGTTCTGTTGCAACCGGTTCGCCGATGGTTGGCGCAAGCTTTAGCTATTGTCCCGTTGATGTCGCCGGAATCGGCGGCTAGTGATGCGTTCGATGCGCTTGAGCGTTCGGCCATGATCTTTCGTCGTTGGGATGCTTCTGGTGTGGGTGGCCTACGTCGAAAAGCGGTAGTCGGACAGCTCAATGCTGTGGCTGAATCACTGAGTGAGTCATACAGCCCAGCGGTAACGCGTCGGCTGTTCGAGGTTACAGCCGAGCTGGCGCAGCTGGCTGGGTGGATGGCGTATGATCAGGGATTGCTCGGTGTTGCCCAGCGATATTATTTACTCGGTCTAAGCGCGTGCCAGCAAGCCGAATCGCCGGTGCTCGGTGCGAAGATCCTTGGCGATATGACCCAGCTATCAACGGCACAGCAGCACTACGACGACAGTCTTGACCTTGTTCGTACGGCAATGTATATCCTGCCCCGTCACGGTGGTGCACTGGTTCGCGCTGAACTGCTGGGCTTAGAGTCCCGAGTACACGCACACCTCGGTAATGACGCACAGGCCGCGAGTGCGGCTGAAGCCTGTGTCGAAGTCTGGCAAAGCGGCGAAAGTGAAAAAATTCCGGACTGGCTGCATTACATGAACAAGGCCGAGGTTGATTGCTTAGCTGCTAATACGTATATTCAGTTAGCTCTTGGGTCAACGAGTCCGGTTCGCGTTGCTGCTTATGCGGAGCGGGCTGAGCGATATACCCTCGACGCCCGGGTGAGTAGGGCTGATGGCTATGACCGAAGCCGGATTCTTGATGAGATCCGGTTGGCAAAGGTTCGGTTGGCGCAGGATGACCTTGCCGAGTGTGTGACTGTCGCGGACACGGCTGTTGAGCTAGCTGCATCAACTTCTTCGACCGTTGTCTGTGATTGGTTACTTCGTTTTTATGGTGAGCTGACAGCCCGCTACGCTCACAACACGCAAATTGCACCTCTGGGCGAGCATGTGCGTGAATATGTGAAGCGGGTTGCGCCGCATAAGGAGAAAGACCTTGCGGTTACGTGAAGGCATTGCTCTTCGACTGGTGGGTAGGGAAGAGGCGGTGCGGCACTTGGATGAACTCACTGCTTTATATCGTGAAGTCTATGCCGAGTCGCCCTACGGATGGGGTGACGATCATGCAGACCTCTTCAGCAAGCGCTTCGTTGGGCAGTCCAAGGACACAGGCTTCACTCTCGTCGAGGCGCGTTTTGGTGATGAGCTCATTGCCTTCGGATTCGGTGTGACCTTGGCGCCAACAACTCCATGGTGGCAAAATTTGTTGACGCCGCTGCCTGACGATGTTACCCATGAGGACATTGGCAGGACGTTTGCGCTGGTGGAGCTTTTAGTGCGGACACCTTGGCGCCGGCAACACGTTGGCGAGGCGATTCATGACTTATTGATCCGGGACCGTCACGAAGAGCGGGCCACCTTGACTGTACTGCCAGCCGCCAAGGCCGCTAAAAGCGCCTATGCGAAGTGGGGTTGGCAAAAGGCTGCGCAGAAGCGCAATCCTCTGCCAGGATCACCGGTGTTTGATGTCCTGGTGAAAGACTTGCGAAATCCTCGCTGGTCGTAGGGCTATCGTACGGCCCTTTAGCTAATGGGATTGGTGACTTGTCCGATACAGACGGTATGGGGCCGTTCCAGCACCAGACACCCGCCCAGGATCTTCGATCCCGGGCGTCCGGTCGAGCGTGGTCACCACCGTCGTCATGTCGGGGAAGTCTCCATCCCCGCCCTCAGGTCACTAATTATCAGGGGGCGAGTGCCTCAACCCAGGGATGACAGAGAGGGTTGGTGCGGCGAAAGGTTCGCACACGCAGGGCTGTCCTGAGACTGGTTGTCAGGCGCAGTTAATTTTCTACGAGAACCTAAATAATCCGCAAACTCCGCGGATTGTTAAGTTCATGTCAGTCGGCAGGCCATGTGATTACTGGCCTGCTCACGGTAAAGGTGGCGGTTCTGAGTGTGCGCTGCCAAACAAGTGGCTCAAGCTTGGCTGAACTGTAGCCGGAGTAGTTGGGCTGAATAGCGACGTCCGAGTACGCTGTTATCGGCGTAGTGCGGACACGATTTGGTCGCGCAGAGCGCTGGTAGCGTTTGGATTTCCGTTGATGGTCAGTGTTGAGGCCAGGGTTAAGAGGCGTTGTTTGGCGATGCTGGTTCCTGTTCGTACTGTGACATCTAGTGCGTCGTCGATGAGGGCGTAAGCGCGCTCGAAATCTTTCGTCCGAACGGCAAGGGTGGTGAGGTCGGTAAGTGCGATGGCGCGGGCCTGGTTGCTCGTCGGCGATAAGGAGGCAAGAAGGGAGTCAGCGGCAGCGGTGGCATCGGGGTGGTTGAGCGCCATGTAGGTCGACACGGTCAGGCCACCAAGCCTGTTGGCGGTAAAGAATCCGGTCCATACGCGCTCTGTGCGTGGCCGGGCAAAGTCGAATGCGGTAAAGGCGCGTTCGAGCGCCCGTAGTGCCACGGTTTCTTCGCCTAGCCGGCTCAGTTCTTCGGCTTCCCGGGCTGCGATCCACGACCGGGTCGTGGGTCCGGAGCGGCCCGGCACGTATTCTTCGGCTTGGCGTAACAATCGGATAGCTGGCTTGATATCGTTTCGTGAACCGGCCAGGTAGCTCCAATTGGCCAACGTGTAGGCGGCGAGTGCTCGGTCACCGGTTTCTTTGGCGATCTTTAGTGTTGCTCGCCACGTATCGGCGGCCTCGTTTCCTCGGCCCATGTCGAAATACAACCATCCGATCAACGCCTCAGTTTCGCCCAGCATCACAGCCAACAAATCTCGGGTGGCGTCGGTTCGGGCATTGCCAAGCAGAGTAGTCAGGGTGGCTCGGTGTTTAGTGAGGGAGGCAAACATCTCCCGCGCAGGCACGGCGTACTGAGTATCGAACAGATCCGCCGTACGGTCTTGCAGGAGCTGGATCGTGGCGGCATCGACCGGGCGTCCCTTGCCCATGGAGTCCAGCAGCCGCTGCCACGGGGCGTCAGCGAGTAAACCACTTCCCGCGGCCGCAGCAGCTATCCCAGCGACTTTGAGAAGGTCTCGTCTGCGCATGTCGTCCTCGCCCTGGTCGGCCATCTCCAGAGTAGCTGTGGTCAGCGGGATATCGGGCGTTTCGGTCGGACTGGGCGACAGCTCAAACCACAACAGGTGCCCGGGAATGTGCAGGAGCCGCGCCCACTGGTCGAGTTTGTTTAGGTCGCAAGTCGGGGCAGTGGCCCGCTCGATGCGGCTGAGCTGGCCCTGGGTAATGCCCAACCAGCCAGCGAGTTGAGTCTGTTGCACCGGCGGTGTCTGCCCGAGACGATAAGCCCGCAGCAACCGGCCGAAGTGTCGCTCGCGGGCAGCCGCCCGAAGCTGTCCTTGCTCCCAAAAATCCGCCGGATGTACCGGTGGCGCCCCCAGGGCGTCAGCCGACGCAGACCTGCCTGGGTGCCGACCCGTCATTCGCAACTCCCACCGTGGAGGCATATGCGCGCGACGTATGTTAGGGCATCGCTTTGCGCGCCGCTGAGCTGCCCTTATGTATGGCACGCATATTCGCGACCATTCGTGAGTGGTCATATGCGCCCGCTGTGTTGGTGATTCGTTGTTGGGGTGAGAGTGTGTAGCGGTCCGATAAGACCCACGACAGTAGGGAGGAACGGACCGGTGAGAGGACACAAAGATGGCAGCACGAACACGACGCAGGAAGGCCCGCTATACAAAGTCGTCCCATGGAAGGGTCGGGGACGAGGGCGCGGAACGCTACATGTGGGTATTCCCGGAGGGCGATCACATCGTGCTCACGATACCAGGTCTGCGCGATCTCGAACTCGGCGTCAATGACGCACGCACGATCGGAGAAATACTCATCCAGACAGCTGACGAAATGACCCAACATCACAACAGTCCGACAGAAAGTGGTGATAACGATGGCAGCACCCAAAAACATCCGAATCAAGGCTGACTTCGACGAATGGTTCCCGCAGGGGTTATACCTCGTCGGGGACATCACCCCAGTGACCGAGTACCAGTCCCAGGAAGACCGAGCCCGCAACCGGCCGGTGCGGCCCCGGCTTGACGAGGTAAGCGGCTTGCCGCTGTATCGGGGAACCTTCGCGGATCCCTCGGCGGAAAAAGACCGTGACAAGTCGGTGACCGTTGAGTTCACCTGTGCTCACCAGCCAGTACCTCCACCGTCCGTGGCGGGCGCGCCATTTCGACCGGTCGCGCTCGAGGGCATGACCGTGGCGCCGCGGGCAGAAGCCTCCGGCCAGGCCAAGTGGATCACCTGGGTCATCCGGGCCGCCGGCATGGCAGCACCGGATGCACCGGCAACGGCCGCGGCGCGGTCTGCCGGCCGTAATACCACCACGGCTGAAGCATCCGGGAAAACAGCCGCGTGACCCGACCTGTGATTCTGCGGGTCGGGCCAAAGACCGGCGGCAACGCTATCGAAAGGGCAGGTGAGCAACCCTAGGACAGTAAATTAATCGTCACAACACCACGGGCATAAGTCACGTGGCAAGAACACCTGTGTCAAATTCCGAGTAACGAGACGATCGGCGCAGAAGCGGATTCCCGGCTACCAACCCTTTTCCGCTTCTGCGCCATCCACCCAGTCAGGAGTGAACACGAGTGAGGATACGCTCGACTACCGGGCGGAGCGCAAGCCCCCTACCCGGTCTGCATGAAAACTACGGCAGTGCGCCGCGCTCAAGCCGGCGACGAAGAGACGCGTCTGCTCTTGTCAGTACCCAATGGCCCGGTGCGCAGCCGGTCATCATCAGTTTCACGATCACTGCAATTACCTGTATCAGGTTCGGGGGTGGTCGGTGATGAATGCCCAAACCATTAGTTTGTTGATCCTCGGCGCCGCTGTCCTGGGTGTCCTGGTGTGGGTATTGGCTCAGCTCGGCCGGGTGTTGATCAAGGTTGCTGAGGCGTTGGCCGCGGCCGCGGTGGTGGCCCTGGCGGTGTGGTTGATGGTCAAGGCGCTGATGTGGGCGATCCGCCAGGTTTTTGTCCATTGGCGGACCAGTCTGACGGTGCTGGCGGTGGCGGCGTGGTGTCAGTGCTGGGGCGCGACCTCGTTGGCGTTGACCGTCGGTGTGGTCACGGTCCTGTTGATCGGCTGGCGGCTGGTGAACCTGGCGTCGTTTGACGCGTGGGCGGGTCGGTATCTGCGGTCGTGGTGGCTGCGGTGGACGGTGTACGCGCCGAAGCTGCCGCAGTGGATAGACGCTTGCGGGTTGGGCATCAAACCGGATGCCGCACCTGTGGTGGTCACTCTGACTCCGTTGGGGCGTCCTGCGCGTCGGAGGCGGTCTTCGGTGCGGGCGCAGCTGCCGGCGGTGGTGGGGGTGCGCTCGGGTGCGTCGTGGGATGAGGTTCGGGTGCACTTGGTGGCTGGTCAGACGCCCGAAGATTTCGATGCGGTCGCACGTGCGTTGGCCGCCGCCCGCGGGGTGGCGCGCTGCCAAGTCCGCGAGCTGACCCCGAATACCGTGTCGATTGATTTCCAGCGGCGCGATCTGCTGGCCGACCCGGTGGCCTGCCCCGATTTGGGACAGCTGGCGGGGGTGGCCGGGGAGTCGGTGGATCTGCGCCGCGTGTGGGCGGGGCGCACCGAGTACGGCCAGCCGTGGTACATCCCCCTAGCCGGGCCGGCTAGCCACTTGCTGACCGCTGGGGAAAGCGGGGCGGGTAAAAACTCAGTGACGTGGGATCCGCTGGTGTCCATTGCTCCGGCGATTCGCGATGGGCTGGTGCGGGTGTCGGGGATTGACCCTAAGGGCATGGAACTGGCCTACGGGCGGCGGATTTTCACCCGCTATGCGGTCACGGGCACCGATGCCTTGGCGGTGTTGGAGGAGCTGGTGGAGGCGATGCACGCCCGCAAAGCAGAATTCGCCGGCCGGGTGCGCACGGTACCGATTAGCCGGGAGTATCCGCTGGAGTTATTGGAATTCGACGAGATCGGGGCATTGACCAAATACACCGACCGCAAAACCCGGGATGCTATCACCGAAAAAGTTGCCCTGCTGACCACGCAGGGCCGGGCGTTGGGCTTCACCGTGCGCGGCTATGTCCAAGAACCCACCAAAGACACCGTCCCGGTCCGCGAGTTGTTTCCGCGGCGGATCTGCTTGCGCGTGGCGACCAAATCCCACGTCGGAATGGCGCTGGGGGACCAGGCTTATGAGCGCGGCGCCTGGGCCAACCGGATCACCCACGCCGAAGCCGGCGTCGGTTATGTCTTCGGCGAAGGATTGCGCGAGCCGTTGCGGATCCGGGCCGGTTGGGTCCCCGACGAGGTGATCAAGCAGCTGGAAACCTTCGTCACTACCCCGGTCGACTACGACACCGCGGTGCTGGCCTTCCCCACCCGACCCGGTGGATCTAACGGGGGAGGTGCCGCATGACCACCCCCGCCCAAACCACCACCCCGGCGCCGACGGCGACTACCTGGGCGCAGCGGATGCGTCAACCCCTGGCCGCCGATGTGGTTGCCGCGGTAGCGGATCAACACGGGGTGTGCGTGCGCCCGTTCACGATGGAAGTCGCCGACCCCGAGACCGGTGAGCTGCGCTATGTCCCGCTGCCCTGTGGCGCAACGATCGAGTCGGTGTGTGGGCCGTGTGCCCGCAAGGCCAAAGCACTGCGCATGGCGCAATGCCGCGAAGGCTGGCATCTGACCGAAGAACCCACCCCGAAGGCAGAAGAGTCGACCGACCACCAACGAGAACTCGTCGCCGCGCGGGCCGATCTAGTCCAGCGCTACCACAACGCCCTGGCCCCTGGATGTGAGGAGGATGCTGACGAGCTGCGGGAGGCCATTCGCCAGGCGGACGACCAGCTGCGGCAACTGGGGGTGCGTGGCCGCCTGCCCGCTCCGGACCCGCCAGCCACGCGGGCCCGCAAGCGCTCAACCCGCCGGCGCCACGATGCCCCAGATCTGCCCACCCGCACGGTCCGCAAAACCACCGTGGGGCAAGAGTTCGCCGGCCGGTACCGCCCGTCGATGTTCGTCACGCTGACCTGCCCGAGCTACGGGCGGGTCCACCACGACGGCACCCCGGTCGACCCGAGCAGTTATGACTATCGGCGGGCCGCCCGAGACGCGGTGCACTTTGCGTCGTTGGTGGACCGCTGGTGGCAAAACCTGCGCCGCGTCGTCGGCTGGGATGTCCAATACTTCGCCACCGTCGAACCGCAAAAACGCGCTGCGCCGCACCTGCACGCCGCGTTGCGCGGGTCAATCCCGCACGAGGTGATCCGCCAAGTCACCGCGGCCACCTATCACCAAGTCTGGTGGCCAGCCCATGATGAGCTGGTCTACACCCAGGATCGCCTACCCGTCTGGGAACCCACCAGCAAGTCGTTCATCGACCCCGACACTCGCCAACCGCTGACGCCGTGGGAGCAGGCCATCGAGCAGGTGATCCAGCCGGCCCATGTGGTGGCTTTCGGGCCGCAGGTGCACTCCAAGGGCATCCTCGGGGGTACCGACGAGGCCGGCCGCCACCTTGGCTACCTGACTAAATATCTCGTCAAAAGCGTGGCTGAGATCGTCACCCCGGACACCGACGCTGGCCAGCGCCATGCCGAGCGCTTGCACGCCGAACTGTTGATCACCCCGTGTTCGCGGCGGTGTGCGGTGTGGCTGTTGTATGGCATCCAACCTGCGGGTGTCACGTCCCGGACGGTGCCGGGTCGGTGTAAGAGTCGGGCGCACCGCCGTAGCACCCTAGGCCTGCCGGGGCGGCGGGTGCTGGTGTCGCGCAAATGGTCGGGCAAGACCCTGTCTGATCACCGGGCCGATCGGATGGCCTTTGTTCGCCAAGCCCTGGCCGCGGTGGGCATAGGTATCCCGGTCCAAGGCGGCTCTGGGTTGATCTGGCGGAAACTGGCCCCGGGCGACCCTCATGTCCCACCCCGAACCTATCTCATTTTGCAGGCCATTGCCCAACGTATTGCCTGGCGCGCCGAATACGAACGAGCGATGTTGGCCGCGACCGGCCCACCACCAACCGTTTCCACTGTTTCGGCAATTCCCGACGCGGCCTGATGAGGGGAAGGCAGAGATGACTAGCAAGCCACCGACTAAGGGGCGGGAGCTGGCTCAGCTGATGACCGTCCCGGACATGCTCGCAGCGCTGGGTGGGTCGGTGTCTCGAGACACCTTCTACAAATGGCGACAAACCGGAAAAGGTCCCCGCTGCTTCACCCTGCCCAACGGCGAACTGCGGTGCAGGCTATCCGACTTTCTAGAGTGGCTAGGTAGCCTTGAGAGCAGGGCGGCATGAAAATCACCTATGAGGTCCGATTCTGGGACATCAAAGTCCTCAAAAACGGGAAACGACGATACGGGATTCGCTGGGTCGCCGGCCCAAAAAGGCATTCCAGATACTATGAGACAAAAGCGCTTGCCAACAGTCGGCGATCGGAGCTGATGCAAGCCGCCCGACGCGGTGAAGCTTTCGACGTCGAAAGCGGACTGCCGGTTTCAGAGCTGAAACAGCGCGACGACGTTTCCTTCCTGGAGTTCGCGCAGTCTTATATGGACATGAAATGGCCTACCGCGGCGGCAACGACACGAGGCAGCTTAGTGGAAGCACTGGCCACGGCGGGTGCGGTGTTCGTACGTGGTGCGCCCGGGCGACCAGACATTCGAGAGCTGCGACAAGCCCTCACAGCACGCATCCTCCCTCCGACCACACGACACCACGACTTGCAACATGGCGAGCAGCGGACCGTTGACTGGTTACGTCGGCAATCCCGGCCCTTAGCCGACTTGACTGAACCGGCGGCGGTCAGAGACGTATTAGATGCGCTGGCCGCCAAGCTCGACGGGACGCCTGTGGCAGCGACGGTTTATCGGCGCAAGCGTGCGGTGTTATTTAACCTGCTCTCTTATGCAGTAGAGAGGCAGCTGTTGACCGACAATCCCCTGGCCAGAGTCACCCGCGCAACACCAAAAATGATCGACCAAATTGACCCCCGTGTAGTTGCAAACCCGAGTCAGATCCGTGAACTGTTGACAGCGGTAACCTACGTCGGCACGCGTAACCGCGATCGGGGCGCACACCTTCATGCTTTCTTCGCGACCGTATATTACGCAGCGGCCCGCCCAGCAGAAGTGCTGGCATTGCGAGAAACCGACTGCAAACTCCCCGACACCGGCTGGGGTGAATTAGCGCTGGGCGAGTCCCGACCGGCAGCGGGAAAACGCTGGACTGATTCCGGTGAAGTGCACGACCGGCGAGGTCTCAAACATCGGGGTGTCAAGGACGTGCGCATCGTGCCGATCCCGCCGATACTGGTGAGCATCCTCACCAATCACCTGAAGACCTACGGCACAGGACCGGACGGACGGCTGTTCCGCTCTCCAAACGGCAGTGTGGTAGGGGCGTCCACCTACTACCGGATATGGGCACAAGCGCGGACATATGCACTAAGCCCTGCGCAAGTGTCCTCGCCGTTGGCGGGTCGGCCGTATGACCTACGGCATGCGGCAGTATCGCTATGGCTAAATGGCGGTGTGCCGGCCACGGAGATCGCAGAGCGAGCGGGCCACTCGGTGGAGGTGCTACTGCGGGTCTACGCCAAATGCATAGACGGCCAGCGTGACACGATTAACAAGACAATAGATGGGCTACTCGGCTGAGTGGAGTTACTGGTATAGCCCGGTGATCTTACTGCGAAGATCGTTATCTAGGGGCGTTTCATGCCGCGTCTGTGCCGCGGACGGTGGCAGAGAGGGCAAGATGGTGGCAGACGGTGACCGATGTCAACGCGATGGTGGGGAGCGCGGGGAAGAAGCGTTTGCCCTGGCAACTACGGTTTTAGCTGGTTGTTGGTGGGTGATCGGAGGACGCTCGTGGAGGACCGCAAGGACTTTAGGAAACCGATGCTCTATCCCCTGAGCTACGAGGGCTGACCTGCGGCCTGCCGGGTCCAGAGCCTACCGCGCCGGCTCTGGTCTGCCGGTTTGGCTGGCTACAGTGTTCACGGTGGGTGTTGGGGGAGTGTGTCATGGTCTCGGCTCGCCGCGAGAGCGGCAGCTCCGGTCATTGATCTCCGTTTGATGAGTCTGTGTAGATCTTGAGCAGCACGGTGACGTCGCGGACGAGTCGGCGGACGACCTCGGTGGCGGTGATGCCGTTGTCGAGCCACACGAGGCCACGGCGTGGTGCAAGGTCGTAAGGGGGGTGGTGCGCCAGCTCCACAGCGAGCGGCGAGGGCGTGCTCAGGCCCCTTGCCGCGAGCCGGCCACAAGCCGATACCCAGCTGAGGTCAAACGGAGATTCCCATACCACTATCTGAATAAGCGGAGAAGCCGGATCACCCGAATCGATCGCCATATCAAGAAATGCGGCTATCTTGGCTGGATCGCCGCCTAGCAAGAGAAAGCTAAAATCGATTGCGTAAAAATGCTTGTCGGAACCTCCTGTCAGTGCCATGGTGCGTGACTTCCTGAGCCTAGCGGCGAGGGTTCAGCTTGCTTATGAAAGCATCGGAGCCTTCGGGTAACTGTGTGTTGCTGCGGTCAAAAGAGCCGAACCAGGCTCAGCAGGCGCAGGCGCAGTTTCAGCAGGCCCACAATCAAGCTCAGCAGGCGCACAACTACGCCGGGCAGGCTCAGACTGACGCTGGGCAGATCCGGACCAACGCCTGGCAGCTTCAGTGGGTGTAACGCCTACCGGCTAATGCCGGCGCCGTCACCGAGATAGAACAGCCGAGGGGTCACCGATGAGTGACCCCCCTCGGTGCTGGCTGTTCCCCACTCCTGGTCATCATCGGCACGGCAGCTGGCTGGTGGAACATCCGCTTAGTGGCCAGTGGGGGGCGCATCGGCGGCCGATGGATGCGCCGCGCGAATGCCTGAAGAGCACGATTCAATGGCTTCCGCCACCGCGTCATGAAGATCGAAGACCTGATCAAGCCCGGTGGTCTTCAGGGCGTTGACGACCGCACGATTCTTACCGACGGCAAGGGCGAGGTGGTACCCGGCGGCTTCTTGGACGTCGAGAATCTCGACAAGGATGCTCAGCCCCATCGAGGCGAGGAGCCGGACGCCGGACAAGTCGATCACAAGATGAGCAGGTGCGGCGTTGATTGCGTCTGTCAACCTTTCCCGCAGGCCCGGCCCGGTGAGCAAATCGATCTCGCCAGCCACCACGCACAGAGTCGTTCCTGCGTTGACTTCGCTGACCGTGACGTTGAGCATGTCGTCGGCAACGAGTCCACCGGCCTCGAACGACTCGGGCATCGCTTCCCTCCACTCCACAGGTAGGCGGCCCAGCAGCGTTGCGACCACGAACGTGGGATCAAGGCGACAAGTTGGGGAAATCTAGCAGCCAGGTCCATCCGTTGGATGGGTCGCCTCAGCGCCGGGTCGAGTTGCACGGCCCGCACCCTTTCGGGAAGGGCACATCCTTGCAGGTGACTGACCCTGGCCAGGACCCGAAATCCCACACCGTAGTCTCGCGGGGCGATGACGGAGGATGAACAGCAGCAACCGCGGAGTCCGCACCTGGTGGTGTGCGGCGACAATCCGCTGGCCTACCGTCTCGTCGAGGAGCTGGTCACCCAGACAGATGACGAGGTGACCGTGATCCTCCCGTCGGTTGCGCGGAATTATGGGCCACGGATCTCGGCAATACCGAAGGTGCGCGTTATCGAGGCATCAGAATTGCACGAGAGCGCCTTCCGTGCGGCGCAGGTGGAACAGGCCGGCGCGGTAGCGCTAGTCGATCAAGACGACGTCGGCAACATTCACGCCGCGCTTCGCGTGCAGGAACTCAATCGTGACGCGCGGCTGGTGATTCGTTTCTTCAACATGAACCTCGGGCAACGTATCCAGGCACTGTTCCCCGGCTGCGCCGTGCTGTCCGATGCTGAGACGGCGGCTCCATCTTTTGTCGCTGGTGCCCTGAGTGAGCTGGCGCCCAGCTATGTGCGTCTACCAGGCCGGACGCTTTATGTTGCGCGACGATGCGACGTGGCTTCGGATCGGCTGATTTGTGCGCTCGCGGACACCAGCAATTCAGGGCAAACCGACCTGCTCCCTACAGACCAGGAGCAGGCCGATCTTGTTCTGGCCGAGGGGCACGCCACGCTCGGCGACAACCCCACGCACCGTCGCCGTCGCGACCTGCTTCGGACGCTGTGGTGGCGCATCGGCGCATCGTTCAACCGCAAGCTGGGAATCACCGCGCTAGGACTGCTCGTAGTGCTGGGGCTTGCTACCGCCCTGTTCGCCAGGCTAGGGGGCCTGTCGTGGTACGACGCGTTGTACCTCGTGCTCCTCGACGCCGCTGGGGCCGCCCAGCCCGACACTGGGCTCAGTATCGCCAACAAGATCGTCCAGACGATGGTCACGATCGTCGGGATCTCGATCATCCCGGTGGTCACCGCAACGGTCGTCGATGCGGTGGTCAGCTCCCGCCTGGACACCGTGCTGGGCAGGATCCGGCCCATTGTGGGCCACGTGGTCGTTGTGGGCCTGGGCAACGTCGGCGCCCGTGTGGTGTCGCAGTTAGATGATCTGGGCGTTCCTGTCGTGTGCGTGGAAATCGACGAGCACGCCCGGGGAGTGCCGCTCGCACGGCAAATCGGTGTGCCAATCGTGTTCGGTGACGCCAGCCGGGAAGACACCCTGCGCGCGGCCTACGTCGGTACCTGCCGTGCTCTGGTCGCCGTGACCGGCAATGACGTCACCAATCTTGAAGCGGCCCTGCACGGCCGCGCAATGAGCGAGCATCTGCGCGTCGTCTTGCGCTTGTTTGACGGTGACCTTGCCGAACGAGTCGAGCGCAACTTCGGGATCACCATCTCGCGGAGTGTGCCCGGTCTCGCGGCGCCGGCTTTTGCCGGGGCGATGTTGCGCCGCGAGGTCTTGGGCACCATTCCGGTGGGCCGCCGGATCCTGCTCATGGCCGAAGTGCCCATTCAGGCAGGTTCCGACCTCGATGGCGTGGTGGCCGCGTCCGTTAATGCGCCACACCAGGCGCAGGTGATTGCGATCCAACGCCGTGCGGCGGACACTCTCGAGCTTCCAGCGCCGTCCGATCACCGTCTTGCCGGTGGTGACCGTCTCATCGTCCTGGCGACACGCGCGGGCCTGGGGCGGGTCCTGATCCGCAGCGTGGCCACCGAGATGTGGCGTCAATTGGATGAGCCTGCGACTACCCCAGCCACGATGAGCCCGTAGTACATCGTTCGGGCATCACCTGCCCTAAACCCCGTTGTCGGTTGCTGGAGTCGGGGCCATTAGGCAGCTATGTTTACTCACCGACGCCAGCGGGTAACTCAGCGCAACCAAAGCCAGCGTCTCGGAGCTGGCCCGGCCCACACCGAACAGGGGGTGAGGATGGTGCCAAGAGTGCCAAGGCGGTCATGGCCCGGCTACAACGGGAGCCGATGGCATAGCGCGGGCAGCCGATACCAAGCGCACGTTACTGGTTGATCCTTGACAGACCCCTCACCAATTACATGGGATGCCCAGTAAGGAGGAGTGGGAAATGAGTGTCGGATTGATCGTTCTAGCAGCATCTCTTCTGGTCGCCTTCGTGCTCGGCGCGCTCCTAGGGTATGGCTTTAATGAGCGCAAGCGTGCGATTCGGGCAAGGCGGCAGGCGGCGGCGCAAACTTTTTTGTACAGGCAATTGCACGACCTGCAGGCTGCCCGGCAAAGGGATCGTTCCACTCAATCGCGGCCAGCTCGCGTTGCTCGAGAAAGAGTCGGTTCTTACTCGTAAGTTCCGCATTGAGCGGCCGCTGAGACCGTTACAAATCTGTACGAGCATGAAGCGGCTTTCCATAGGTGGTGGTGGGCATGATCAAGTTTGATCAAGTATCCCCGCGCGAGCGTAATGCTCGCCGCAAGCCGGCATGTTGGGGCGTGGAGCCCGAGATCTTCTTCGGACCCGCTGACAGTCCTCCCGGCAAGTCGCTGTATCCCTGGGAGCGGCGGGCACTGGCGGTATGCGCAGGCTGCCCGGTGGCAGCAGCCTGTCTGGCCGAAGCCCTGGTGTACCCTGCCGCCGAGCAGTACGGCGTGGTGGGTGGCATGACCGCCGGGCAGCGGCAGGCAGCGGTGCACGTCTCGCGCCATAAGCACAGCCAGGTGCAGCGGCCACAGCCGGGCCGTGAGATTCTTGTTCACCTCGGCGATGAGGCATCTTCTGCGCGGAGTGCCCGGCCGGTGGCTATGGCAACTGGCAGGCAAGGTGAGCCTTCGGTGCACGCGGCCAAAGCCGGGTAGCGGCTCAGCGGAAGCCGGCGAATCAGTTGATTGTCGATCAAGGGTCCCCGACGACAGGACCCGGATAGCTGCCCAGCACGGTCAGACCTCCGAAGTTTCGGTAGGGTGCGGCGGCACGTCGTTGAGGCATTTGGCGGCGATTGGCAATGCAGGGGTTTCCCGTAAGACCACTAACCCGTAATTCAGAGAAGGGAGCTCGCGTGGGCATCCTGGACAAGGCCATGGACAAGGCCGAGCAGCTTATCGGTGAGGCGAAAGAAAAACTCGGCCAATTAACGGGCAATGAGAAACTTGAGGACTCTGGAAAGAGTGACCACTTGGCCGGAGAAGTCAAGGAGAGTGCGCATGACCTGCGGGACAAGGCCGCAGGTGCGATTGAGGATGCCCGCGACAAGTTGAGTGATGGCAACAAGTAGTAAGCGCGCTATCCGGCCGTAGAATTCCTGGCCACATGCGGGATCAGCGCCACGCCGGACTAGGGGCACGCTCCCTAGTCCGGCGAGGGCAGTGGAGATCAGGCGTACTGCGTACGCCTGTCGGCCTGGCGTGGCGTCGACCGTCATGACCACTGGTTCGAGCGGTCAGTGCTGGCCGGACGCACTGCGCTGAGAACAAGGCCAAGTTCAGGCGATCAGGGGCCTAGTGCCGGGTACTGATTTAACTTAGGCTAACCTTGCTAGCTGGTAGACAGAGCGAGGTGAGCGTGCACCGTGGGTGACGGACGGCATACCGCAACCCGGTCTCACGATCGGTCCGCGAGCGGTGATCCACCCACGGAGGGGGTGAAGGCTGAGGACATCGACTGGCTCCTCACGCACCTGAGGGCCGTTGTCGCCGCAAGCCCACCAGCTGTGTGGGCGGGTCGCGGGATGACGCTGTTACAGTTGGCGACGATGCATCTGATCAGCGCGCTGGCGCCGGTGAGCCTTACCGACCTCGCCAAGGCATTGGGCACGCGACCACCGGCTACTTCCGCGATGGTTGACCGGTTGGCGCACGCCGGGCTGGTGTGCCGCACGACGGACCCCGACAATCGCCGGCGAGTCAGCCTGACCCTCACCGCGGCTGCCACGAAGATCATCGGAGATACCGGAACAGACGCCGCCAAACGGCTGCATGCCATGCTTACCAGCATGAGCCCGCAGATTCGCCGGTATCTCATCGACGTGCTCAGGGACTCTGTTTACCCGTCTACCGCTTGACAACGCAGCGTAGTTAGGGCAGGCCGTCTAAGCGGCCTCTCAGGCGGTGGGTCCACACTGGGCTTATGCGCATCCTCGTGGTCGACGATGACCGAGCCGTTCGGGACTCGCTACGTCGGTCGCTGCAGTTCAACGGCTACACGGTGCAGCTGGCGGGGGATGGCCAGCAAGCCCTGGAAGTGTTGGCCACGTCGCGCCCTGATGCGATGGTGCTCGACGTGATGATGCCCAGAGTTGACGGCCTTGAAGTGTGCCGACGGCTGCGGGGAACTGGCGATGATCTGCCGATTCTGGTGCTCACCGCCCGGGATGCGATCTCTGACCGGGTCGCCGGGCTCGATGCCGGCGCTGACGACTACTTACCCAAACCCTTCGCCCTGGAAGAACTGCTCGCTCGGCTACGGGCGCTGCTGCGGCGTTCCCCCCCTGATGGCGGCGCATCCGCCGGGCCGGAGGGAGCCCCGCTCAGCTTCGCGGATCTGGTGCTCGATGAAAGCACCCGCGAGGTCACCCGCGGTGAGCGCCGGATCAGCCTGACTCGCACTGAGTTCAGCTTGCTGGAACTGTTCATGCGACACCCTCGGCAGGTCTTGACCCGAAGCCGGATCCTGGAAGACGTATGGGGCTACGATTTCCCCACCTCCGGCAATGCGCTGGAGGTCTACGTCGGGTACCTGCGACGCAAGACCGAAGCGGGCGGGGAGCCGAGGTTAATCCACACCGTGCGGGGGGTCGGTTACGCATTGCGAGAGACGCCTCCGTGATCCAGTTAGTCGATCCGAAGTTCCGAAACCGGCGGATGTCGCTGCGCACCAGGGTCACCGCGCTGGCCGCGGTGTGCGTGGGAAGCGCTGTTGCCCTGGTATCCCTCGCTGGCTATTTCACCGTTCGCACCAGCTTGTATGACCAGCTCGACACGACACTGCTGCAGCGCGCCGACTCGCTGCGCAACGCGTTGGCCAATGCCGAGCAGCTGGGGGGCATACCGGACAGCTTCTTCGGCGCGGCGGACATCAGAGTGGGCTTGCTTGATGGCCGCACCGGCCGCAGCGTGGTCGGTGGCGATCTGGCGATGGGCGCCGAGGAACTCGCGGTGGCGCGCGGTCAGCGCCTGCAGTCATTACGTACCGACAAAGCACGGGACCTGCGGGTCGCTGCCGTGCCTGCGGGCCCAGGCGCTGCGCTGGTCGTCGCGCGGGGGTTGGACACCACGCGTACCACCCTGGCCCGGCTCGGCCTGGTCTTCACGTTGGTCGGCGGAGCCGGTGTGCTGCTGGCCGCCGCGGCCGGCACTGCGGTCGCTCAGGGCGGACTGCGCCCGGTGCAACGGCTGACCGAAGCGACCGAGCGGGTGGCCCGCACTGGCAACCTGACGCCGATCGCCATCTCCGGCGATGACGAGCTGGCTCGGCTTACCGCGAGCTTCAACAGCATGCTCGGCGCGCTGGCCGAATCACAGGAACGCCAACGCCGGCTGGTCGCCGACGCCGGCCACGAGCTACGCACTCCGCTCACTTCATTGCGAACCAACCTGGAATTGCTCGCGGCTTCGGACCGCCCGGACGCCCCGTCGTTGTCTGAGCAGGACCGCAAGGAGATTTCCGACGACGTGCGGGCCCAAGTCGAAGAGCTCACCACCCTGGTCGGTGATCTTGTCGAGCTGGCCCGCGAGGACGCTCCGCAGGTGGTCCACGAACCGGTGGAGCTCACCGATGTGGTTGAGCGCGCGCTGGCCAGGGTGGCCCGGCGCGCGCCTGATGTCCAATTCGATGTCGACCTCGCGCCTTGGAGCTTGCTCGGAGACGCCAACGCTCTCGAGCGCGCTGTGCTGAACCTGCTGGACAACGCCGCCAAGTGGAGTCCTCCGGGGGCGACCGTCGACGTTCGGTTGGCCGCCACGGACCACGGCACCGCCGAGGTGCACATCGCTGATGCCGGACCAGGAATCGCAGAGGCCGACCTGCCGTACATCTTCGAGCGTTTCTACCGTTCCCCCGATGCGCGTACCCTGCCCGGCTCCGGGTTGGGACTGGCGATCGTCGCCCAGGTGGCTTCCCGTCACGGCGGTAGCGTTCGGGCTAGCCGGCGCGCGGAGGGTGGCACGCTGATGATTCTTGAGCTACCCGGCCGGCCATCCACACAACACGCCTAGAGGGTTCACATGCACATCTCAGGAACTCAGGACAACCTAGACACATGACCGACGACTCGCCGCGCCCGCAGCAGCCCGGAGAGCCCGGCGCACAACCTAATCCCTCTTGGTCTCCCAGCTGGCGGCCAGCGGGGTGGAATCAGCCCTCGGGCGGCTCGCCCCCTTCAGCAGGCTGGTCTGCCCAAGGCGCAGCCTCACCGCCTACCACTCCGATCGGTCTGCCACCTTCCGGTGCGGCAGAGCCGCGGCGCGGCAAACCGATCGCGGGAGCTGTCGTCCTTTCACTGATCGTGGCTTTGGTTGCGGGAGGGGTCGGTGGTGCGGTCGGCTACCAGTTCGCCAGTCACGGCGGTGGCGTCGTCAGCGCGTTGGACTTGCCGGTGCCCGACGCATTGCCGGCCGCAAACGTCCCGAACGGTTCGGTCGAGCAGGTGGCGCAGCGAGTCACCCCGAGCGTGGTTCAGCTGCGGGTGCACGGTTCCCGGGTGGCCGCCGAAGGCAGCGGTATCGTGCTCAGCGCCGACGGTTTGATCTTGACCAACAACCATGTCGTGGAGCCCGCAGCCAACGGCGGCGATGTGGCTGCCGTGCTGCAGGATGGGCGCTCGGTGCCGGTCCAGATCGTCGGCAGGGCGCCGTCTTTCGACCTTGCCGTGGTGCGGGCGCAAGGTGTCAGCGGGCTGACTCCAGCACAGCTGGGCAGCTCCAGCAACGTCCGGGTCGGGCAGGAAGTGGTGGCGATCGGCTCCCCGCTGGGTCTGTCCGGCACCGTCACCAGTGGCATCATCAGCGCTCTGGACCGTCCCGTGCGCGCCGGCGGTGAGGGCAGCGGCCAGGACACCGTGCTAGACGCCCTCCAGACCGACGCCGCGATCAATCCCGGTAACTCCGGTGGCCCGCTTGCCGACATGCAGGGACGCGTGATCGGCATCAATTCTGCGATCGCTTCGCTGGGCTTTGGTGGGCAAGCCGGTTCCATCGGGCTGGGTTTCGCGATTCCCATTGACCAGGCCAGGCGGATCGCCAATGAGCTCGTGCACACCGGTCAGGCCACGCAGGCTCTGCTGGGGGTGACGGTGCCCGCTGGCCAACCAGAGGACAACGCTGCTGTCGTTCAACAGGTCACCCCCGGTGGTGCTGCCGCAGCCGCCGGAATCAAGCCGGGTGACATGATCACTAAGGTGGATGACCGGCTGATCGACAGCGGGGATGCGCTCATTGCGGCGATTCGTTCCCACCCGCCGGGTTCCCGAGCCACCCTCACCGTCAAGAACTCCGGCGGGGACACCCGCCAAGTGCAGGTCACGCTCGGCAGCCAGGAGGTGGGCGCCCGGTGATGACCCGCCCTGACGCGGAGATCGAGACCTGCTTCACACCGGGAGATCGCGCCAGCTACGGTGCTCGCCATGGAACACAGCGTGCGCAACCTGGGCCGGGCTCTCGTCGTGATCGTCGATGATCGGGTAGCGCATGGGGAGCATGAGGACTCTACTGGTCCATTGGTCACGGAACTGCTGGAAGAGGCCGGTTTCGTAGTCGACGGTTCGGTGGTCGTGGCCGGCGAGGCGGTAGACATCCGTAACGCCTTGAACACCGCGGTGATCGGCGGGGTCGATCTCGTGGTTACCGTCGGTGGTACCGGAGTGTCGCCCCGAGACGTCACTCCAGATGCCACAGCCGGTGTGCTGGACCGCCCGATTCCCGGTATTGCCGAGGCCTTGCGGGCCTCGGGTCTCGCCGCTGGCGCCGTTGATGCAGGACTATCGCGGGGGTTAGCCGGGGTGTCGGGTAGCACCCTCGTGGTGAACTTGGCAGCATCGCGTGCCGCGGTTCGTGACGGGATGGCCACTCTCACGCCACTCGTCGGAAGGGTGATCGACGAGCTGTCCTGGCCAAATCAGGAGTGAGCGCCCACGCGGGCGGGCGCTCACTCCGACACAACCGGCACCAGGAAACTTAGTAGTCAATCAGGACGCACCAGGACGATTGCCGTCACGGGCTGCCGGCTGTTCAGCTCAGGCGCTTTGCTGGCCGTTACGGTTGAGCACTTGCCCGACTAGCTGGCTCACGCCGGTGATTTGGTCATGGAAGCGCCCACCGGTGGCCGTGTCCACCGCGAAGACTGTGGCCTCCACAAAGTCCCGGGCAACTTCGGTGGCCTTTCCGACAAGTGGACCAGCCGCTTCCATGGCCTGATCCATGATCGGGCCATAAGTGACCGAGATCTTCTCGGCAATCGGGCCAGCTTTGTTGATCGTGCTTTCGAGCAGTGGAGCAGTCATCTCTCTGGCCACCTCAACGTACGGGGTAGCGACCTCCATGGCTTGCTCGAGGTATGGGTTGGCCTTCTCCAACGCCATATCCATGAGAGGGCCGGCCTTCTCGAGAGCCTGTATGACGACGGGCCCGGCCATGTCGATCACGGGGCTAGCCGCATCCTTGACTTTATCCACAAGACTCATGGTGGGAGCCCTTCCGGTCGTGAGAGATGGAGAGTGCCCCTATCCTGGCACTGCGATCTAGTGGCCGGAAGTGATCGGTGCAGGCAGAGTTGGCCGATCACGCGGTCGGGGGGAGAACATCGTGCCCGACAATACGGCCGAGCGCGAAAAGCAGCGTTCGCCCGAGTTCAGACACGGACTCGAAGACGTACTGCCGCACGTCACTGCAGACGATTGTCCGGATCCGGTAGAGAACGATCCCGAAGAACATGATCGGTGGTTGTGGGAAAATCGTCCCCCACATCATGACGCTGCTTGGTGATCATTCTACTGTTCTCAATGGACAGTGACGGTTAAATCGTGAGATATCGACGTTGCGGCGACCCGAGTGGCCGCAACCGGATCCAGCGCGACCAGTACCAGTTTTCCGTCACGTTCTCCGGTGCGGGAACCGGATTGAAGGACTGCGAGCACCCGGGCGCCCCGGGCCAGCATCACCGGCTCACCCTGCTGCGGTCCCACAGTCACCACGTCAACGGTGGCGCCAGCGTGTAGCAGCGTGGCGACGTCCGGGTCAGCCAACCGCAGCGGCACACTGACCATCTCAGGATCGGCCGCAATCGAGCGGACGAGGTCGGAACCCGTCAACCGAACATCGGTCAGTGCCTCACCGCGCCGGACAGGCGCGGCCAGCGTCCGGCCCAGGACTGCGGCCGTGGCTTTGGCTGTGCCGTCGGGTATCGCTTCCGCCGGCAGCCGCCGCAGGGTCAGCTGGCTTGCCTCGACAACGGTGCCAGCACTCAGGTCCTGAGCCGCCACGACCACGACCTCACCGGGGGAGTGATCTTGCTGTGGATACAGGGCCACCACCGCGGCGAAGGCAACGAGCGCCGCGGCGGCCACTCGGCGCAGCAGCACTGCGCGGCTAAACGCGGCCGCCTGACGGAGTTCATCCCACCGCTGCCACAACAGCGGTGCACGATCGATGTGGTGACCCCATCGCCCCATCGCAACCTCCCGATCTTCCCGTCACGTCCGGGACATTAAGCAAGATCGGCTCGCCGCGATAGCACTGTTGCCGCAGGCTGTGGACAACCGTGCGGTTGTGGATAACTACTCGATCAGGACCAGTCAAGACTCCGGTCAAGCAGCGGGAGCTGCCACCTTCGACGCTTTAGGGGACGAAGTCTTGGCGTCGGAAGACGGCTTTGACTCTGCTGTCTTTGGCTTGTCCCCGGTCTTGTCAGAGCTCTTGTCTGGGGCCCCGGAGTCAGACTTACCGTTTGCAGCGCTGTTGGAACGGCTGTCGGTCCGGTAGAAACCGCTGCCCTTGAAGACAATGCCCACAGGCGAGAACAGCTTGCGTAGCCGGCCAGAACACTCCGGGCAGTCGGTCAGCGACGGATCAGTAAACTTCTGCACGATGTCGAAGTGGTGCTCGCACGCGGTGCACGCGTAGGAGTAGGTCGGCACGTTCACCCTCCAACTAGCACTCTACCCTCGAGAGTGCCACGTGATGATAGCAAGTCTGGCCGCTGTGCATAGATCTGGCGCGGTCAGTGGCGCAGCGCAAACAGGCCCCGGCGCGGGCTCAGAGCCGCAGTGACCGCGACGTCGTGCGGCTGTGCCGGCACCAGGGGCACGACCTCGTCGTCACGCACGATGACCACCAGCGGGTGCCGGGTGCGGCCAATGGCAGCGTGCGGTCGTAGTGCCCGCCGCCGCGCCCGAGCCGGATCCCCTGCCAATCGACGGCCAGTGCCGGCACCAGCACCAGCGCGGCGGTGGCGATCGCCTCAGCGCCCAGGAGCGGTCCGATCGGTTCGCGAAGCCCCCATGGCCCGGCTCGCAGTGATCTCACGCCGGTGTAAGCAGCCCAATCAAGCGGGCCTTGTGGTGTCACCACCGGAAGCAGCACCTGGCAGCCGTTACGTACCAGGCTGTCGAGCAGCTCCGGAGAGCCCGGCTCG
>Ga0213875_10000855_pt1 | contig 22512 bp, 21 predicted proteins | sample BarmaccomBMRX_R8_FD_160105 | JGI IMG/M metagenome (GOLD analysis project Ga0213875, IMG submission 160105) | Root-associated microbial communities from Barbacenia macrantha in rupestrian grasslands, the National Park of Serra do Cipo, Brazil - RX_R8 | ecosystem: Host-associated > Plants > Roots... | reverse complement strand
AGCCTTATAAGTTTTGGCTTAGCAAATCGGGAGGCTGGGCGGGTGGATGGGGCTGGGCGGGTGGATGGGGCTGGCGGGGTGGATGGGGCTGGCGAGGTGGATGGGGCTGGCCGGGTGGATGGGGCTGGCCGGGTGGGGCGGCGTCGTCTGGGGTGCGTAGGCTCTCGAGACCTCAGTGGAGGAGCGTGAGCTGGTGGCGGCGAGCCGCGCGTGACGCAGGGCGTCCGTGACTGCGCCGGTTGGTGCTACTGGGGCGCAGGCGACCTTTGAGTCCGCGGTGTGCGGCTGACCCCAGGGTTCGGGCAGGCTTTTTTACAAATAGGAGTACCGACGGAACACTGCCCAACTCGTAGGTTGATCATCGAGTGGACCGCCGAACTATGCCCACAGCGCCGCTACCGCCCGTAGGACTAGGCGCACCGGGCCTAGTGGGTCCTCAGGCGTGGCAACAGGCGAGCCACGGGTTGGCAGGACTGCTCGGTGTGGGTTCCGCCCTTGATTTCGGACTTAGGGCGACAGGATCGTGACGATCTGTCATACTGGCGTGTTGTCTTACTCTCGTATGGGGTGGAGCATGCCGACGGTCAAACCGACAGACCAAGTGCTGCTTCATATCTCGACGTGCACGAAGGCGCAACTCGGCGCTCTGCCCGTGGGCGGGGGGAGACATCCTTTTCCCCTAGCCCAGCTCCAAAAGCAGGTGATTTCCGATCGATTGCTTCTCGCTGGTGAACACCTGCGGGCAGGAGACCATCTTATTTTTGCACTTCAGTTCCGTTCAGCGATAAGCAGGCATTACTACGCGATGTATCATGCGGCAAGGGCGATAGTTTACGCCGATGCGGGCGGGGACGATTATCAAAAGCATGCCACGCTACCAAGGAACTTGCCGCAGAAATTGCCAGACGCCAAGAAACGCGAGCAAGAGCTCGTCGATGCCAGGCTTCTCCGAAATGAGGCGGATTATGACATATATCCGTCGGCTACGTCGGATTGGGAGAATGAGGCTCGAGGGCTTGCTTCGGTCGCGGCTAATTTTGTCCAAGAATTTGAATCCTTCGCCCGCACAAACGGATATAAATAATGACTATTAAGCACACCCATCTCAGCTTCATAAGGCGCGCCCTTGATGATGCAAACGTATTGGTTGATGATGTTCAAGAGCGGACTTTTCCAGGCGAAAACTGGATCATAGTCTATGTTGCGCCAGAGTCTTTTCTTGTCAGCCAAAGTCTCGCAGGCACGATTGAACGAGGCTTGAATAGTATAAGTGATTCCGGCGACGACGCACCCTTTACAGTTGTTTTTCGTGCTCAAGATAGAGAGCCAGAGGAAAATGCTTCAGGCTCTAAGGGGGGCCGCCTGGCCGACGTTAAATTTGACCAGCTGATTCAATTGGTGGAGGCAAGATCGCGTACTTCTAGCGCATTGCCAAGCCTCGAATACATCGAAGATCCGCGCGCAAACCTGGCGGCAGTTGCTGCGTCCAGACACCAGTTCATATATGGCAGGCGTGGCGTCGGCAAGACGGCCTTGCTTCTTGAGGCAAAGCGCCTTGCCGAGAGGCGCGGAGATGTTACAGTTTGGGTGAATGCTCACATTCTACGCGACGTAGATCCCGCTGCTGCGTTTTTGCATGTCGCAGAGTCAGTGCTTGTCGGACTTACAAAATACAGTGGTAGCTCTGGCGCATCAACATTTAAAAACGTCCGGGTTCTTCTAGAACGTGTAGCAGGGCTATTGAATAGTGGCGAGTTTGACGAACAAATAGCAGGACGCCTCCTGACTAATCTAAACGAAGTTCTGCGAGCGGTCCTTCGCCACAATCTCGTCCGGCTGGATATCTATCTCGATGATTTTTACCTTTATCCTTTTATGGATCAACCTAAGCTGCTTGATTATATATTTGCGATGCTGCGTGATTGTAACGGCTGGCTTAAGATTGCCAGCATTGAGCGGCTTACTCGACCTTTTGAACCATCGACAAAGACCGGCCTAGAGGTACCTCACGACGCTTCGAAGATAGATCTTGATGTAACGCTTGAGGATCCAAAGGCAGCTCAGCTCTTCTTGGAAAAATTGCTATCTAACTACACGGCTGCCGCCAACGTTGGTAGGCCGTCCAGAATCGCAAAAGCAGAGGCGCTAGGACGACTCGTGCTAGCCTCAGGTGGCGTACCGCGTGATTACCTCACTCTCTTCGCTTCTTCCATTGTCGTTGCTCGAGAGTCGCGCCTGCAGGCACAACAAGTCGGACGAGAAGATGTGGCGGTGGCAGCTGGCCGCGCAGCACGTGTTAAGAAGCGCGATCTAGAGTTGGACGTCGAGTCTCAAAAAGCTGATTCACTAGTAACCTCGCTTGAGTCTATTTCAGATACTGTTAAGGGTGAAGGATATACCTACTTTAGGGTAGACGCTGCACAAAAATTGAGCGCTAAATACGAAACGCTGGCTCAACTAATGGACCTACGTTTTATTCATTTGATTCAGGCGGCCCTATCGGATCAGCATAAGAGTGGCGTCAAATATGAGGCCTATATCCTTGACCTTAGTGAGTACACGGATGTACGGCTCAAGCGAAATTTGCAGGTTTTGGACCTGGAGGATGGTGAATGGTCTTGGCGTTTGGCAGGTAAAGCCAAGACCGCCCGAAAACTTACGGGTACCCAGCTTCGGGATTTGCTTCGCGTGGCACCGCTAATTGATCTTGAAATGGCCATCAGAAATCGCCAGTAGTTGACCGCGCATCATCTATGGCCGTTTTCAGCGACGGAAGGTTCCCCAGTTGGAAACTATCCGTACTAGGTCGTCGACCTCCATGCGTCGTAGCGCGGTGACGACAGTTGACCGAGCGACACCATAGTGAGCTGCGAGGTGTGCTACGGAAGGGAGCTTCTCGTCATGCTCCCATTCGCCAGCGTCGACCCGGCGGCGTAGGTCAGCTTCTACGCGCTGACTAGGTCGCTCTGGTCCCCTTGCCGGCATTCAGTCATGATCGCAAACCAGTTCTGAGCTGCGCATACTGTCTGCACTGTTTGGACTGTCTGGTGTGTCTGTAGTGTCTGATATAAGATCCTCCTGCCGCCCCGGTGCTGACCCGTAACCGGCGCGGTCACCCGCGATACGACCAGAGGGTCAGGTGAGGAGAAGCTTTTAATGGCGCTCCCAATCGAAGTGCACTCGTATGAGCTGCGCTGACATCAGGACCACGACCATCCTCGGGGACAGCGACATACGCGCACTGAATGACCTGGACCAGGTCTACGGTCACGGCTACGACTTAGCTGTCACCCGCTGCCACTGGGTGGCCTATGGCCTCCGCACCGGTCACTGGCTGGTCGCGTCTGGCGCGGCGGACCTGCGCCGACTCATCGCGGCCGACATCGCCGTGGCTAGCCACGTGTCCTAGCAGCGGGGGTGTCATCCGTGGTCGCGGCTGCCGGCGACCTTGCGGCCGCCTTGCCAGTTGCGCAGTGCTTGCGGTGTCCACCAGGGCCGTCCGTCGGGGAGGCGTCCTTCGCCGGGGATAGGCCTGCGGGTGCGGGCGCGGCGGAAGCTGTCGGGCTTGTCGTAGCCCAGGAATTGGGCTGCGGCCGGGACGCCGATGATCGCGTCCGGCCCCGGCTCCGACCCGGGCACCGGGTCCGGGGCGGGTCCGGTCCAGTCGGCGCGGCGCGGGGCCGGGACGGTGGCCGGGACGTCGGGCGGGACATCGGACAGCGTTTTGGCTGGTACGTGGGCGTGCCGTCCGGGTGGGACAGTGACCAGGGACACCCCGGCCAGTTTCCGGCCTTCCCCGATGACTCGCTGGTCGATCCACGGGGCCGGCTGCATGGCGTCGAACCAGTCTGGGGGTGGCGGGCCGGTGAGGGCGTAGCGGCGGCGTTCGGCGGCGGGCATCCAGGTGAGCTGGGCGGCGTCGATGAGTTCTTCGGCTTCGCCGATCCCGGCGACGCCCCGGCCTTTGATGCGGGCGTCCCATTCGATGCGGGGGGCGAGGCCGAAGGTCATGCGCCACAGGGAGGTCGAGTAGGCCCCGGTGATGAGCCGGTAGCCGTATTGGGCGCGGCTGTCGCTGTCGCCGAACAGGCGGACGTTGGGCTGGTGGACGGCCAGGACGAGGCGGTGGCCGGCTTGGCGGCCTTGCCATTCGATCTGGCGCCGCTGATCCAGCGCCGGGCTTGGCCCGGTGCCGTGCTCGCGGCGCCACATCCGCGCCGCCATGCTGGCGAAGGTGCCGAACTCATCCACCACCAGGAGCCGTTGCGGGAACGCGGCCGGATAGGCAGTGCGGTCGCCCACGGCGATGTTGACCCCCAGCATGGACAAGAAGAACTCTTCCAGCGCCCACAGCATCGCCTCAATGTCGGTGTGGACGCGGATGCCGGGCACGTTGGTGAGCACGTCGGCGCCGGTTTTGCGGTCGAGGTAGGAGCGGCGTTTGGGGTCGATGATGTCCACCAGCCACCCATGCGCCCGCACATGCGCCGCTGGCACCGACACGGTGGCGGTTTTGCCGCCGCCGGTCCCGGCCGCGACGAACAGGTGCGGTTCCTCGTCCTGGAGGTTGGCGATGAACTTGGCCCCGCCGGCGAGGGTGGCCAGGTGGACGCGGTGGGCGGGCAGGTCGTAGCCCTCGAACGGGGCCAGCTTGGGCGGGGCGGGCGGGTGCCGCCAGGTGGCCTGGAAGGCACCGAACGCTGGCAGCAGGTCGGCGCCCAGGTGGCGGCGGATGAGCTGGTCAATCGACCGCTGCCGTCCCTGGTCGGGATTCCAGGTCGCCGGGTAGGCCAGCCGCACCTGGGCGTCCGGGTCGGTGGTGAAGTTCCGAGGGACGTTCAGCCAGCGGGCGGGACGGTCGGCCGGGTCGGTGCCGAGGTACTGGCACAGTTGCAGGTAGATCGGCCGCACCACTTTGCGGGTGTACCGCCAGCGCTGGAAGCGCGGGAACAGCACCCCGCCGGCCAGCAGAGCCAGCCAGCCGAGTACGGCCCCGGTCCACACCGGCTGGGCGGCCAGGCTCACGCTGACGGCGACGGCGGCCCAGCGGATGAGGGCACGCTGCCAGCCGGGCAGGTACGCCCACCGGCCCGGCTCGCCCCGGCTGAACCAGCCCGGTACCCCGCCGATCGGCTTGGTCCCGGCGTCCAGGAACGTGGCATCGGTGCGGCGTGCCCCCAGCGGCGCTCCCACGGCGAACCGGGCCGCCAGGACCACCAGCCGCCCGGCCAGCCGGGCCGGGACAGCCAGCCAGGCGCCACGCCCACCCCGGATACGCAGGCCGGGGATACGGGGGGCGCGGCCGAAGGCGCGGCCGGCCAGGGCGCGGGCGGCCGCGGTGACCGCGGCCAGCACCGCGGCCCCGCTGATCAGCTCGGTGATCGCCCGGCCCAGATGCACGGCCCGACCCTAGCGGCCTGCCAGCCGTCCGGGATGACCCTGCGACCTGCGGAAACGGCCAGCCGGGGGTGGCTAAATCCCGCACAGTGCCCGTACACCGGCAAGAACGTCGGCAAGGCGTCTGTCTGGGCGTGCGCGCCGCTGGCCAGGCCATACACGACGGTGTCCCGTTCTCAACTACTGGGCAATCGTGGCTTGCTGACGGTGTTTTTCGGCAGGATTTTCGGCCGAAATGACGGTTTCCTTACGCGTCTCGCCCCGCCGGTCACGCCCGCCCCAGAATCGGACCCGAGCCGCCACCCCGCGCCGGGGACACACTGCGGCGGAAAGGGATGAGCGGGAAATGACCACCACCACTGCACGCACGCGTGCCCCGGCCCGGCCGCGCCGGTCCGATGCGGGCCGGATCCGGCTGACCCAGCGCGACATTGACGGCCTGGCGCTGTGCGCCGAGCACGGCGGCGCCCCCTACGATCTGCTCGCCGCCGCCCTGGAGGTCACCCCGGATCGGCTGCGCGGAATCGTGGCCCGCTGGCGGCAGGCCGGCTACGCGGCCAGTTGGCGGCTGGGGCCTGGGCCGGCCTGGTGCTGGCTCACCCGGGCGGGGATGAGCTTGTGCGGGTTTGATTACCGGGCTGGCCGGCCCGCGCTGGCGCGGCTGGCGCACCTGCGGGCGGTGCTGGCTGTCCGCCTGGACATGGCCGGCGGGGCGGACTGGCAGGCCAACCCGCCGTGGTGGAACTCCGAACGCCGCATCCGCGCCCACCAGATCGCCGCCGGGGCACCCCACCGGCCGGACGCCGAGATCCACTGGCCCTCCCGCGAAGGCCAGCCCAACGAGGGACAGGTGTGGGCGATCGAGGTCGAGCTGACCCCTAAGCAGATCGGCCGCACGATCGGCATCATGGACGCCCTGCTCGATCCCGCTGCCGGGTATGACCGGGTGATCTACTACGCGGCCCGGCCCGCTCAGCCGGTCCTGGACCGCGCTGCCGGCTCCCGCCGCGCCGGCCACGGCCCGGTGACCATCACCGACCTGCCCGCCACCGCCGCCATGCCCGGTCTGGAGGAGATGCGGTGAGCGCCGGTAATGACAAATCCGCCCCGCTTGAAAATGGCGGTCCGGAAAATGCGGAAGAGGAAGCCAGAAAAAGGCTTCCGCATATGTCCGGGCCGTACACTATTGCGTATAATTTGAGGGAAGAGGAAAGGCCGGCCGGGATCAAAGTCCGGTGGAAATGGCGGGTGGAGACCGGCCGGAAAGCCGACGCGCTGGACGCGCGGCAGGCGGAAGTGATCCGGAGGATTCTGCAATGGCAATACGACCGAAAACACACGCCACCGGAATAGCCCCGGCTGAGCCGGTGCCGGTGGCGATGCTGGGGCGGACCTCCACCCTGGAACTCCAAGACCCCTACGGGTCGATCCTGCGGCAGATCACCTCGGTGAAGGAGTGGCTGCCGGACGGGTTCTACATCGACGGCTACTACTGGGACGTCGAATCCGGCGGCCTGGACCTGGAACAGCGCGGCCACGGCGACAACTGGACACCGTTCGTCGCCAAAGGCCTGCCCCGCACCGGCGGCCTGGCCGACCTGCTCGCCGAAGCCCGCACCCCCGCGCCCCGGTTCGCCGCCGTGGTGTGCGAGGACATCGAACGATCCGGCCGCGACACCTACAACGCGCTGAAACTCGAACGCGAACTCGGCAACAGCGACATTCTCCTATTCGCCACGGATGAACCGCTGGATATGGAAGGCACCGAACCGGCCACCATTTTGCTGCGGCGGACGAAGCAGAACATGGCCGAGTATTTCCGTCTGCAATTGAAGCAGAAAATGTGGCGGGGGATGCGCACCCACACCGGGCAAGGCTTCAACCTCGGGAAAGTGATCGACGGTTATCTGCCGGACAAAATCCCGCACCCGGTACCGGAGAAAGCCGCCCATGGGCGGACCAAAACACGGCTGGTGCTGGACCCGATGCGGGCGCCGATCATCGCGGCCATCTTCCAGATGCGGGTGTGGGAGAAACTCGGCGTCCCCACGATCCAGGCGCGGCTGACCGCCGACCCGGCCACCTACCCGCCCGCCGACCCCGAACTGGGCTGGACACTCGGCGGCCTGTATTCGATCCTGGCCAACCCCAAATACACCGGTTACCAGGTGTTCGGCCGGGTCCGCAAAGGCAAGAAGGCACCACCGGACAAGTGGTACTGGTCTGAGCAGCCCACCCACGAAGCCATCATCGACCGCGCCACCTGGGAAGCCGCCCAGCGGGCCGCCGGCGAGCACTCCAGCTCCCGTGACGGCAAACCCCACGTCCCGGCCAACTGGCGGCACTATCCGCTACGCGGCCGGGTCCGGTGCAAGCTGTGCAAGCGGCGGATGTGCGGGCAGCCCAAACGCCGCACCGACCGCACCGTCTACCGCGAAGACTTCTACTACACCTGCCACCACAACCCCGCCAACCCCAGCCACACCGCCGCCGTTCCCGATCACCCCCGCACCGTCCTGGTCCGCGAAGACTTCATGGTCGGCGAAATCCTGTCTGGCCTGTCCGCCTACGCCCTAGCCCCCGGGCGTGAAGAACGGCTCCGCGAGCTGATCCCGGCTACCGCCACCGCCAAGAAAGAACAGCACGACCAGCAGCTCGCCGCCCTGCAGCAGCGGGACAAGCGGATCACCACCACCAAGAACAGCCTCATGCGCGAGCAGCACGCCTCCTTCGACATGCCCGACCACGCCGGCGAGGAATACCGCCGCCGCATCCGAGCCGACTACGCCACCCTCGACACCGAACACCAGACCATCAAAGCCCAGCTCGCCGCACTCGCCGCCGACACCACCCCGGACAGCGACCTGGACCTGGTCAGCCTGCTCCCGCAAACCGTCGCCGACCTGGCCGAACTGCCAGCCGACCTCCGGGCCGAGCTGTACGACATCTTCGACTTCCAGATCGTCTGGAACGCCCCCATGCGCCAAGCCACCTTCAGCGCCGTCGTCACCGAAAACACACCGCAAATCGTCATGGACCTGTTCGACCGTGCCAGCCTCGACTACGCCCCCGCCCCACCCCCCGCAAAACACGCCCCCACCAGAGCAAACGGCAGCCACACAGTTGGGAAGGGTTCCTCACCCCTCCCTATGCTGCCTAAAAGTCTTCCCGAATCCGAAGTGCACGTAGTGGTGCGCTTGGCGAGGCTCTGGGACGTGGATGCGGTGGTGCTGGCGTGGCCCATCAGCTCGGCGGACCGGTGGCTTCCCGGCGCTCCCGGCTCACTGGAGCGTTTCCGGTGAATAGCGCCGGTTTCGCACCAGTGGGGCGCGAGGCCGGGTGGAACACTGAGGGGATGGGTGTGGTGACGGTACGGCGGGTGGACTTCGGGTACTTCGTGCGGCCGGCTGAGGAGACCGGAACCGGGGCGGCGCGGGTCGAGCCGTGCCTGGGTTACCTGGTCGGGCACCCGGACGGGCTGGTGCTGCTGGACACCGGGATGGGGGCGCACCCCGAGGTGGACGCGCACTACCGGCCGCGGCGGCGGGAGCTGGCGGCGGCGCTGGCCGGGGCGGGCGCGACGGTCGACGACGTGCGGTTCGTGGTCAACTGCCACCTGCACTTCGACCACTGCGGGGGCAACCCGGCGCTGGCCGGGCGGCCGGTGTTCACCCAGCGGACCGAGCTGGAGACGGCCACGTCCCGGGAGGACTACACGCTGCCGGAACTGGTCGACGCGCCCGGGATCGAGTACGAGCTGCTGGACGGGGAGGCGGAGATCCGGCCCGGGGTGTTCGTGGTGCCGACGCCGGGCCACACCGACGGGCACCAGTCACTGGTGGTGCGGCAGCCAAACGGGACCGTGGTGGTGGCGGGCCAGGCCCACGACACCGCCACCGGGTACAGCGCCGACGCACTGGCCTGGCGGGCCCGCCGGGACGGGCCCACCCCGGGAGGGCCGGCGCCGCCCGCCTGGATGGACCGGATCATGGCGTTCGACCCGGCCCGCGTGGTGTTCGCGCATGACCACGCCGTCTGGGAGCCCTGAGCCTCAGCGGCCTAACGGGGCCGGAGTAGCCGAGGTGGCTGGGGCCGGTGGCGGGATCTCCGGGGTGCCCGGGGCTCGTGGGGTGCCCGGGGCTCGTGGGGTGCCGGGGGCGTCTGGGCTTGGAGGTGCGGCCTGGTCTGGGGCGGCGGGTTGCGGCGGACCGGCCTGGGCGGGGTCGCCTTGGGGGGCGACGGCCTGGGCGGGGCTGGCTTGAGACGGGCTGGCCTGAGGGGGGTCCGGGGGGAAGAGGACCTGGGGGACGCGGTCGAGGGTGATGTTGAAGTGCTGGCGGTAGGCGTCGAGCAGGGCCTCGTCGGTGGGGAGGTGCTGCTCGGTGCGTTCGCCGTTGACGGTGATGATCAGGGTGCGGTCGCTGAGCGAGATCCGGCCGGTTTCGGTCAGGCGGGAGCAGATCGTGCTGTGGGTGAAGTGCGAGTCGGGTGACGTCTCCTGCCACCAGCAGGTGGGGGCGAAGTCGGACTGGACGCGGGCGCGGTTCTCGATGCGGTACTGGGGCTGGCCGTCCCGGAACACGTCGACGTCGCCGTCGGGGGTGTCGGCCAGCCGGAAGGCGCCGCCCGGGTCTTCCTGCTCGTGGCGGCTGTCGAACAGCAGCGGGTAGGTACTGTGGCGGCCGAAGCCCACGTCGACCAGCCAGGGGCCGGCGCCGTCGGAGGAGCGCGCGATCAGCGCCATGTGGTCGAACGGGATGCCGAGGCGCCCGTCGTCGCCGTAGACGCGGGCCGCGACCCGGGTCACTTCCACGTCGAAACTCTGCAGGAGCAGCGCGAACGCCCCGTTGAGCTCGTAGCAGATACCGCCCCGGCCGCGGTGCACGACCTTGTCGATCAGGCCCTCATCGGTCAGCGAGATCGGCTCGGCCAGGTGCATCCCCAGGTTCTCGAACGGCACCGTGAGCTGGTGCGCCCGGTGCAGCACGTGTAGGGTCACCGTGTCACCGGTCAGCGGGCGCGGTACCGCAATCCGTTGCAGGTACGCGCTCCACACCGTCTCGTCCATCAGCCCCTCCCGCGGCACGTCAGGCGTTGCCGTCCGTACTGATCATGGCAGGGATATTTGTTTGTGCTTGTTATATACGGTTATCCGGTGAACGAAACCGATTGGGAAAACCGGATCGCCGCGGCCTGGGAGTCGTTCGACGACCTCGACGAGACCGAATTCCTGGCGCTGATCGAGAAGCTGGCGGCCGAGCGGCCACCGGGCGATGCCATCGGCTATTTCGAGCGGGCGTCGTCGCTGGACGCGACCGGTCACCCGGACGTCGCGATCCCGCTGTACGAGCAGGCGCTGACCGCCGGGCTGCCGGGCGGGCGCCGCCGTCAGGCGGTCATTCAGCTGGCCAGCTCGCTGCGGCTGGCCGGGCGCGCGGCGGAGAGTGCCGACCTGCTCACGGCCGAGATCGAGGTGGCCGACGGCGAGCTGAACGACGAACTGGTCGCGTTCCTGGCGCTCACCCTGGCCGACCTGGGGCGCGAGCGCGAGGCGGTCTCGGCGGCGCTGGCCGCGCTGGCCCCGCACCTGCGCCGCTACCAGGTCTCGGTGGCCAACTACGCGCGCCAGCTGGTGGAGCCGGGCGGGTCCCCGGGCTGACCCGGGAACCCGCCGCGGCGGCTTGCGGTTGGTACTGGCTCAGCCGGTCAGTGCAGGCTCACTGGCCCCCGGGCCTCGAACGTGGTCTGCACGGTCCAGGGCAGCGGGTCGGCCTTGGTGTTGCACTGCTGGTTCGGCTTGCGCGGCAGCTGGCCGGTGAACGTGATCGTCGCGTCGCCGTAGCCCCAGACGTGCTGGTACTGACCCGACCCGCCGACGATCTGGTACTGCGAGTGGTTGGTCGACGTGGTGACGCAGCTCCACGGGTTGACGTGCGTCTGGGTCCAGCCCTGGCTGTGCTGGACGAACAGCGAGCCGTGGCTCAGGTGCACCTGGTCGAACGGCCCGGGCGAGTTCACGTTGAGGGAACCGTGGTCGAAGAACGCGCCGCTGGCCCAGACGTGCAGGTTGCCGCTGGGCCCGTTGCCGTAGCCCTGGATGGTCTTGATCGCGGGCCCGGGGCGGGTCGTGCTGGCCATGGCGGGCGCCGCCGCGAAGCCGGCCAGCGTCCCCACCGCCACTCCCGGCACCGCAATCGCCATGGCCAGCTTCTTCCAGGAATTCCGCTTGCTCCCCATTGAACCTTTCCTCCCCAATCGACGAACATGTTAAAAACGCCGGGTAATCACACAAACGCCCTAAGTAATTAACGCGGCCTCAGTGACTATCAACGACCGCCCTCGGTTCCGGACAGGGACTAAGGTCCCGACCCTCGGTCCGCTATTAAATGAGGAGCGGACACCGGGCGCGCGCAGTGATAATGCGGGCGTGACCTTGTCCGCCGGCCCGCTGGTGACCACCCGCCCGCTGACCGCAACCGACCTCGCGCAGGTGTCCGGCTGGCTGGCCCAGCCGCACGTCGCGCACTGGTGGCGGGACCCGGCCGACCTGGCGTCGGTCCGGCAGGCCTACCAGCCCTCAATCGACGGCGATGACCCCACCGAGGTGTTCATCATCGAGGCGGAAGGGCGGGCGGCCGGGCTCATCCAGCGTTACCTGGTCGACGACGAGCCCGCCTGGGCCCGCGCCGTCCAGGCGACCGGGGCGGTCAGCGGCTGCGCAGCCGGTATCGACTACCTGATCGGCGAGCCGGCGCTGACCGGCCGGGGCTACGGTACGGCCGCGATCGCGACGTTCACCGCGCTCACGCTGGAGCGCTATCCGCAGGCGGACGCGGTGATCGCCGCCCCCCAGCAGGCCAACGTGCCGTCCTGGCGGGCACTGGCGCGGGCCGGCTACACCCGCTGGTGGAGCGGCCAGCTCGATTCCGGCGACCCGGGCGACGCCGGGCCCGCCTACCTGTACGGGATCCGCCGCCCGGCCTAATCAGGGGCGCGCCGTTTGCCCGTTTTCTGACGTTGATTTGCTAACATGCGATGCCAGCAGGGCACTGACGGCGATGGCCGGAGGTCTGATGAGCACTGGCGCGATGCCCGGTGATGCTCCAGATCTTGGCCTGTCCGCCCGCGAGGCCGAGATCATGTCCCTGATCGCCGGCGGCCACACCAACGGCGAGATCGCCGCCCGCCTTTTCCTGGCCGAAAAGACGGTCAAGAACCACGTCAACCGGATCTACGCCAAGCTCGGCGTGGGCTCCCGGCCCGCCGCGATCTCGCAGTGGCGCGGTAACGGCGAGACCGTCAGCGGCTGACCTGCCACGCCCCTCGCAGGCTCGCCGCTACTCCCTGGCCAGCGAATATGCTTAATCGCACAGCTATGACCCAGTGGGCGTTCAGGTTTCCTTCAGCCTGGCAGGCGAGAATACGGAGCATGGAGATGCTGACCACCGAAGAGCAGCGGACGGACACCCGGTTGCTCGTGGTCGAGGACGAGCCGAACATTCTCGAGCTGCTGTCCGCCAGCTTGCGCTACGCGGGTTTCGACGTGGTCACCGCGGCCGCAGGGACCGAGGCGGTCCAGGCGGCCCAACGGCACCGTCCCGACCTGATCGTGCTCGACGTCATGCTCCCGGACATGGACGGCTTCGACGTCGTCCGGCGGCTGCGCAGCGGCGGCGCCCGGGTGCCGGTGGTCTTCCTGACCGCCCGTGACGCCACCGAGGACAAGATCCGCGGGCTGACCCTGGGCGGGGACGACTACGTGACCAAGCCGTTCAGCCTGGAAGAGGTCATCGCCCGGATCCGGGCGGTGCTCCGCCGGACCAGCGGCGAGGGCGGTGAGCCGACCCCGCGGCTGACGTTCGCCGACCTGGAACTGGACGAGGAGAGCCACGAGGTGTGGCGGTCCGGCCAGCAGGTCCAGCTCTCCCCCACCGAGTTCAAGCTGCTCCGCTACTTCATGAGCAACGCCAACCGGGTGCTGTCCAAGATGCAGATCCTCGACCACGTGTGGGACTACGACTTCCGGGGTGACACCGGCATCGTCGAGTCCTACGTGTCGGTGCTGCGCCGGAAGATCGACACGGTCGAGCCGCGGCTCATCCACACCCTGCGCGGGGTCGGCTACGTGCTCAGGCTGCCCGCTTCGTAGGACTCACCAGTTATGGCTCGTAACGGCGCAGAGCGGGACGCCACCGGCACGTTCCGCCATCCCCTGCTGGCGATGACGCGGCTGTCGCAACGGACCCCGCTGCGCGTCAAGCTGATCACCGCGCTGCTGGCGCTGGTCGCGCTGGCGCTGGCGGTCATCAGCTTCACCAGCATCGCCTTTTTCCGTGCGTACCTGGTCAATCAGTCCGACAGCCAGCTGCGCAAGCTGATCACGGTGGCCACCAACCAGAACACCGGCGGTGGCGGCGGCGGGAACCTGCACGGGGGCGACCTGTACACCCTGGCCATCCAGGGCTACTTCCTGGAGGTCCTGGACGCACAGGGCAACCGGGTCGACGGCTTCGGCAACATCGCGCAGGTCCAGCAGCTCGGGGAGAGCCTGCCCTCCTTCCCCACCAGTTCGGCCTGGCTGAAGAGCAACGCCCAGGATCCGGTCACGGTCCGCAGCGCCTACGGCGGTGAGACCTGGCGGGTCATCGAGCAGGGCGTCAGTTACTCGGCCAACGACGGCGGCCCCCTGCAGCCCGGCACGCTGGTGGTCGCGGCCAGCATGGGCAGCGTGGACCGCACGATCGGGTTCCTGACCTCGCTGGACGTGGTGGTCAGCGTGATCATCATGCTCGGGCTGGCGGTGGTCAGCGTGGCGGTGGTGCGGACCAACCTGCGGCCACTGGACGACATCGAGGAGACCGCGCAGGACATCGCGGCCGGGCACCTGGACCGCCGGGTGCCGGACCGGGACCCGCGCACCGAGGTCGGCCGCCTGGGCCAGTCGATCAACACGATGCTGACCCAGATCGAGACGGCGTTCCTGGCCCAGCGGCAGTCCGAGGAGGCGGCGGTCCAGTCCGAGGACCGGATGCGACGGTTCATCGCCGACGCCAGCCACGAGCTGCGGACGCCGCTGACCGCGATCCGCGGGTTCGCCGAGTACTACCGCCAGCGCGGCGGGGCCGAGGGCAACGGCGGCAGCCTGCCCGGCGAGGACCTGGACCGGATCATGCAGCGGGTCGAAGCCGAGGCGTCGCGGATGGGCGTGCTGGTCGAGGACCTGCTGCAACTGGCCCGGCTGGACCAGCAGCGGCCGATCGAGCACCAGCCGGTCGATCTGCTGGTGCTGGCGGCCGACGCCGTCCAGGACACCCGGATGATCGCGCCCGGCCGCCCGGTGCAGCTGGACGTGGAGCCGGGCAAGGCGTTCATCGTCGACGGTGACGAGGCCCGGCTGCGCCAGGTCATCGGCAACCTGATGACCAACGCGCTGACCCACACGCCGGACGGCACCGCGATCGACGTCCGGCTGCGGTCGGGGTTCCTGCCCGGTCCCCCGCCCTACCCCGGCGCCCCGGGCGCCTCGATCCCGGCCGCGGTGATCGACGTCGCCGACCACGGGCCGGGGCTCACCCCCGAGCAGGCCCAGCGCGTGTTCGAGCGGTTCTACCGGGCCGACCAGGCCCGCAACCGCAAGAGCGGCGGCGGCAGCGGCCTCGGCCTGGCCATCGTCAGCGCGCTGGTGGCGGCGCACGGCGGCACCGCCACGGTCGAATCGGCCCCGGGCGAGGGCGCGACGTTCCGGATCACGCTGCCGCTGGAGGCGGACGCGACCGTCGGCGACGCCGACCTCGACGCCCAGGACCAGGACCAGGAGCAGGACGACACGATCAGCCAGGGTGACCCGGGCGGCCCGGCGCCGGTCCCGTTCCTGAAGTAGCGGCCCGGCGCTAAGCGGCCAGGGCGGCGCGGGCGGCCGCCAGCGCCTGCTCGCGGTAGCCGGGCCCGAACAGGCAGACGTGCACCAGCAGCGGGTGCAGCTGGTGCAGCGGTGTCCGCGCCCGCCAGCCGTCGGCCAGCGGGCCCGCGGGTGAGCCGGCGTCCTGGTAGCCGCGCAGGATGTGGCCCAGATGGGGCGCGCCGAACAGGTCGAGCATGGCCAGGTCGGTCTCCCGGTGGCCGCCGTGGGCGGCCGGGTCGATGAGCCAGCCGCGGCCTTCCGACCAGAGCACGTTGCCCGACCAGCAGTCCCCGTGGATCCGGCTGGGCGGCTCGTCCGGTCCGGCCAGCGCCGTGATCCGGTCCAGCACCTGCTCGACCAGGGCGACGTCGCCGGGCCCGAGGATGCCGCCATCGGCCGCCCGGCGCAGGTAGGGCAGTACCCGGCGCTCGGCGTACCAGCGCGGCCAGCCGTCGGCGGCCGGCCACGGCGTGTTGTCGAGCGGCAGGCTGGCGATGAACCCGGCCCAGGGGGCGCCGAAGGCGTCCGCGCCGGCCGCGTGCAGCCGGGCCAGGTCGCGGCCGAACGCGGCGGCCGCCTCGGCGGTGGCCGGCCCGGGCGGGAGCCAGGACAGGACCAGGGCCTGGTCGTCCCAGCCGAGCACCTCGGGAACCGGGACGGCACCCGCCTCGGCCAGCCAGCGCAGGCCGCGCCCCTCGGCCTCGAAGGGGCTGGGGGTGCCGGTGGGGCTGGGGGTGCCGGTGGGGCTGCCGTGACTGGTGGGGTCAGCGGGCTTGGTGGGGTCGGCGGCTTTGGTGGGATCGGCGGGCTTGGTGGGGGCGGCGGGCTTGGTGGGCGCGTCGGTGAGCTTGGCGAAGAGGGGGCGGCCGTCAGCCAGGGTGGCGCGGACGTAGCGGTACCCGTGCTGGGCGCCGGCCGTCCGCAGGTCGTGGACGGGGGCGCCGGCCAGCGCGCTGAGGCGGGCGGCAGCTGGGTCGGGGGGCACGGTGCCGGTCAGCGCCCGCTCAGGCCGGGGTGCGGCCGGCCAGCACCGCGAGCTGGGCGACGAGCTGGCGGGCGGCGGTCTGGATCAGCTCCCGGGTCGCGCTGAAGTCGCCGGCGTCGCCGCCGTAGGGGTCGGGGATGTCCTGGTCGGGGCCGAGGCCCCCGGCCGCGCCGAACAGCTGGACGCGGTCAGCTCCCACCCCGGCCGCGGCCGCCAGCTCGCGCACATCGGCCAGGTTGCGGCGGTCCATGGCGAGGAACAGGTCGCGTTCCGGCAGCCAGGAGGCGTCGATCTGGCGGGCCCGGTGGGCGGACCCGTCCAGCCCGCGCTGCTCCAGCTCGGCCCGGGCCCGGCGGTCCATCGGCTGCCCGATGTGCCAGTCGCCGGTGCCCGCGCTGTCCACCGTGACCAGGTCGGCCAGGCCGGCCGCGTCGAGCTCGGACCGGAGCACGACCTCGGCCGTCGGCGAGCGGCAGATGTTGCCCAGGCACACCAGGCAGACGGTGTAGGGCGGGCCAGGCTGGCGGGGCGGCGGCAGCGCCGCGGCGGGGACGGACATCCCTCAAGGATGCCCGATGCGCACCCCGGTCGGGCCGGGGGCGGGTCCCTCGGCGGCCACCGGAGCCGCGCCGACCGGGACGGCCGGGAGGGTGTCGGGGCCGATCCAGCGGTCCAGCCATTTGCTGACCCGGCGGCCGCAGCGCTGCATGGGCGACTCCACGAACCGGTGCGACAACCAGCACAAGGCCAGCAGCACGGCCAGGAACGTGGCCGCCAGCAGCACCTGCACCGGCAGCGGGTGCGGGTGCTGGGTGAGCGGGATCCGCTTGTACACCTCGACCAGCAGCGGGTGCAGCAGGTAGACCGAGAAGCTGACCAGCCCGAGCCAGGCGAACCCGGCCGGCACCGGCTTGTGGCGGCAGGCCAGGCCGACGGCGAACGTCAGGCCCGCGGCCAGCAGCGAGGTCAGCCACTGCCGGTAGGTGGTCTGGTGGGCGGCGGCCGCGAACAGATTCCAGGTCGAGGCGCTCCACAGCGCCGAGGCGGCGGTCAGCGCGAACACCGCGACCGCGACCGCGATGGCCCGGCGCCACGGGTAGTCGCCGCGTTCGGCCCGGTACAGCATGGTGCCGGTGAACATCAGGGCCAGGATCGTCAGCGCCTCGAACGGGTGCACCCAGTTGCCGTTGAAGCAAACCAGCAGCAGGGCGGTGACCCCGGCCAGGATCGCGCCGACCCGGCGGGACAGCCGGCGGCGGGTGACCGCCAGCGCCACCCCGGCCAGGATCAGCAGGTCGGCGAGCACGGCCACCAGCTGGGGGCCGAGGAACGTGCGGGAGATCGCGGTCATCGGCAGCACGCCGCCGAGCGCGACCGCGGCCACCGCGAACGCCAGCGCCCAGCAGCTGCTGCGCTGGTGCGTGCCGGTCACGAACAGCGCGGTGACCAGCAGGTAGAACGCCATCTCGTAGGACAGCGTCCAGATGACGTCGATCGCGTTCTGGGTGCCGAGCACGTTGGACAGCATCAGCACGTGGGTGAGCAGCGCGGTCTTGCCGTCGTAGTTGGTCTTGGCGATCAGCCCGAGGTGCACCTTCCACAGCAGCACCGCCACCACCAGGCCGACCAGGTACAGCGGGTACAGCCGGAACACCCGGCTGACCCAGAAGCCGCGGACGCTGCCCTTGCGCTCGAGCGAGGCCGGCACGATGTAGCCGCTGACCATGAAGAACACGAACACCCCGTACAGACCGGGGTCGAAGACCTGGTAGACGGCCGCCCGGACGTGCTGCAGCACGTCGTAGCTGAGGTGGTCGAAGACCACGAACAGGGCCGCGAACCCGCGCAGCGCGTCCAGCCAGCCCAGTCGCCGGCCGGTCCCGGCCGCCGCGGGAGCAGCGGCGGTAGCGGGGACAGCGGGGGCGGCAGGCTGGGTCAGGCTCGCGGAGGCATCAGGCACGGGAAGCGAACCTAATAAGCGAGTCTGAATATGTTCTGAAAAGGAACTGCCTGTTTCCGCCCCGCGATCAGCGGGGCTGATGAGGCTGGGGGGTCGCGGGTGGTTTTGGCCTGGTTCCGGCGGCTCAGGGGTTGAGCTTGGCCGCGCGGGCCAGGGCGGGCACGAAGCGGGCCGCGTCGATCGTGCCCCAGCCGCTGGCCAGGTCGTAACCGGGTCCGGCCTTGTAGCCGGGGACCGCGCCGAACGTGTTGCTGCCGGTGGTGACGTCGACGATGCCGGTCGCCTGGGCGCCCCCCTTGGCCTGGCTGGCGGCCCCCAGCGCGTACAGCGCGCGGTTGATGTCGCCGAGCGGGTGACCGGCCTTCTGGCTGGCCAGGGCGACCACGCCGGCCATCAGCGGGGTGGCCTCGCTGGTGCCGCCGAGGATCTCCCAGCCCGCGCCGCCCGGCTCGAAGCTCTGGTAGACCCAGGCGCCGCCGCTGACCGCGGCCGACATCGAGATGTCGGGGGTGCCGCGGTGGGTCCCGACGGTGGCGGCCACCCCGGCCTGGAACGCGGGGCGGGCGAAGACGCCGGACAGGCCGCCGCCGCCCGCGCCGTACTGGTCGTTCCAGACCTGGTCGGGCTGGATCTTGTTGCCGTCCTGGGCCAGCAGCAGCTGGGTGCCGCCGACCGAGGTGACCAGCGGGTCGGACGACGGCCAGGCCACCACCGGGGTCGGGTAGAGGGTGGCGCCGTCCGGCTCGTCGTTGATGGCGCCGGTGTCGCCCGCCGCCGCCAGCACCGTGACCCCGCGCTGGGCGGCGTCCCTGAACGCGAAGCGCAGGCTGTCGAGGCTGGTGAAGGAGCCCTTGGCGAAGCCCGGGAAGGTGTTCTCGGTGGCGCCGAAGCTCTGGCTGATGACGTCGACCTTGCCGGTGTCGATCATCTCCTTCTCGGCCACCATCATCTGCGGGAACCCGGTCACGCCCTCGGTCTCGGCGACCGGCGTCTCGACCAGGTCGATGGTGGCCCGGGGGGCGACCGCGTGCGCGTACTCGACGTCGAGGGTGGTCTCCTCGGCCCAGCCGTCCATCACCGCGCTCGACTTGTCGAACTTGGGCAGCTGGCCGACCTGGATCGTGTTGAGGGTGGGGTTGGGCAGGCCCCACTGCCGGTCGAAGTAGGCCAGGTCGTGCCCGATCGTGGGCGAGCCGAACGAGTCGATGATCATGATCGTCTCGCCCTGGCCGTCGGTGCCTGCCGCATAAAGGGGATTCAGGTCGTAGGCGGTCCGGTACTGCAGCGGGCTGTAGCAGCGGAGTTTGATCGTGGCCAGGCACTTGGCCGTGCTGAGCGGATTCGGTGAGGTCAGCTGGACCGCCCAGTCGCCCGCGATCGAGGGGATCGGCGCGGCGGTGTCCCCGGCCGCCGCCGCGAACTGGGCCGCGCTGGGCAGCGTCCGGTAGGTGAAGCCGGGCGCGGCCGCGGGGGTGCGGGCCGGGGTGGCGGCGGCCGCGGCCGGGAGCACGCCCGCCGCCAGCAGCAGGAGAGACAGCGCGGCCGGGAGGCCGGGCCGGTGAGGGGCACGCCGACGGCTCGGCCCCGGCGCCGACGGACGGCGTGGGCCAAGCCCGCGGAGGCTCGGCAGCATGGTGCTCCTCATCGGCACGGGGCGCCGACAGCCGGCGCACCACCGCTCATGTCTCATCCCAGCGCGGTTTCACCCACGACGCAATGCTCAGATGGCGTGTCTTGACCTAATCTTTGCTGACGATTAACTGAGAATGTTTGAAGTTGTGCGATCTTTGGTGATTTACCGCGCCGGACGCGGGACCGGCCCGGCACCAGGGTAGTCGTGACGTAACGAAGTCAGCGCACAGAGTAAGTAGCTGTGCGCTGTTGTCCGGGTGTGGGGAACATTTTCATCCGGAAAAGGGTAGCGCGCGGGCGGCGGTCCGCCGGGCGCGGTCCATAGGCGGGCCGGCTGGCGATTCGCGGGGCGGGCCGAATCTTGCTAACATCTGGCGATGCCAGCGAGCGCCGCTAGCTCAATTGGCAGAGCAGCAGACTCTTAATCTGCGGGTTCGGGGTTCGAGTCCCTGGCGGCGCACGGTGACGATGACCTGGGGTACACCACCCCAGGTTATTTTTTTGCCTCTGGCCGTTACCATCCGGCCGAGCGGCGGTGGGAAAGGGCCGGGCGAGCGGTCAGGCCAATCTGGGTGAGGCTGGTGCAGAACGACTCGACCCGGGGCGGCGGGATGTCGAGGACGATCAGCTTCTGGTACGGGGTGATGCGCAGGCGGGTGCTGCCGTGCGCCTCGGCCAGGGCGGCCAGCGCGGTCAGCGGGGCACGGTCGGCGCCGGGGGTGACGCCGATGTAGCAGCGGCCGTCGCGCTGGGGGTGGACGCCGATGTGGTCGCGCGGGCCGTTCGGGAGGGGCGGTGGGTAGCCGTCGGCCAGCGCGGCGGGCAGGTACTCGCGTTCGATCATGCGCCGGAAGGCGGCGGCCGGGCCGGCGATCAGCAGGGCCAGGCGTTCGCGGCGGTCGAGCGGCCGGTGGCCGAAGTCGCGGAACGCGGCCACGATCGCGGCCCAGACGGCGGGGACCTCGGCCGCGGTCACGAACGCGCCCAGGCGGCCGGGGCGCAGCGGGCGGGCGGCCAGGGCGGCGCCGACCCGGACGTCGAAGCCAGGGCCCAGCCGAGGGTGGCGCACGCCGGTGAACGACACGTCGCTGGCCTCGGGCAGCACGTCCGGCCGGGGTGAGCCGCTGATCGTGGTGGTGAACGCGCTCGGCAGCGGGCCGCAGCTGGGCGCCTGGCCGATGAGCTTGCGCAGGGCGGACGTGCCGTCGATGATCTCGTCGGCGGCGATCCCGGCCACCGGGCTGCCGGTGAACACCGGGGCGGCGTCGTCGGGGGGCTCGGTCACTGCGAGCCCGGCCGCGCGCAAGCGGGCGGTCACCGCGGGCAGGTCCGGGGCCGGGATCAAGGGCAGCTGGAAGCGCTGGCCGACGATGGCGACCGGGCCCGCGCCGTAACGAGCGGACACGTCGCCAATCGTGCTCAGCTGGCCGGTGGTGAGCTGGCCGGTGGTGAGCTGGCCGCCGGGCGCGCTGACGTGCAGGCATTGGTCCAGGCGGCCCGGCAATTCGTTAGTGCAATAACTATTAATGCACCAATCATAATCATGCGGTGGTAGCGGGGAGGCGCGGGCTGGCCATCAGCTGGCGCTGGCCAGCGCCACCTCGATCTCCACTCCCCCGGCCAGGGTGTTGGAGATGTAGCAGACCCGGCTAGCGTCGCGCAGCAGCGCCGCTTCCTCGCCCGCAGGCAGGTCGCCGCCGATCTCGAGCCGGATGTGGCCGAACTTGAGCCCGTCGTAGGTGCCGTTGGCGGTGACCTGGATGTCGCCCAGCGGCAGGTTGCGGTGCTTGGCCGCCCAGCGCAGGGACAGCGTGTAGCAGGAGGCCACGCTGGCCAGCAGCAGTTCGGTGGGGGTGGGCCCGGTGTCCTTGCCGCCGTCTTCGGCCGGCTCGTCGACGGTCAGCTCATGGCCGCGGACGGTGACCCGCGCCTGATAGCCAGCCGTCGATACCGAGACGACGTCAGCCGTCTTACCTCGGCCCACCCCTACCTCCTAGCCGTACAGGCGTTCGTAGTTGCCGTGGAAGATCAGCTCGGTGAGTTCCTTGTCGCCGAGCGCCTCCATCATCCGGTGGTACTCGCCGGCGAAGTCGCCCCAGGGCTGGTCGGTGGCGAACAGGATCCGGTCGCCGCCGATGCCCCGGCGGTCGATCTCGGCCGCCAGCCAGTACGGCGCGAACCCGATCGACCAGGTCAGGTCGGTGTAGACCTGCTTGCCGGAGGTGATCCAGTCGAAGAAGCGGCCGCCGATCAGCTTGATGTGGCCGCTCATCCCGCCGCCGAAGTGGACCAGGTGGATCTTGTGGTCGTCGCCGTAGCGCTCGACCAGCTGGCCGATCTCGTTGATGTCGGAGCTGCCGCCGGGCGAGGTGTGAATGTGCACGATCAGATCGTGCTGGCGGGCGGTGGCGAAGATCTTGTCCAGCTGGGCCAGCACCGCCTCGTCGTCGACCTTGCCGCCGAGCAGGAAGCTGATCTTGAGTGCCTTGACCCCGGGCTCCCCGGCCAGCTTGAGCGCCGCCTCGGTGAGCTCGGCGTCCTGCGGCCGGGGCGAGGCCCAGATCGCGGCGCTGATCCGGTCGTTGTTACCGGCTGCCTCCAGCACCAGCTCGTTGAGCCTGAACGAGTGCTCGGGCT
>Ga0213875_10000854_pt1 | contig 22523 bp, 19 predicted proteins | sample BarmaccomBMRX_R8_FD_160105 | JGI IMG/M metagenome (GOLD analysis project Ga0213875, IMG submission 160105) | Root-associated microbial communities from Barbacenia macrantha in rupestrian grasslands, the National Park of Serra do Cipo, Brazil - RX_R8 | ecosystem: Host-associated > Plants > Roots... | reverse complement strand
GCACCATTGCTCCGAAGGGAACCTTGACCTGGACGCCGACGACGCGGGGTTCGGCGAGGTTGCCGATGCCGATGCCGAGGCCGTTGATGTTGTAGGCGCGCGCCTCGTAGATCTCGTTCGTCAGGTTGCGGCCATAGACCGAAAGGTCGATGCCGGTGCGCCGTTCGTGGAAGGTGATGCGTGCGCCCAACAGGGTGATATCCTTATAATAGCCCTGATAGAGGATCGCGCCGGTGGTGGGGTCGCGCAGCGGCGGACCGTCGGGCATCTTGTCGCGGTTCGACAGATCGACGCGCAGATGGAGATCGAGATCGTCGTTGAGCGGATGGTCGACGTTCATGCCGGCGTTCCAGCTCCACGGTGCGACCTGCTGCACCAGATGCGTGTCGGTCACCCCCGGGGTAAATTGCCGTGCGTGCAGATAGGTCACGCCGCCATCGAACGACAGGAACGGGGCGGGGCGGGCGGACAGCTCGAGCTCGACGCCGTTGACCTTGCGCTTGCCGATATTCTGCGTGAGCGTGATCGCCTGGCCATTGCTGGGCGAGATGCCGTTCACGGTCTGCTGCGTGTCCGTCGTGTCGGAATGGAAGAGCGCGATGTTGGTGCGCAGGCTGTGGTTGAGCCAATCGGCCTTGAGGCCCAGCTCGTAGTCGGTGACGATCTCGGGCTTGAACGAGGCCACGACCTCGGGCGCGTTGATGCGCGGATTGAAGCCGCCGGCACGATAGCCGCGGCTGGTGCGGACATAGACGAGCTTGGAGGGATCGAGCTGGTAGTTGATCGATGCCGTGTAGCTCCACTCCCTGAACGTCTTGCTTTGGACGATGTCGCAAGGGCTGCGGAAGGCGGCAAGTCCGCTCAGTGTCGGATCGGTGGTGTAGAGGCAGGCATTCGCGCCGCTGGGCGTGTGGATATAGCCCGATGCATCGAGCGAACGCTTGTCCACCGAGTAGCGCGCGCCGCCGGTGACCGACAGCTTGTCGGTCAGCTTGTAGGTGCCTTGCGCGAAGCCGCCATAGGAGTTGCTCTTGGCCTGGCCGATCGTGACCGTACCAGCTGCCCCGCCGAGCGCCTGGAGTGCCCCCAGCGGAATTGCGAGATCGTTCTCCTTCGGCGTTTCGTGGAAGTAGATGCCGCCGACCGTCCAGTCGAGACGGTTGTCGAGCGCCTTGCCGTTCAGAAGCAGCTCCTCCGAGAATTGCTTCTCGCGAACGGTCTGCGCCGAATCGATGATGTGCAGGTAGCTGCCGTCGACATCATAGCCGTAATACGCGTTCACGTGCCGATAGGCGGTGATCGACTTCAGCGTCGCGAAGCCGAAATCATAGCTGATGTTCGCCAGCGCGCCCCACGTCTTGACGTCGGTCTGCGGATCGATGCTGCCGCCGTTATAGGTATATTGGCCGGTCGCAGGATTGACCGAGTAGGATGACGCCGTGACGTCGCGCAGATCGGTGCCGACCAGCCGCGAGCCATGCGCGGACAGCAGGCTGTCGATGATCGCCGTGCCGACCGCCGGATTGAAGCCGTTGCCGGTCTCGTACGACGCCTCGAGCGCGGTGCTGGGTCCGTTCTGCGGGAAGTAGTAGCGCAGGAAGGCGGGGATGCCGCCGCCGCTTATCTTCGAATAGTCGCCTTCGATCAGCACGCGCAGGTTGGACGTCGGCTCCCACAGCGCCTCGCCGCGGGCGAAATAGTTCTTGTTGGTGTCGATCGGATCGAAATCGACCGTGTTCGTGCCGTAGCCGCCGGTCTTGCGATCATATTGGCCGGCGAAGCGCAGCGCCAGCGTATCGCTCACCGGCGCGTTCAGCACGCCTTCCAGCTGGTAGCGGTTGAAGCTCTCGTAGAGCCCGGAGACGTACCCGCCGAAATCATGCGTCGGCTGGTTGGAGACGATGCGGATCGCGCCGCCGGTCGTGTTCTTGCCGAGCAGCGTGCCCTGCGGGCCCTTCAGCACCTCGACACGCGCGACGTCGACGAGATTGACCAGCGACCCCGCCGATCGGGCGATGTAGACGTCGTCGAAGTACACGCCGACCGAAGGATCGATCGTCGGCGCCGCGTCGGTCTGCACCTGGCCGCGGATCTGGAAGATCGCGTCGCCGGGCTTGAACTGCGGCAGGATCTGGATGCCCGGCGTCAGCGTGGTGATGTTCTGAAGGTTCAACACGTTAGAACGCGTGAGCGCGTCCGTCGACAGCGCCGTCACCGCCAAAGGCACCTTCTGAAGCGACGCCGCCTGCCGCGTCGCAGTCACGACGATGTCGCCAACACCCGCTTGCGGGGCCGCATTCTGTGTCGCGGGCGCGGGCGAGGATGTCTGTGCCGCTGCCGGCGTTGCCATCACTAAGACCATAGTCGACAAGCTTGCGCCCAACAGTGCTCGCTGATGCCGTGCCCCGTTCATTTTCAACTCCTCCCCACGTGCCTTAGCTTCACTTTGCGTGCGAGCTGGCTACGATCAGCATACAAACTCCGTGACCAACAGATATCAAGCGCAATATCGTCCCTTTTTCACCAATGCGGTCAAGCACGGGGGGCCGATAGCAAGCGCAATAAATGACGAGCTTGCTTATAAAGGTGATGTGCGGAGAGATCTCAAACTGCGCACCTTGTTGAGCTATCGTAGAACGAGCCAACGGAGTAGCTGCGGTTGCGGGGATGACGAAGGACGAAGACGTATCGCATGAAGTGCCGTCATCACGCGATGAGCGCTCGCCTTGTTCGTCGCCACGCTGTGGGAATTGCCGAAACGCTGATCCGACGCGGAGCGTTCGCGGGGAGCGTCAGCAATATCTTTCACGCCAACCACGGCCGGCGCTGTGACTTTGACATCAGGCATTGACGCAACACGTGCTCAGGACCAGAGTTGAACGAATACGGAGCGGATGCCTCAAATACAAGACAAAGAGGAGGCGTTATGCGATTAAGGTTCGGCGTCTGGCTTAACCCATTTCATAAGCCGGGTCAGAATCCTACGCTTGCGCTCCAGCGTGATCTCCAGCTTGTTGAGCATCTTGACCGCCTCGGTTTTGACGAGGTTTGGTTTGGACAGCATCATTCGGGTGGGTTCGAACTCATCGGCTCCCCGGAGGTGATGATTGCGGCCGCTGCTGAACGAACCAAGCGGATCCGCTTCGGCACAGGCGTCATTTCGATCCCCTACCATCATCCGCTCGTGCTGGCGGATCGCCTTGCGATGCTGGACCATCTCACCCGCGGCAGACTGATCTTCGGCGCCGGGCCTGGAGCGCATGTGATTGATGCGCAAATGATGGGCTTCGATTATGGTGAGCAGCGTCGACGCCTCGCGGAAGGGCTGGCGGCGGTGATGCATCTGCTCACGAGCGATGAGCCGCTGACGGTCGAGACCGACTGGTTCAAGCTGCGGGACGCTCGTCTGCAACTTGCAACCTACCAGGAGAAGCTCGAAATCGCGCTTGCGGCAGTGCGCTCCCCGACAGGCCCCCGTCTGGCCGGGCAATTCGGAGCCAGCCTGATCGGCATCGCGGCGACCGATCACCAAGGCGGCTTCGATTTTCTGTCCCAGACTTGGCGGATCGTTGAGGACGAAGCCGCGCGCCACGGCCAAAAAGCGGACCGTGGCACATGGCGTTTGCTCGCGCCGATGCACCTTGCACGCACCGCGGCGCAAGCGATCGAAGAGGTTACCTACGGCCTTGCTGACCTCCTGCGGTTCCAGTCTGCGGGACCGTTCGGTAGACCAGGCGATCCCGATGTCGAGGAGGTGCTGTCCTCAACGGATATCCGTACCCTTGCACGGGAGGCGGGCGGCAGCGGCTACGCCGTATATGGAACGCCTGAGATGGCGATCACGCAGGTGCAGCGTCTTTGGGATCAGTCGGGTGGGTTCGGCACGCTGCTTATCAGTGTCACCGACGTTGCCGAGCCGGACGCGATGTTCCGGTCTCTGGAGCTGTTCGCGCGCGAGGTCATGCCCCACTTCCAGGGATCGCTGACACGACCCATGGCTTCATGGCGGCAGCTTTACGAATCGCGCAGCAACGTAGCCCATGAGTTTCGATCCGCGCAGGACAAGGCAGCCGCGCAATATACTGCCGAGAGGATTGGACCATGATCTTGCCTGCTGGAAGAGCGGCTGCTGTCACAAGCGCGGGGATAGACCATTGGCGCAGCGACCGCTTTGCTCGCAGTCGCGGCAGGCGCCACCAGATCGTCCACGTGCCGAAGGAGATCGTTCGCATGGTTATGCAGCGCCACCCGCTCGTAATGCGCCGCACACTTTCGGGCGCAAGGGTACTGTTCCTGTTCAGTTCCACTTTTGCTGCGATGCAACGCGCGACGCTGCTCGAATATTCCCATGAAGAACGCAAGGAGCATCTGCTCTCTCGCATCAGTAGCAAACGACTTCCCACCCTTTGCGAACGGCGAGAGACGGCTTGAGCAGATGGTCAGCGCAGACGGCTGCTGACGCCGCCGCGACACTGTTTGGACTTAGAGAGCGGGTCGCGCTCGTGACCGGAGCATCGGGCGGCCTCGGCCTCGAAATGGCGACGATCTTGGCGTCTGCAGGTGCGACTGTCGTCGTTAACAGCCGCCATCCCGGCCGCGCGGCAGACATCACGGAGCAAATTACGGGAGCGGGTTTGTGCGCGGAGCCGCTTGCGTTCGAGCCGAGCGATGATGAAGCCGTGGAGCGCGCCGCAGCGGCAATTCGAGAACGGCACGGTCGCCTCGACATCCTTGTCGCCAATGCTGCCGCGCGTATGCGTCGTCCGCTGCGGGACATCGCGCCCGGTGATTTCCGGTCACTAATCGATACCAACCTGTCCGCAGTCTACTCGCTCTGCTGGCATATGCTACCGTTGCTGGAGGCGTCGGGGCGGGGACGGATCATCCTGGTCAGCTCGATCAGCGCGCAGCGCGCGCCGCCGAGCGACGCCGCCTACGCAGCCTCGAAGGGCGGCCTTGAGGCGCTTACCCGCGCTTTGGCGGCGGAATATGGTGGCCGCGGGGTCAGCTGCAATGCCATTGCGCCCGGACCCTTCCTGACCGAGATCAATCGCAAGGTCGCGGGCGAGGCTGCCGATACGATCGCGCGCCAGGTGCCGCTCCGCCGGTTTGGGCAACCTCATGAACTCGCCGGCACTGCGTTGTATCTGGCCTCCGACGCGGCCTCCTTCGTCAACGGTCAAACGATCGTCGTCGACGGCGGCATGCTCGCCTCAATGTGACGGCGCGGGCTCGTTCAAGCCGTGCGTGATCAACAGGTATAGCGTCCTTTCGGCGATCGTCCACGGCGCGCGCCAACGATGCCGTGCGGAGCAGCAATCCGCCAATGTCCGGTTCAAGCGCAGTATAAAGATGAATGATGAGGTTGATGTATAATGGACTGAGCACCGCCATGACCATCGATGCTGGTCGAACATGGCCGAGGAAGTCGCGATCAAAAGACAGTGCGGAATGCGAAGCTTACCGACCTCGTGGCGATCGGTCCTGCTAGAGCGTTTTCAGCTTAGGTAGCGGCTTAGCCAGCGTTGCGGATGTAGTTGGCGCATTCTTCGGGAGGGAAGCGGTCGAGGAGTTGGCCGATGCACTTCCAGATGGTTTCGACGGAGCACTCGGCGGCCTTTCGAAGCAGCGTCATCAGTTTGGCGAAGACCTGCTCGATGGGGTTCAGGTCGGGACTGTAAGGGGACAGGAACGCACGGCGTGGACTTCCCAAAAGGGGGGGCGGTCATCGCTCGCTCTTGGCGGTGGCCTCGATCGTCTTGAGGAAGGCCGGATAATATTCGCGGGCGTGGCCCTTACCTCGCGAAGCTTCGAGAAGCGCGCGCGTCGCCGCCGCGCCGGAGATGTCGAGGCCGGCCTCGGTGGCGAGATCGAGCGCGTAGCCGATGTCCTTCAGCGCATAGTCGGTGGGGAAGGTCGCCAGCGGAAATTTGCGCGGCAGCAGTGAGCCCATGCCGGCGTTGCGCAGCATGAAGCTGTCCGCCGATCCCAGCGACAACACGTCGAACAGCGTCTTGCCCGCGACGCCCGAGGCCTCGCCGATCGCCAGCGCCTCGGCGAGCGCATGGACGTTCATGAACACCACCATGTTGTTGAGGATCTTGACGACCTGGCCGGCGCCGACTTCGCCGCAGAGCGTCACGTCCGTTCCCATGTAGCCGAGATAGGGGAGCAGCGTCTCGAACACCTCCGGACTTGCACCGACCATGATGCTGAGCGTGCCGTCGCGCGCCGCCTGGCGCAGACGCGCCACAGGGGCATCGACGAAGCTTATGCCGACGGCGGCGAAGTCCTTCGCCAGCGATCGCGCTAGCGACGCTGGCGCCGTGCTCATGTCGACAACATATTTGAGCCGCCCGGGATGGGCGATCAGTTGGCGGCAAACCTGCTCGACCTGCGGCCCGCCGGGCAGCGACAGAAAGACGAGGTCGGCATGATCCGCCACCGCCTCAATCGAGGGCTGGGCATGAAGGCCGAGCTCTGCAAGCCGCGCCACCGGCTCGGGATCGAGATCGGTGCCGTGCACCGGCACGCTCGCCTTGCGCACGACGTTGCCGCACATGCCTTCGCCCATCACGCCGAGCCCGATGAACCCGAGTGCCTCGATTGTGTCCATGCGGTCGCGCCTCGTGTTGCAGTCGGAGTGTCGTGCCTGCCATCGGAATGGACATGGCGTTAGCCCGTAACGTCGCGCCATTTGGCCGCGAGGCTGCATGTCAGCGGCGCTACGGCGCCATCATGGCGTCACGTCGATCCGCCTGTGGGATGGTATCGGCGCGTCCATCGCCTGCGCATAATCGACGAGGCGATCGAGCAGCTGATTGAGCTGCGCCCATTCGCGCGGCGTCATCACGTCGCCGAAGCGCGGTCGCGCTTCGGCGCTGATCGCCGCGCGCGAGGCGATTACGAGCGCGCGGCCCTCTGCCGTGATCGCCACGAGCTGCGCGCGGCCGTCGCTCGGATCGGGTTCGCGCCGGACCAGTGCAGCGGCCTGGAGGCGATCGAGCCGCTTGGCGACCGCGCCCGAGGTGTTCATCAGCGAGCGCTGGAGATCGGTGGCGCGGATCGGCGCGCCCGGCGCGGTGCGGTTGAGGATGTAGAGCACCGCCATGTCTCCGGCGTTGAAGCCGAGCCGGCGCGCGACGCGCTCGGCGCTACGATCGAGCAGTGCGACGACGGCGCGGATGCGCTGTACCGCCGCCATCGGCTGCGCCTCTTGCGGAAGCGCGGCGGCCGGTGGCGCGAAGTGGATGTCATGGCCACGATCAGGATCGACGCGCCGGGTCATGCGGTGTCCGCTCGCAACCACGGGCGGCGCGCGCAATAGGCGGCGTCATGCGCCTCGATCAACGGCCCCGCGCGCAGCGACGCCTCGATCTCGTCGAGCCCGTTGAGCAGCAGGTCGCGGCGATAGGCGTCGACCTCGAAGCGGTGGACGCCGCCGCCGGCATCGATGACGGTCTGCGCGGTGAGATCGACGTTCAGCGTCGCTGTTTCGGGCGCGGCGGTCAGCGACAGCAGGCGCTCGACCTGTTCGACCGGCAGGCGCACCGGCAGCATGCCGTTCTTGAAGCAATTGCCGTAGAAGATGTCGCCGAAGCTCGGCGCGATCACGCAGCGCATGCCGATCGCCGCCATGCACCAGACCGCGTGCTCGCGTGACGATCCGCAGCCGAAATTGTCGCGCGCGACGATGATCTGCGCCGTGTCCCAGGGCGAGCGGTTGAGGATGAAGTCCGGTCGCGGGCTGCCATCGGCGTTCCAGCGCATCACCGCGAAGGCGTTCGGCCCCATCTTGGCGGGATCGGAGAAGGACATGCCCGCCGGCAGCCCGGTCGCGCCCGGGCCGGGGAAGATGTCGTCGGTGCTGATGTTGGCGATCGGCAGGGGTGCCGCGACCGCGCGGAGCGTAGTGAAGGGAGTCATCGCCGCCTCACAGATAGTCGCGAACGTCCGCCAGCCGACCGGTGACGGCGGCGGCGGCGGCCATCGCCGGGCTGACGAGATGGGTGCGGCCGTCGCGGCCCTGACGGTTCTCGAAATTGCGGTTCGAGGTGGAAGCGCAGCGTTCGCCCGGCTTCAGCGAGTCGAACGGCCCGCCGAAGCACATCGAGCATCCCGGCAGCCGCCATTCGAAGCCGGCCTCGGTGAAGATGCGGTCGAGCCCCTCGGCCTCGGCCTGCTTCTTCACCAGCCCCGAACCTGGCGAAACGAACGCGTGGACCCCGTCGGCGATCTTGCGGCCTTTGAGCACGGCCGCTGCGGAGCGCAGATCCTCGATCCGGCTGTTGGTGCAGGAGCCGATGAACACCCGGCTGACCGCGACGTCCGCCATCGCGGTGCCCGGAGCCAAGCCCATATAGTCGAGCGCACGGGTCCAGGCGTCGGCCTGGGCGGCGTCGCCGGCGTCCTTCGGATCGGGGACGCGGCCGTCGATGCCGACGACATGCTCGGGGCTGGTGCCCCAGGTCACCTGCGGCGCCAGCGCCGAGACGTCGAGCAAAACTTCGCGGTCGAAGCGCGCGTCCCGGCCTGAGGGCAGGGTGCGCCAATAGGCCAGCGCCTGTTCCCACATCGCGCCCTTGGGCGCCTTGGGGCGACCGTTCAGCCAGCGATAGGTCGTCTCGTCCGGCGCGATCAGGCCGACGCGCGCACCGGCTTCGATCGCCATGTTGCACATCGTCATGCGCCCTTCCATCGAGAGCGCCGCGATCGCCTCGCCCGCAAACTCGATGGCGTAGCCGGTACCGCCGCGCGCGCCGATCGTGCCGATCGCCGCCAGGATCAGGTCCTTGCCGCCGATCCACGCCGGCGCAACGCCGTCGAACCCGATCCGCATCGTGTCCGATCGGCGCTGGAGCAGCGTCTGCGTGACCATGATATGCTCGAACTCGGAGGCGCCGACACCGAAGGCCAGCGCCCCGAACGCGCCGTGCGTCGCGGTGTGGCTGTCATGACAGACGATCGTGGTGCCGGGGAGCGTGAACCCCTGTTCGGGGCCGACGACATGCGCGATGCCTTGCCGCTCGTCGAACAACGGGATGTGCTCGATCCCGAAGTCCCGGCTGTTCCGCTCCAGTTCCTCGAGCAGCAAGGCAGGCATGCCGGCGAGCGCCTCCGGCGAACGGTCATGCGTCGGCAGGACATGGTCGGGCACCGCGAGGACGCGCTCAGGATTGGGGATGCTCCGGCCCGCCGCTCGGATGCCGCGGAACACCTGCACCGAGCCCGCCTCGTAGACGAGCTTGCGGTCGATCAGCAGGCGGGCCGTGCCGTCGGGCAGCTCCTCGACGACATGATCGTCCCAGATCTTGTCGTAGGTGGTGTTGCCGCCCTTCATGCCGCTGCCGCCAGCTCATGAGCGCGCAGCAGCTTGCCCGGCATCGCGCCGCTAGGCTCGCCGTTCCGATAAGTGACGACGCCGCTCTTGATGGTCGCGACATAGCCGGTGGCGCCCTGCACGATCCGGCGTCCGCCGGCGGGCAGGTCGTAGCGCACCTCGGGCTGACCGAGCTGGATGCGGTCCACGTCGATGATGTTGATGTCGGCGATCTGGCCGGGCGCGATCGTGCCCCGATCGGTGAGGCCGATCGCCGCCGCCGCCTGCGCCGTCAGCGCGTTGACCACCCACGGCAGCGGCAGCGTCGGCCCGCGCTTGCGGTCGCGCGCCCAGAAGGCGAGCATGTGGGTGGGAAAGCTCGCGTCGCAGATCACGCCGCAGTGCGCGCCGCCGTCGCCGAGGCCGAGCAGACTGTTCGGATCCTCCAGCATCGCCCTCGTGACTTCGAGATCGCCATATTCATAGTCCTGGGCTGCCAGGAACAGAATGGCGTGGCCATCCTCTTCCAGCATCAAGTCGTAAGCGAGCTCGGCCGGCGAGACCCCGGCGGCCTCGGCGCGCTTCGCGATGCTCGTCTCGGGATCGGGCTCGTAGTTTGGCGGCGTCCCGAGTTCGAACATGCGCTTGAACGCACGACCGACGGCAATGCCGACCTGCGACATGTCGATCGGCTCCTCCTTGACCAGCTTCGCGCGCAGCGCCGGATCGCGCAGCGCCGCGATTCGCTCGGCAAAAGGCAGCTTGGCGATCGGCTGGTAGCTCGGACAGCCGACGAAGGGATGGACGGTCAACTCGAAGCCGACGAGCACGCCGGTCGGGCGGCCGATCACCTGCGCGCGCATGGTGATGCCATCGTCATTGGCCTGCTGCGTCTTGCGCAGCATGTCGCGCCACCCCTCGGGATCGGCCGCCTTCTGGTGCAGCGTGTACGAGAGCGGTCGGCCGGACTCGGCGGCGATGTCGCGCATTAGCGCGAACTCCTCTTCGATCGCCTGCCCCTCCTGGAAATCGTTGAGCAGCTGGAACACGCCCCGACCTTCGTCGCTCATGCCCTTGGCGATGCCGATCAGTTCGTCGCGGCCTACGCGCGCGGTCGAGACCGACTCGCCGGTGATCGCCTTGTGCTGAAGCGCGCGCGAGGTGCCGACGCCGATCGCGCCGGCGCGGATCGCCTCGCGCGTCAGTTTCCGCATCTCCGCGATGTCGGCCTCGGTCGCCGGCTCGCGCACCACGGCGCGGTCGCCCATCACGAACACCCGCAGCGCCGCGTGCGGCAGCATCACCGCCACGTCGACGTCATGGCGCTGCTCGGCGACGGCATCCATATATTCGGGGAAGCTCTCCCAATTCCAGCGCAGGCCCTCGGTCATCACGACCTCGGGAATGTCCTCGACGCCGGCCATCAGCGAGACCAGCCGGTCGCGATCGGGCGCGCGCACCGGCGCGAAGCCGACGCCGCAATTGCCGGTGACGACGGTGGTGACGCCATGCTCGCCGGAGGGCACGGAACGCTCCTCCCAGGTGACATGGCCGTCATAATGGGTGTGGATGTCGATGAAGCCCGGCGTGACGGTCAGCCCGGCGGCATCGATTTCCGCGCGCCCGCGCCCTTCGACCACGCCAACCGCGCCGATCCGCCCCTCGGCAATGGCGACGTCGCCCATAAAAGCGTCTTTGCCTGATCCATCCAGGATCGAGCCGTTGCGGATGACCAGATCATATTGGGCGTCCATGGCAACCTCTCCGAACTTGGCTTCCATGGAAGATAATAGCATCACGATGGGTGGCGGAGCAATCCGCAACTGTCCCGGGCGAAGGAGGATTGGAAATCGCCGGAAGCGTGTCGTTCGCACAAGGGGGCGCGGGAGCCAATCGAACTGGGGGCGCCTGGCGGCTCGTCGCCTGCGAGCCGTGGCGCGACGGGACTTGCGTCGATCCCTGCGTCGCGCGCGCTCGTTAGCCGCAAATTAAGTGTGCCTGGTTATCATGTCCGGAGGAGAGGCAAACCGGAAGAAACAAAGATGCCGGCAACGATCACTGCGGATGGCGCCGAGACGGGCGTACAGCAATATACGATCACGCTCGACGAGGGCAGCGGGACGATACGCGTGACGATGCGGTCGTTCTGGACGGTGGAAATCAGCCGACGCTTCATCGCCGAACTCGGCTCGCTGATGAACAGCTCGCGCGCCCGCTTCGGGCGCGTCAAAGTCGTGAGCGACATCACGACCATGCCGATTCAGAGCCAGGAAGTCTTCGAGATCGTTTCCGGGGAGTCTCTCTATCGCGCCGGGGATCGCCTCGCGATCGTGCTCGATTCCGCCTTGGCCAAGATAGCGGCGCGGCGGGTGCTGGACGGCTTCCCCGAAGGCGTGCAGCGCGAAGCCTTCATATCGCCGCGCGCGGCGGAGACGTGGCTGCAGGCTTATTCCTGATTTGCCGCCGCGGCATTGACCGCGCGGAAGGCGCGCTTTCCGAACCACCGACCCGGTTCCCAAGCACGCAGCCGGCGCTTCTATGGTTCGCATCGAAAATCGGATACCGCCGGTCGCCGTAGCGGACTGAAGAAGGGCGGAGACCATGTTGAACTACGCGACTGTGGGCTCGAACGACCTTCCCGCGGCGATCGCGTTCTACGAGGCCCTTCTCGGAAGCGTGGGGTGGCAGAAGGCGTTCGATCACGCCAGCGGCGGCCGTATCTGGCGTGACGCGAGCGGCAGCATCTTCGCGGTGCTGGCACCTCTCAACGGCGAGCCGGCGACCGTGGGCAACGGCACGATGATCGGTTTCGCCCTAGAATCGCCCGATGCGGTGGCGGCCTTTCATGCCAAGGGGATGGAGCTCGGCGGCAAGGATGAGGGCGCTCCAGGAAATCGCGGCAGCGAGGAGGCACCGTTTTATTTCGGCTATTTCCGCGATCTCGACGGCAACAAGCTCTGCGGTTTCCACATCCCGCCGCGTTGACCGCGCTATGGGTCTGTGAGGGCCGGCTTTGGCATCAACGATTTATTCGAAACGCGCACGGGCGCCGATCGTGAACGCGCGCCCCTCCGCCGGGCTGTAAGAGCGCGGGTTGGCAAGATTATAGCTCGGCGGCAAACCGTCGAGCTCGGTGAAGGTGCCGTAGCTGTAGTAGCGGCGGTTCAGCAGGTTCTCGATGTCGCCGAACAGCTCGAGATGGCGTGAGAAGGCGTAGCGCGTGCGCAGGGCGACGGTCGCAAAACCGGGCAGCTTCGGCTCCTGGTCGGATTCGTCGCCGATAAGATATTGGCCGCTCTGCCAGCGCACGTCGCTGCCGACGCTCCAGCGCGGGGTGAGGTCGTAGTCGGCAGAGAAGGTCGCCCGGTGCTGCGGCTCGGCCGGGACATGGTCGCCCGGCTGCACGTAAATGAGGCCGTCGTCGTCGGCGGCAGGGCTGTTCGACGACAGGATCTGAGCGCGGCGGAAGGTGAGGTCGAGATAGGCGTAGCTCGCCGCGACGCGCCACCGTCGGTTGCGAAAATTGGCGCTGACGTCGATGCCCTGGTGCCGCGTCGTCCCCGCATTCTGGAAATAGCCGAAGCCGTTGATGCCGGTGGCGAGCAGCAGGATGTCGTTGCGAACGTTCGTTCGGTAGGCGTTGATGCTCCAGCTGAGCGTGCCCGGCAGCAGCACCGTCGGGCGCCCGCGCAAGCCAAGTTCGACGTTCCGCGAGACGACCTGCTTGAGCTTCGGGTCGGAGACCAGAAAGGCATCGAGCAGGCAGGGCGACGTCGGGTCGGCGCAGGAGAGCTCGCCCGCGGTCGGCGCGCGATTGGCCTCCGAGAAGCCCGCAAAGGCCGTCAGCGTCGAGGTGATACGATAGGCTAGCCCCGCGCCCGGATTGAAGTGCGAGAAGCTGTGGCGGCCAGCGAGCGGGCCGCCGGTCAGATCGTGCAGACCGATGCGTGTCTGGTTCCAGCGGCCGCTGAGCGTCAACGTCAGGCGGGGCGTGAGATCGAAGACATCGATCGCGTAAATGCCGAGGTTGCGATTGTCGGCGCGAACGTCGACGGGTTCCTCGATCGGCGGCTGCGCGGTCGGGCTCAGCCCCTGGTCGATGACGACGCCCGAGCCGACGACGTCGAGGTTGTCGGTGAGTGTGCCGAGCTCGCCATAGGCGAGATAATGCGTCCGCCCGCGATCGATGGAGGCGCCGACGACGAGATTGTTGGCGTGGCTGGCGATCGGCGCGGTCAGCGAGGCCTGAACCGTGCCGCCGACGCTGTTCGTGATCGTGCGGGTATGGTCGGTCTCGCCGGGCGTGGCGCCGTCGGGCAGCGCGCTAGCCGGCACCGGCCCACCCGCGCTGCTGTAGAGCGCATCGCCCGGATAATCGCCGTCGCCCTCGAGGCAGAGCTGCTCCGCATCATTGTCGCAATAGTCGACGTCGGTGGTGTTGCCGTCGATCAGATGCTGGTCGAAGCGACGATAATAGCCTTGCGCGGTCAGCGTCAGCTGACCGGTGGCGCGATAGCTGCCGCGCAGCTGCCCCATCGCCATCTTGTTCGTGATCGCCTGCGGGTAGGTGAAGACCGCCTTGCGGTCGCGCGCGAGCAATTCGACCGGCGTCGGGCCGACTGCGTCGATCCTGTTGCTCGCGCCGGTGAGCGAAAGATGCAGCGCGAGCTTGTCGTGCTCGTAAGCGAGATCGGCATAGGCTTGGCGCAGCGTCGTCGGTGAGTGGTAGCGGAAGCCGTCGTCGTGTGTGCCGCCGATGCCGACATAGACGCCGAGATCGCCGGAGCGCCGGCCGAATTCCGCATTGCCGGTGACGTTGCCGAACGAGCCGCCCGAGAGCTCCGCGTCGAAGCCCTGAAAGCCGAAACCGCTCTTCATATCGAGCGTCACTGCGCCGCCGAGAGCGTTGAGACCGAAGACCGGATTGTTGCTCTGGATGGTGACGCGATCCACTGCGAACAGCGGGATCAGGTCCCAGTTCACATTGTCGCCGAACGCTTCGTTGAGCCGCGTGCCGTCCTGATACACGGCGAGACCTTCCGCCACGCCTGAGATCGGCGACGCCGCGAAGCCACGATAGGTGAGATCGGGCTGAAAGGGGCTGCCCTGTTCGTCGTTGAGGCTGACGCTCGCCGACTGACTGCCCAACAGATTGGAGAGCACGTCGGTTTGGCGGTCTTCGACCAGCGCCGGCACCCGGAAGGTCTGCACCTCGCCGGCGATGGCATCGACGGCGATGCCGGTGCCGGGCAGCGGCGCATCGGCAACAACGAGGATGCCCTCATCCGAAGGAGTCGCATGTTGCGCCTGCAGCGGCGTGGCGACCATGAACAGCGCGATGATGGAAGCGATTACCAGGCGTCGGCATCCCGCCTGCCGCACCGGCGCCTGCGATCCCGAAGGAGAGTTTGCCGTGGATCGTCTCCGTCACTGAGGACCGGAGGCGGCGACTAGCGCGGTGACGCATGGCAGGCCAGTTCGAACGGCCTTACCTGCGTTAAACCCGATCGCTTTTGTCGGCGGCGGCGGGGGAACGCCGCATCGTAGTGGGTCGTTCGACGCGGCGAACCGCGGGTCGTGGTTGTGACCCGCCGCAGAGAGGACGAATATCATGCCGACCACCGTTACCAGCCTTTCTCTCGAGGACGCCAAAACGCTGATCGCCGCCGGCGAGGCCAAGGCTGAGCAGCTCGGCGTGCCGTACAATCTCGCCGTGGTCGACGCCGGCGGCAATCTGCTCGCCTTCGCGCGGCAAGACGGTGCGTGGCTCGGCAGCATCGATATCGCGATCCACAAGGCATTCACCGCGCGCGCGTTCGACATGACGACGGAAGATCTCGGCGCGATGGCGACGCCCAAGAAGCCGCTGTTCGGCATCCAGAACACCAACGACGATCGCGTGGTGATCTTCGGCGGCGGCGCGCCGATCAAGTTCGGCGAGTCGGTGATCGGCGCGGTCGGCGCGAGCGGTGGCACCGTCGATCAGGATCTCGAGGTGGTGGAAGCGGCCGTACGCGCCTTCAATGCAGAAAAAACCTACACTTAATCTGCATTAAGAAACCTTTTGGCCATGACGCGGTTTGACGTTTCCGAAGGGGAGGAAGCGTGTCGGACGTGGTTCCATATTGCGGAACGCCGCCTTTGCCCGGCGATCTGCTTCACCGCTTCAACCTCGATCCCATCCTGATTGCTGCGCTGCTTGCTGCGGCTGTGTTGCATGTTGCAACGGTGCGGAATGATAGTGCCCGCTCGACGCGCGCAGCGGTCGGCTGGGGCGTCGCGGCAGTCGCGTTGCTGTCGCCGCTCTGCGCCCTGTCGGTCTCGCTGTTCGCGGCGCGCGTCGCGCAGCACATGCTGCTGGTGCTCGTCGCCGCGCCGTTGCTCGCCTCATCGCTGCGTTCTGAAGCTTCCAGTCGAGCGCTGTGGCCCGCGACGTTGCTGTTCTTCGCGGCGCTCTGGTTCTGGCACATGCCGGTGCCCTATGCCGCCACCTTCCGATCGGACCTCGTCTATTGGTCGATGCACGTTACCCTGTTCGGCTCTGGTGTATGGTTGTGGCATGCGCTGCTGCGTGGCCGCACTGATCGCGGCGCGGTGTCGCTCGCCGCAGGCACGATCACCTCGATCCAGATGGGGCTGCTCGGCGCGGTGCTGACGCTCTCGTCGCGCCCGCTGTTCGCGCCCCATTATTTCACCACCGAGGCATGGGGCTTCACCCCGCTCGCCGACCAGCAGCTCGGCGGCGCCTTGATGTGGGTGCCCGGCTGCCTGCTGTTCCTTGCCGTTGCGATACGTTCGGCGGCGATCGTCTGGCAGCGGCTCGAGCCGGCGCGGTCGTGACCCGGCCGCCGCTCGATTATCTGCTCGGCAGCGACGGCGTGCGCGCCGATGCGACGCTGCCGCTCACCTGGTTCACGCTCGCCATATCGATTATCGTCTGTGTCATCATCGCGTGGCTGTTGTGGGTTGGAGTGCGCCGCGCCCGCGCCAACGGCGGCGCTGCGGAAACCGTGGGCACCCCGCTCGAGCCGGAGCAGGGCAGGGGCCTCAGCTGGATTACGATCGGGCTCGCCGTCTCGGCGGTGCCGCTGCTCGCGACGCTGATCTGGACGATGGCGGCGCTCGGCCATGTCGTCGGGCCGCCGCGCCGCTCCGGAATGACGATCGACGTGACGGGCCATCAATGGTGGTGGGAAGTCGAATATCACGGCGCCAATCCATCCGATACCTTCGCCACCGCCAACGAGATCCACATCCCGATCGGCACGCCCGTGGTCGTCAGGCTGCACGGTGGCGACGTCATCCACAGCTTCTGGGTGCCCGCGCTGGCCGGCAAGACCGATACCATCCCCGGCCAGCAGAACATCGCCTGGCTGCAAGCCGATCGCCCCGGCATCTATCGCGGCCAGTGCACAGAGTTTTGCGGCGTCGAGCATGCCAAGATGGGTTTCGAGGTCGTCGCCCAACCCGCCAACGATTTCGAGCATTGGCGCGAGGCGCAGCTGCAGACCGCACCGCCGCCGGCTACGCCTCAGCTGATCCACGGCATGCAGTTCACCACGTTCCGCTGCGGCCTCTGTCACTCGATCCGCGGCACCGATGCCGCGTCCCACTACGGCCCCGATCTCACCCACCTGATGAGCCGCCGCACGATCGCGGCGACCACGCTTCCCAACAATCCCGGCGCGCTCGCCGGCTGGATCCAGGCGCCGCAGGGCATGAAGCCCGGCACGCTGATGCCCGACCAGCACCTTTCCGGCGCCGAGCTCAACGATGTCCTCGCCTATGTGGAGACGCTGAAATGAGGCAGCCCGCCTATCGGACGCCTCGGATCGGTGAGAGCACGCCCGAACTGCGCGCGCGGCTCCACGCGATCTGGGAAACGGCGCCGGGCTGGCGCGGCTGGCTCTCGACGGTCGATCACAAGGAGATCGGCCTGCGTTATATCGTCACCGCGTTCATCCTGCTCGCCGTCGGCGGCGTCGAGGCGCTGGTGATCCGGCTCCAGCTTGCCGGCCCGGACCTGCATCTGCTCACGCCCGAGCAGTACAACCAGTTCTTCTCGACGCACGGGATGACGATGATCTTCCTCTATGCGTTGCCGATCCTTTCGGGCTTCTCCAACTATCTGTGGCCGCTGGTCCTGGGCTCGCGCGACATGGCGTTCCCGCGCCTCAACGCGTTCAGCTATTGGGTCTATCTCGCGGCTTCGATCTTCCTCTACAGCGGCTTCGTTATCGGCGCGGGGCCGAACGACGGCTGGTTCAACTACGTGCCCTTCGCCGAGAAGGACTACAATCCCGGTATCAACGAGGACGTCTACGCGCTGGGCATGGTGCTGCTCGGCATCTCGACGACGGTCGGCGCGGCCAACTTCATCGTCACCGCGTTCAAGATGCGCGCGCCCGGCATGTCGATCAATCGGCTGCCGATCCTCGTCTGGGGTACGCTCACCGCCAACGTCGCCAACCTGCTGGTCGTGCCCGCGGTCAGCCTCGCCTTCTTCCTGCTGTGGCTCGATCGCCAGTTCGGCACCGGCTTCTATCAGCCGAGTGCGGGCGGCCAGCCGCTGCTCTGGCAGCACCTGTTCTGGATCTTCGGCCATCCCTGGGTGTACGCGATCGTGCTGCCTGCGATGGGCATGGTGTCCGATGGATTGCCCGTGTTCTGCCGGCGGCCGCTTGTCGGCTATTCGCTCGTCGCGCTCGGCACGGTGGCGACGATGATCCTCGGCTTCGGCGTCTGGGTCCACCACATGTTCGCGACCGGACTGCCGGCGCTGTCGCTCAGCTTTTTCTCCGGCGCCTCGATCATCATCACCTTCCCGAGCGCGATCGCAGTGTTCGCCTGGCTCGCGACGATCTGGACCGGGCGCCCGGTGATCACCACCGCCTTCCTGTTCTTCGCTTCGATGATCCTGCTGTTCGTGATCGGCGGCGTCTCCGGCTTCATGACCGCCAGCGTACCGGTCGACTGGCAGCTCACCGACACCTATTTCGTCGTCGCGCACATCCACTACGTGCTGATCGGCATCAACGTCTTCCCGGTGGTGGGCGCCACCTATTTCTGGTTCCCCAAGATGACCGGCCGCTTCCTCGACGAGCGGCTCGGGCGCTGGAATTTCTGGACGATGTTCGTCGGCTTCAATCTCGGCTTCCTGCCGATGCACTTGACCGGCCTGCTCGGCATGCCGCGCCGGGTGTGGACCTATCCCGAGGGCATGGGCTGGGACACGCTCAACCTGATCACCTCGATCGGCAGCTTCGTCTTTGCGATCGGCGTGCTGATCTTCTTCTACAATTGCTGGAAGAGCTATCGGAGCGGTGCGCCGGCGGGCGCGAACCCGTGGGATGCGCCGACGCTCGAATGGTCGATACCGTCGCCGCCGCCGCCCTATAATTTCGCGGTCATCCCGACGCTCGCGTCACGCCACCCGCTCTGGGAGGACCGGCTGGACGAGAGCGAGGCACGCTCCTCGCTCGATCGCGGCATGACGCTCGACGAGGGCAAGGAGACGATCATCACCACGGCAATGGATGCCGAGCCCGATCGTATCGTCGAGATGCCGGAGGACAGTTACGCGCCGCTGCTGCTGACGATCGGCTTGGCGGTGCTGTTCGCCGGCCTGCTCGTGAAGCTGTGGCTGGTGGCAGGCCTGGGAGGCGTCGGCTGCCTCGCCGCCCTGCTGCTCTGGCTGTGGCCGCGGCAGGAGATGCGCGAGCGCTCGCCCGAACCGCGCAAGATCGGGGAACCCGCGCATGGCTGAGCACGCGCTTGCCCGGCCCGGCCAGCTTGCCGTCGGTCCGATCGGCCGCAACGGGCTCGGCTATTGGGGCGTGGCGATGCTCATCGCCACCGAGGCGGCGCTGTTCGGCTACCTGCTCTTCTCCTATTATTACAACGGCGCGACGCAGCCGCCGGGCTGGATCCTCGAGCCCGCGCCCAAGATGTTTCCGGCGGTGCCGAACACCGTGCTGCTGCTCGCCTCCAGCGGTGTCGTGTGGTGGGGCGAGAAGGGCATCGAGGCGGGTAGGCGCGGCCAGGCGCTCCTAGGCTTCGGCATCACCTTCCTGATGGGTGCGATCTTCGCGGCCGTGCAAATCTATGAGTGGCTGATCAAGCCATTCGGCTTCGCGGCGAACAGCTATTCCTCGCTCTATTTCACCACGACCGCCTTCCACATGGCCCATGTGATCGCCGGCCTCATCATCCTCGCGGCACTCTTCGGTTGGACGGCGCTCGATTACTTCTCGCCGCGTCGCCGTATCGTCGTCTCGGCGGGCGTCCTCTATTGGCATTTCGTCGACGTGGTCTGGGTGTTCGTCTTCACCACCTATTATCTCACCCCCTATCTGGGGTTCGGCACATGACCGAGCGCGAAGGCCTCAGCCATCACCCCGCGCCGAAAGCGGAGCAGCTATCGACCACCAAGGCGTGGTTCATGCTTGCGGGCGGGGCGGGCGCATGGTTCGTCCAGCTCTGCTTCGGCTACGGGCTGCTGAGCTGGAGCTGCTATCCCTATGATATCCGCCTCGCGACGCCGCTGCCCGGCTATGGCGGCAGCCTACTCGCGACGCTGATCGTCTCAATCGCCTGCGCGATCGTCGCGCTGCTCTCCGGCTACGTATCGCGGCGAAGTTTCGAGGAAGTGAAGGACGAGCATGGCGGCAGCCATGAGGAGCATCTCCATACCGGTCAGGGCCGCACGCGCTTCATCGCGCACTGGGGCATGATCCTCGGCTTCAGCTTCGCCGCCACGATCGTCGCCACTTTCGTGGCCTTCGCGCTGGTGCCGCGATGCGCCGGCTGATCCCGCTCCTGCTGCTCGCGCTCGCCGCCTGCCAGAGCAATGATCCGCGCGCTCAGGCAAAGGCGCTAATCGCCTCGCGCTGCGCCGCGTGCCACGTGGTGCCGGGCGTGCGCACGGCGGTGGGTGTCGTCGGGCCGTCGCTTGCCGACATTGCCAACCGCCAGGTGATCGCCGGCAAGTTCGCAAACAACCGGGACAATCTCATTCGCTGGATCATGCATCCGCAAGCGATGATGCCCGGCTCCGCGATGCCCGAGATGGGCATCAGCCAACCGCAGGCGACTCAGATCGCCGATTACCTCCGCACCTTGGACAAGCCATGACAAGACGATTGACCTTGCTCGCCGCCGTCGCGGCTCCCGCCTTGATGGCGCAGACGCTGCCCGCCCCGGTGCCCGCCAACGAGGTATTCACCCGCGAGCAGATCGGCCACGCGCTCGCGGTGCCGACGCCGCAGGCCGGGCAGACGATGCCGAGTGCTGCCGGCGCGCCGGCCGACGACGGGCAGTGGACGATGCCCTCCAAGAACTACGCGTCGACGCGCTTCTCGGCGATGGGCGAGATCAACCCCGCAACCGTGAAGAACCTGACGACCGCCTTCACCTTCTCGCTGGGCGTCGACAAAGGCCAGGAGGCAGCCCCGATCGTCAAGGATGGCGTGATGTATATCGTCACCGCCTTCCCCAACTACGTCTACGCGCTCGATCTCGCCAAGGGCGGCGCGCTCAAGTGGAAGTTTTCGCCGAAGCCTGCGCCTGCCGCGCAGGGCGTCGCCTGCTGCGACGTTGTCAACCGCGGCGGCAGCGTCGATGCCGGCAAATACATCTTCAACACGCTCGACGGCGCGGTGATCGCGGTCGACATCAAGACCGGCAAGGCGGCGTGGAAGACGCAGCTCGGCAACATCAACAAGGGCGAGACCATGACGATGGCGCCGCTCGTCGCCGACGGGAAGGTGTTCGTCGGCGACAGCGGTGGCGAGATGGGCGTGCGCGGCTGGGTCGCGGCGCTCGACGAGGGCAGCGGCAAGCTGCTCTGGAAGGCATACGGCACCGGTCCTGACAAGGATGTGCTGATCGGCGGCGGCTTCCATCCCTTCTACCCTTCCGATCGTGGTCAGGATCTCGGCGTCAAGACCTGGCCGGCGGATGCCTGGAAGATCGGCGGCGCGACGATGTGGGGTTGGATCACCTATGATCCCGAATTCAAGCAGATCCTGCACGGCACCGGCAATCCCGGCCCCTGGAATGCAGAGCAGCGCCCCGGCGACAACAAATGGACGACCGGCATGTTCGCGCGCGATCCCGCGACGGGGCAGGCGAAATGGTACTACCAGTTCAGCCCGCACGACGAGCACGACTATGACGGCATCAACGAGCAGATCCTTCTCGACATGCCGTTCGGCGGCAGGATGCGGAAGGTGCTCGTCCGTCCCGAGCGCAACGGCTACGTCTATGTGCTCGACCGACAGACGGGGCAGGTGCTCTCCGCCGATCCGTTCGGGCCGACCAATTCGTCCAAGGGCGTCGATCTCCGCACCGGGCGCCTGATCATCAATCCCGAGAAAACGACCAAGCTCGGCCAGCAGGTGCATGACATCTGCCCAACCGCGTCGGGCGCGAAGGACTGGAATCCAAGTTCGTTCAGTCCGCTCACCCACCTCATCTACATCCCGCACGAGAATATCTGCATGGACTGGATGAACCTCGAGGTGAACTACATCGCCGGCACGCCCTATGTCGGCGCGCAGGTGCACATGAAGCCCGGCCCAGGCGGCAATCGCGGCGAACTGACGGCGTGGGATCCGGTGATGCGTCGGCCGGTCTGGGCGATCAAGGAGATGTTCCCGATCTGGTCGGGCACCGTCGTCACCGCGGGCCAGCTCGTTTTCTATGGAACGATGGATGGCTGGTTCAAGGCGGTCGACGCGCGCAATGGCAAGGTCGTCTGGCAGAAGAAGCTCGATAGCGGCATCATCAGCCAGCCGATCAGCTACAAGGGCTCTGATGGCCACCAATATATCGCCGTGCTGACCGGCGTCGGCGGCTGGTCGGGCGCGGTGGTCTCCGGACCGGTGGACCCGCGCGATGGCACCGCCGCGCTCGGCTTCGTCAACGCGATGTCGGATCTCCCCAAATACACCACGGCGGGAGGGTCGCTCTATGTCTTCACGCTACCGCATTAGTCTGGCCGCGGCCGCGGCATTGCTCGCGCTCGCCGCCTGCCAGAACAAGCAGACGGCGCAGCCGCCGGTGCAGGAGCAGAGCACCAAGGGTGCGGTGATCGACACCGCGCTGGTGTCCGGCGTCGGCCATAGCGTCGTCACGATCGATCCGCGCGCCGCGCCTTATTACGACAACGCGAACGCGGTCGCCGACGGCAAGCGGCTCTACA
>Ga0213875_10000853_pt1 | contig 22531 bp, 21 predicted proteins | sample BarmaccomBMRX_R8_FD_160105 | JGI IMG/M metagenome (GOLD analysis project Ga0213875, IMG submission 160105) | Root-associated microbial communities from Barbacenia macrantha in rupestrian grasslands, the National Park of Serra do Cipo, Brazil - RX_R8 | ecosystem: Host-associated > Plants > Roots... | reverse complement strand
AGGGCAGGCGCGGCATCGGGCGCCAGGTGATGGAGTCGACGGGTGCGCAGCTTGATGAGCCCGATGAGACGATCTGCATCCGGCAGCGCAAGTCGATCGGCCTGTGGGAGATCACATCGGCGATCGTGCGGAACTACCCCAAGCGGTTCGTGCTCGGGTTGGCGCTGTTCATCGGCCAGGCGTTCCTCTACAACTCGATCCTGTTCGGCTACGCCACGCTGCTCAGCACGTTCTTCCACGTGGCCACGGCCAACGCTCCGTATTACCTGGTCGCGTTCGCGGTCGGGAACCTGGTGGGGCCAATCGTGCTGGGCCCACTGTTCGACACCGTGGGACGCAAGCCGATGATCGCCGGCACCTACATCCTCTCGGGCGTCCTGTTGCTCATCACCGGCTACCTGTTCAAGCAGCACCAGCTGAATGCGACGACGCTGACCATCTCCTGGTCGGTGGTCTTCTTCTTCGCCTCGGCCGGGGTGAGCGCCGCCTATCTGACCGTCAGCGAGATCTTCCCGATGGAAACCCGGGCGCTGGCCATTGCGGTGTTCTATGCGATCGGCACCGGGATCGGCGGAATCATCGGGCCTCAGCTGTTCGGCCGCCTGGTCCCGACCGGGAACGCCTCGGACGTGTTCGTGGCGCTGGCCATCGGCGCGTTCCTGATGATCATCGGCGGCATCGTCGAGATCTTCTTCGGTGTGAAGGCCGAGCGCCGCGGGCTGGAGGGCATCGCCAAGCCGCTCACCGCGGTGGAGAGCGCGGTACGCAGCGGCGCCTCGCGCGCCGGCGGCGCAGCCCGGCGGGCGCGGCCTCACGAGCCGCGCCCGCAACCCCATTAGAGCTTCTACGCCTCGCACCGCGCCGCCGCCGGCCCAAAAGCTCGGGCCGCGGCGACGCGCGGTGCGGGCTCTCGTCCGCCTTGGCTAGGCCACCTGCAGATACCTCGCCACCACCGGCCCGATTCGGATGACATCACCGTCGGTGATGTTGGTGGCGAAGATCGGCCGGCCGTTTACGAACGTGCCGTTCGCGCTGCGGTTGTCAAGCAGGCGAGTGCGGTGGCCGTGGCGAACCAGGATCGCGTGGGTGCGCGACACGCGTTGTTCTTCGATCCGCACGTCGGCGGTCAGGCCGCGGCCGATGTGCGTGACCCTCGGCTCGATGGGGACGAGCCATTCGGCGCCATCGTCGGAGAACGCCAGGTAGTGGCCGAAGGGAGCCAGGCGCCGAGGAATCGCCTGGCTACGCGTGCGGTGGTCGAGCAACGGGAACGAATCCCGGATCGCATCCGCCGCGGCCGCCTCGAACGGCGCGGTCGCCCGCTCGTCCGGGGGAGCCACGGTCTTCTCTAAGGGCGCGTGGATCGTCATGCCGGAGATCACACCAGGGCCACGGCAGAGCAACGTCAAGCGCCCGTAAGAGGTGCCGAAGACCGCGTTGACGTGGGCGTGACGCACGCGCGGCGTGGATGGGGTTGACGTGGGCGTGACGCCTGCGCGGCGTAGATGGGGTTGACGTGGGCGTGACGCCTGCGCGGCGTAGATGGGGTTCACGCGGACGTGACTCCTGCCCGGTGCATCGGCGCCCGCTGCGCGGCATCGGCGCCCGGAACGGCCGGGTCCGACACGACGGCGCGTCCGGCAGCGTCAGGCGAGCGCCACCGCGGACTCGGACGCCTGCGCGTCGGCCTCGAGCAGCCGCGCGAGCTTCGCGTGGGTGTCGTATTCGCACGCCGGCGAATAGAGGATCAGGCGCTGCTCGCCCGCGTCACCGTGGTTGAACACGGCGTGGTCGAAGGCCAGCGGCCCGACCAGGGGATGGTTGAGCTCCTTGTGTCCCAGACCACTGCCGGCCACCTCGTGGCGCTTCCACAGCTTGCGGAACTCGGGACTCGACGAACTGAGGGCCGAGATCAGCTCCTCGAACGCGGGATCGCCGATGTTGCGCGCGCTGTCGGCGCGGAACTTGGCCACGAGCAGGCGTGCGCTCGTCGACCAATCGCCACGGCACAGCGTGCGTCGCGTGGGGTCCATGAACCACAGCCAGACGTGGTTGCGCGATAGCGGCTCAGAACCGGGCTCCCAGCCGAACACGCGCTCGAACGACTTGTTCCAGGCCAGGTAATCCCAGCGTCGGCCCAGGAGGTAGGCAGGACCAGGGCCAAGGTTCTCGACCAAGCGGCGCAAGGTGGGGGAGACCTCCTCGGCCGGCGCCTTGCACGGTGGCGCCTGCTCGCCGCGCCCGAGCAGGATCACGTGCGCCCGCTCGGCCGGCGTCAGCCGCAGGGCGCGCGAAACCGCCTCGAGCACCTCGAGCGAGGCGCGCACGTCGCGGCCCTGTTCGAGCCACGTGTACCAGGTGGCCCCCACGCCGGCCAACAGCGCGACCTCCTCGCGGCGCAGGCCGGGGGTGCGGCGGCGCCCGCCGTCGGGCAGCCCGACGTCCTCAGGCTGGAGACTGGCGCGCTTGGTCCGCAGGAAGTCGGCGAGCTCCTCGCGGCGCCGCTCGCCGTTGCTACCGGATCTCACATCCGTGGCCTCGCCGCCGTTCGAACGTGCATGGAATCCGTTGGGTGTGACGTCTACTACCAGGATAAGCCCCTCTCTTGTACCTGGATAGGAAGTGTTGCACAGTGGATCGCGTGAACGCAAGCAAAGCCCCGGCAACCGAGCCCCCCCGCTCGACGACGCCGCTCCTGATCGTCGTCTGCCTGGCTCAGTTCATGGTCATCCTCGACGTCGCGATCGTCAACGTCGCCCTGCCCTCGATGCGCGCCGGGCTGCATTTCTCGACCACCGGCCTGCAGTGGGTGGTGAATGCCTACACGCTCACGTTCGCCGGCTTCCTGATGCTGGGGGGCCGCTCCGCCGACCTGCTCGGGCGCCGGCGGGTGTTCCTGACCGGTACGGCGCTGTTCGCCCTGGCCTCACTCGCCTGCGCGCTCGCCGACTCGCGCGGGCTGCTGATCGGTGCTCGGGGCATGCAGGGCTTGGCCGGCGCCGTGCTGTCCCCGGCCACCCTTTCGATCATCACCTCCACGCTGCCCGAAGGGCCCGCCCGCAACCGCGGTCTGGCTGCCTGGGGCGCGGTGGGTGGCCTCGGCGCATCCTCGGGCGCGCTGCTCGGCGGCGTCCTGACCCAGGCCTTCGGCTGGCCGGCCATCTTCGCGGTCAACCTGCCGCTCGGCCTGATCGTGGTAGCGCTCGGCCTGCGCGTGATCCCGGCCATCGCACCGACCGAGGGAACCCGCCACTTCGACGTCGCCGGCGCCCTCCTGGTCACCGCCGGCCTGGTCAGCCTGACCTACGGCATCGTCCGCACCGACACGCTCGGGTGGCACTCGGCCGGCGTGCTCGCGCCCCTGGCCGCCGGCTTGGCGCTCCTCGGCGCGTTCCTGCTCGTCGAGGCGCGGTTCGCCCAACAGCCGCTCGTGCCGCTCTCGATCTTCCGTATCGGCCATCTCCGGGCGGCCAACGCGATCATCGTGCTGCTCTACGCCTGCCAGTTCCCGGGCTGGTTCTTCCTGACCCTGTACCTGCAGCAGGTGCTCCACTACGACGCGATCGAGGCGGGACTCGGGTTTCTGCCCATGACGCTGTCGATCTTCGCGGCGTCCACGCTCGCCCCGCGGGTGGTCGGGCGATTCGGGCCGCGCCCGGTCATCACGGCGGGGATGGTGTCCTCGGCGGTGGGCATGCTGCTGCTGAGCGGCATCGCGCCCGGCGGGACCTATGTGAACACCGTCCTGCTCGGCGCGCTCCTGTCGGCGCTCGGCATGGGCTTCACGCTCGTCCCCGCGACGATCGTCGCGATGCAGGGCGTCGCCGGCGCGCAGAGCGGCGTCGCCTCCGGACTGCTCAACACCTCGCGGCTGGTCGGCGGTGCGCTCGGTCTCGCGGTGCTCAGCACCATCGCCGCCGCGCACACCAAGGCGCTGATCGTCGCCGACGGAGCCGCGCACGCGCTGACCAGCGGGTTCGGCCTGGCGTACACGGTCGGAGCGGTGCTCGCGCTGGCCGGCGCCGGCGTCGCCGTGTTCCTGCTCGGCGAGCCGCCGAGCCACGAGGTGATCCGTCTCGGCGACATCGAGGAGGGTGAGCATGAGGCGCTGGCGGCTTGACGTGAGCCGGCGGCCGGTGGTTTTCGAGATGGTGGCCGATCGCCTCCATGGAGACCTGGCCGGCGCCGGTGATCCGGGTTCGCTAAAGTTGTCTGATGACTTCCACAGCCGTCCACGAGCTTGGCGAGGCCGACGCAGCGGCTGCCAAGCCGGGCCTGGTGACGCCCGCTCATCCGCGGCGCCGACACGCTCGCCGCGCTCGCTCCCGGCGGACGAACTGTTCGAGCTCAAGTGAGCCCGATTAGGATGGGGGGCGGCCCATGCTCCCCACGCGCCACCTCCTCGAGTTCCTGCTCACGATCTACGTTCTGATCCTGATCCCGGGTCCGAGCGTGCTGTTCGTGGTCAGCCGCGGCGTCGCGCTCGGGCGCCGGGCGGCGCTGGCCACGGTGGCCGGCAACGCGGGTGGACTGCTCCTCCAGGGGACCCTGGTGACCGTCGGGATCGGGTCGGTCGTGGCCCGCTCGGACGCGGTGTTCACCGCACTCAAGCTGATCGGCGCGGCCTACCTGGTCTTCCTGGGCATCAAGAACATCCGCCACCGCAGGTCGCTGGCCGCGCTGTTCTCGCCGAGCGCCGCGGCGGATCCCAAGCCGGTGGGACGGATCGTGCGCGAGGGATTCTTCGTCGGTGCCACTAATCCCAAGGGCGTGCTGATCTTCACGGCGGTACTGCCCCAGTTCATCGATCGCTCCCAAGGTCACGTCACCCTCCAGCTCGCGGTGCTGGGCGCGATCTGCGTGGTCATCGCGCTGCTGTCCGACGGGGCGTGGGCGATCGCCTCGGGGACAGCCCGCGAGTGGCTGGGGCGCTCTCCACGACGCCTCGAGGCGATGACCAGCACGGGCGGCGCGATGCTGATCGCGCTCGGGGTGGGCCTGGCGGTCACCGGCCGCAGGAACTGAGGAGGTCATCAGCGTGCGGCGCAGCGCCGGCATCCTCCTGCATCGCGGCGACCCGGCTGCGCTCGAGGTGCTGCTCGTCCACCCGGGCGGACCGGCCTGGTCCGGTCGCGACCTTGGTGCCTGGTCGATCCCCAAGGGCGAATATGTGGACGGCGAGGATCCGCTCCTCGCGGCCCGGCGCGAGTTCCATGAGGAGCTCGGCACGGCGCCGCCGGACGGCGATGCGGCCGACCTCGGGGAGATCCGCCAGAAGGGCGGCAAGCGCGTCCGCGGCTGGGCCCTTCCGGGCGACTTCGACGTCACGCAGATCCAGAGCAACACGTTCGCGTTCGAGTGGCCGCCCCGCTCCGGCAAGCTGATCGAGATCCCGGAGGTTGACCGGGCCGAATGGTTCGACCTACCCGCCGCGCGCGAGAAGCTCAATCCCGGTCAGGTGCCGCTGCTCGATCGCCTCGAACAACTCCTGAGTAGCGACGCCGCGTGATCCGCGGCGGCGGGGGTTAGTTCGGCCGTCGGCGTGGTAGGGAGCGGTAGTGACCCCCACAGCGCGTTCAGCGCAGATAAATCGAGGCATCAACGACATGATCTCCGCCACCCTCTATAGCGATCCCGCCTGTCCCTGGGCCTACTCCGAGAGTCCCGCGTTGCGGGTCATCGAGTGGCGCTACGGCGACCAGCTCGACTGGCGCCTGGTCCTGGTCGGCCTCACCGAAGACGCCTCGCAGTACGAACGGCGTGGTTACACGCCGTTGCGGGGCGCGCTGGGACAGGCCAGCTTCCGCCGGCGCTACGGGATGCCGTTCTCACCGCAACCCAAGCCACGCCTCAGCGCCACGTCACGTGCGTGCCGCGCGGTGGTGGGCGCCCGGATGCAGCATCCCGGCAGCGAGTGGCGCGTGTTCAGGGCCCTTCAGCTGGCCAACTTCAACTCGCCGATGCTGCTCGACGATGACGCACACCTGGCCGAGGCGCTGCGGATCGTGCCGGGGATCGACCCCGACCAGGTCGTCGCCCAAATCGACGCCTCCGAGGTAGTCGAGGCCTACAACCGCGACCGTGATGAGACGCGCACGGCCGCCGGATCGGCCGCCGAGCTGCAGGGCAAGACCAGGCTCACCGACGGGCCGGTGAGGTTCACTGCCCCCTCGGTCGTATTCGAGCGCGCCGGCACCCGTGTGGCGGCCGGCGGTTTCCAGCCGGTCGAGGCTTACGACGTGCTGGTCGCGAATCTCGACCCCACCCTGCATCGCGAGCCGCCGCCGGAAACGCCGGCGCCGCTGCTCGAGCGCTTCCCGGACGGCCTCACGACCCAGGAGGTGGCGGCGCTGATGACCAGCGGCAACGACACGCCCGACCGGGCTGCGGCCGAGGCGGCGCTGCTCGAGCTGGTCGCGTCCGGCGCGGCGGTGCGCCATCCGCTCGGGGACGATGCCGTGTGGCAGTCGGCCGCGGCCACGGAGGCGATGGACTTCGCCTCGCGCCAGGCGCTCGCCGTGAGCTGAGCGCCGCGGTGAGCTGAGCGCCGGTTTGCTTGGCTCTCGCCTGTGTCCTATTTGACCCGTTTTGTCCCGATCCGCGATTTGGCCAGGCCCGCGCGGGGTAGTGCCTAAGGCAGTCCATAGGTTCTAGGAGCACGAGGTGGTGTGGCACGTGGAGGAGCCCGCTATCGGAGGCACACCGTCCCAGACGAGCACCTTCGCGGCGGGCCGCAAGCCTGTGCACCAACGACGGGAGGGATGTCATGGCAAACGCCAAGTTCGTGATCTATAAGGACAAGGGGGACAAATACCGCTGGCGCCTGGTTTCGTCGAATGGGCAGACGACCGCCGGCTCAGGCGAAAGCTTCTCCTCGCACGGAGCCGCGAGGCAGGCCGCCGAGCATGTCAAGGAGCACGCGGCCACCGCGGAAGTCGTCGACGAGGAGTAAGTCGGTCCGGTCAGATTCGCCGCCGTCGCTGGGCGTCCCGGAGATAGGGCGACGACACCAGGCCCGGATCCGCGCCCGGACCGGCGTCCCGTAGCCAGGGCGACGACACAGGCCCGGATCCACGCCCGGACCGGCGCCCCGTAGACTCGGGACGACGTTCGACCTGAGCACACTGGAGCTGCCGATCGTCCAGGCGCCGATGGCGGGCGGCCCGTCGACGCCGGAGCTCGCGGTCGCCGTCGGCCGGGCGGGGGGGCTTGGCTTCCTAGCCGCAGGCTATAAGCGCGCGGACGCCGTAGGCCGCGAGATCCGCGCCGTGCGGGAAGCCACGCCGGCGCCGTTCGGCGTGAACGTGTTCGTGCCGACACCTGAGCCGGCCGACCCGGACCGATTCCGCGAATACCTGCGACGGATCGCGCCCGAGGCCGAACGGCAGGGCGCCGAATTGGGCGAGCCGCGCTTCGACGACGACGACTGGGAGGCGAAGCTCGCGCTGGTCTGCGCGGAGCGGCCGGCGGTGGTGTCGTTCACCTTCGGATGCCCGGCCTGGGATGTAGTCGACCGTTTGCATCGCGCCGATATCGCCGTGTGGGTGACGATCACCAACGTCGAGGAGGCGCGCGCGGCGCACGCTGCCGGCGCGGACGGGCTGGTGGTCCAGGGCACGGAGGCGGGCGGACATCGCGGCGGCTGGCTTTCCGACGGGTCCGACGAGGGCGGCGTCGGCCTGCTGGCGCTGCTGCGCACCGTCTCGCACGCGACGCCCCTACCGCTGATCGCCACCGGCGGGATCATGGACGGAGCGGCGCTCGCGGCGGTGCTGTGCGCCGGCGCGAGCGCGGCGCAGCTCGGGACCGCGCTGATGCTGGCACCTGAGGCCGCCACGGCGGAGGCCCAGCGCGCGCTCCTGGCTGAGCAACGTGCCACGCGGGTGACGCGGGCGTTCAGCGGGCGCCCGGCGCGCGGGATCGTCAACCGGTTCATGAGCGAACACAGCGCCACCGCGCCGCTCGCCTACCCCGAGATCCATCACGCGACGAGCCCGCTGCGGGCCGCCGCGCGCCGGCGCGGCGACGCGGATGCGTTCAACCTGTGGGCGGGGCAGGCGCACGAGCTGGTGCAAGCCCGGCCCGCCGGGGAGATCGTGCGTCAGATCGCGGACGAGGCGTCCGCCGTGCTCGAACGGGTGGCCGGGGGGCGTCGGGTGACGCGCCCGTCGGCGTAGGGTGACGCCCCCCTCCCGGCGGACTTTGGCGCTGAGGGTACGCATGTGTTACCTAAATCGCCAAAGTTCGTCCCGTGCTCCGCAAATGGCCGCCCGGCACCGTCGCGATTCTCGCAACGGTGGGCGAGGGGCCGCATGCCATCCCGGTTTCTCAGGCCCCGCTGAAGGCGGGCGCGCGTTTCTCGACGAACGCCGCGGTGCCCTCATGGAAGTCCTTGGTGCGCCCGAGCGCGTGCTGGAGCTCGGCCTCGAGGTCGAGCTGAGCGTGGAGGTCGCCGTAGATGAAGCGGTTGAGCGCGCGTTTGCTGGCCGCGTAGGAGCGCGTCGGCCCCGCGGCGAGCCGCCCGACCAGCCGCTCGGCTTCGTCCATCAGCCGTTCGTCGGGGTAGACCCAGTTGACCAGTCCCCAGTCAAGCGCCTGCGGAGCCGGGATGCGCTCGCCGAGCAGCGCCATCTGGAAGGCACGGGCCCGCCCGACGGCCGGGGGAACGAACGCGGTCGAGCCGCCGTCGGGCATCAGCCCGATGTTGACGAAGGCCAGCCCGAAGAACGCCGACTCCGCGGCCAGGATCAGGTCGCAGGCCAGCGCCAGCGAGCAGCCGATGCCCACGGCGGGGCCGTTGACCGCGGCGACCACGGGCTTCTCGAGCCGCCGCACGCCGGCGATCGCCGGGTGGTAGACGTCGTGCAGCTCCTTATAGACGTCGGGCATGCCGTCCTCCGCGGTGTCGAAGCCGGCCTTCAAGTCCGCGCCCGAGGAGAAGCCGCGGCCGGCGCCGGTGATCAGCACCGCCCTGACCGAATCGTCGGCGGCGTCGCGCTCAATGATCGTCCGCAGCTCGACGCCGAGCTCAGGCGTCCATGCGTTGAGCGAGTCGGGGCGGTTCAGGGTCAGCCGTCCGACGGCGCCGGAGCGCTCCCAGATGATCGTCTCGTAGGACACGTCAATTGCTCCTTTCCAGGTTCACGCACACGCAGTAGTGGATGCCGGCGCCGAAGGTGAGCAGACGGGCCGGCCGCCAGCCACCCGTCGTGGCCGGACAGCTCGGACATGGCCTGCCGGTAGCGCGGGCCGCGCATGGTCCGTCGGTGTGGTCGAAGCTGGGCAGTTCGAGCTCGGCGGCCGGCGGCACCGCGCGAGCATAGTCGCGCCCTGAGCGCGGGGCGGTCACAACACGTTCACGGGTGGCTCACAAGCCGGCAACGCTGCAGTAGGGTGGCCGCGAAAGACTCTTTTCGGCGGCGCACCGGGGGGTGGCGCCGGGCTGAATGCAACGGAAAGGAGACCCTTCATGGCGCGCAAGCGCGTGCTCTCGCTGCTGATGGCAGCGTTTCTCATCGCCGGCGCCGGCGTCGCGGTGGCGCAGGCCTCGACCGGCGGCCGGTCGCACCGGCGCGACGGCGACCACGGCTCGGGCGGTGCGGCCACCGCCACGCCGGTCAAGCACCTGGTGGTGATCTTCCAGGAGAACGTGTCGTTCGACCACTACTTCGGCACCTATCCCCACGCCGCCAACACCGACGGCTCGCCGTTTTACGCCTCGCCGCAGTCGCCGACGGTGAACGGGCTTTCGGGGGCGCTCCTGACCAACAACCCGAACGGCGCCAATCCGTCGCGGCTGAGCCATTCCCAGGCGCTCACCTGTGACCAGAACCATGGCTATACGGCCGAGCAGAAGGCCTACGACATGGGGTTGATGGACAAGTTCATCCCGTTCACCGACGTCGAGAGCTGCTCCCCGCCTGACCAGGGCGCGCCGCACCTGGTGCTCGACTACTACGACGGGAACACGGTCACCGGGCTGTGGAATTACGCCCAGCACTTCGCGATGAGCGACAACTCCTACTCGGTGAACTTCGGCCCCTCGACGCCGGGAGCGATCAACGTCACCGGCGCGAACACGTACGGCGTGATCTGCGGGCCGGGCAGCGCCGTGTACAGCACGACGCCGATTCCGTGCACGGCCGCTCCCGGCTCGGCCACGGCGACGCCGGACTCGCCACAGCCGCAGGGCACGGGAACGCTCTATAGCGACGCCGACCCGAACTACGACATCTGCTCGGCCACCCAGGACGGCCGCGCCGCGTCCGCCACCGTCCAGTTCGGCGGCGAGAATGTCGGTGACCTGCTTGACAGGTCGGGTACCACATGGGGCTGGTTCCAGGGCGGCTTCGCGAGCCCCGACTACGTCTCTGGGCAGCCGAGCACCGATGACCTTTCGACCGTGTGCACCGGCGCGCACAACAACATCGGCGGTGTCTCGCAGATCGACTACAACCCCCACCACGAGCCGTTCCAGTACTACGCCTCGACGGCCAACCCCAAGCACCTGCCGCCGACGTCGATCGGGATGATCGGCCATCAAGATCAGGCCAACCACCAGTACGACCTGAAGGATTTCTTCGCGGCGGCCGACCACAACGACCTTCCGGCCGTGTCCTACTTGAAGGCGGCGGATTACCAAGACGGTCACGCCGGCTACTCCGACCCCCTCGACGAGCAGACCTGGCTGACCTCCACGATCAACCACCTGGAGCGCCTCCCTTCGTGGAGGAGCACCGCGGTGGTCATCCTCTACGACGACAGCGACGGCTGGTACGACCACCAGATGGGTCCGATCGTCAATCAGTCGCAGACGACGCTCGACGCGCTGACCGGCCCGGGCTTGTGCGGCAACAACCCCGCCCAGGTCCCGAGCGGCCAGCAGGGGCGATGTGGCGTCGGTCCGCGTCAGCCGCTGCTGATCATCTCCCCGTTCGCGAAGCGCAACTTCGTCGACAACACGTTCACCGATCAGTCCTCGGTCGTCCGGTTGATCGAGGACAACTGGCTCGGTGGCGCGCGCATCGGCGGGGGCGCGGCGGACGCCTCGGCGGGCCCGCTGGACAATATGTTCTCGTTCCGCGACGGTGAGAACCGGCCCCTGTTCCTCGACCCGACCACCGGCGAACCGGCGCGCCGGTAGTGGGCTGAGCCTGACGAGCGGGGCGGCGCCAGCTCGGCCGCCCCGCTTCGTCGTGCGCGCGTCCTACACTCAGTAGAGATGGCAGTCAAACCGTTCAAAGCCGTCCGCGCGATACCCGTAGGGAAACTGCTGGCCGCCGCGCAGGTCGTGATGCTGGCTCGCCGGCACTGGCACCAGCTCGAGCCGACCGAGCGCCGGCGGCTGATCACGCTCGTGCGCATGGCCAAGGGGCGCCGGGGGAACCTGAGTCGGAACGAATGGCTCGAGCTGGCGCACCTGGTGGCCAAAGCCGATCCGCGGGGGTTCGCCGGGCTCGCCGCCGAGCGCTTCTCGCCGCTGCCCCTCCCCGGCCGCGTCACGCGCGGCCGCAAGCGCTGATCCGCCCGTGACTCACCCTGCGTGAGCGTCTGGAGATCCACGACGCCACCGTCGCGAACGCGGACAGGCGAGCCTTGGTGAGGCCGTGATCAGTCCGTGATGGCGATGTGGCCGGGCTGGGCCGCCACCCGGTCCAGCCAGGCCCCGATCGCGGGATATGGCTCGAGCTCGAACCCGCCCTCCGGGGCGACGTGGGTGTAGGCGTACAGCGCAATGTCGGCGATCGTGTAGCGCTCGCCGACTAGGAACTCACGCCCGGTGAGGTGTTCCTCCATCGCGCGCAGCGCCGCGGCGCCGCCGCGGCGCTTGGCCTCGGCCTCCGGCTCCGGGGGTGTGATCCCGGCGATCGCCCAGAACCGCGCGACGGCGATGTACGGCTCATGGCTGTACTGCTCGAAGAACAGCCATTGGAGAACCTGAGCGCGCTCGAACCGGTCCTCGGGCAGGTACGGCCAGCCCTCGGCGAAGTAGAACATGATCGCGTCGGACTCGCCGAGCGAGCGGCCGTCATCGAGGACGAGCGTGGGCACTCGAAGCGCGGGGTTGAGCGCGCCCAGCAGTTCCCAGCGGCCCGACCGGTCGATCACGCTGACCTCGCGGCGCTCGTACTCGATCCCGAGGTGAGCGAACAGTTGCCGGACCTTGTAGCAGTTGCCGGACTCCGCGGAGTCGTAGAGCAGCATCCCGGTAGCTTGACAGAGCGCATGCGTAAGTCTAGACTTACCGTCCGTTCGCACTTACCAATGGCGCCGACTCAGGAGAGGAACATGAGCGCAACTACCGCAGTCCGTCATTCGATCACGGTGAACGCTCCGCAGGAGCGCGCCTTCACGGTGTTCACGCGGGACTTCAACCAGTGGTGGCCCCGCACGCACAAGATCGGCCACGCCGAGCTCGCCGAGGCGGTCGTCGAAGGACGTGAGGGGGGCCGCTGGTACGAGCGCGACGTGGACGGCAGCGAATGCGAGTGGGGCACGGTGCTGGTGTGGAAGCCGCCCTCGCGCCTGGTCCTGGGCTGGCAGATCAGCGGCGAGTGGGCCTACGACCCCGATTTGCTGACCGAGGTCGAGGTCTCGTTCGTGTCCGAGGGGCCGAATCAGACGCGGGTCGAGCTCGAGCATCGCGGGCTCGAGGCCTACGGAGAGCACATGGAAGAGGTTCGCAAGAGCATCGACTCGCCCGGCGGCTGGCCTGGGATTCTCGAGCTGTTCGGGAAGGCGGCAGCCTCAGCGGCCTGACCCGAAGTCGGCGGGCGCGGCCGCCTGCCCCGGGGGCGGCCGCGGCCCGTCTGGGCCCGGACAGCGGGCGCGCCGCATCGTCGGCACTACGCTTCGCTGTGCCGTGAGCGTGACGACGAAGATCCGGTCGACGCGGGCCGCGCGGGCGCCCGACGCGCGCGGCGACCGGACGCCCCTCCCGGTTCCGTTCTGGCGGCTGCGCGCGATCGCGTTCTCGGTGGGGGCGGCCAGCCTGGGGGCGGAGATCGCCGCCGCGCGCCTGCTCGCCCCCTACTTCGGAGCCTCGACGATCATCTGGGCCAACACCATCGCCACCGTGCTGGTCGCCCTGTCGGTCGGCTACGCCGTAGGGGGCCGGCTGGCGGATCGCCGGGCCGATCTGCGCGGGCTGTGCGCGATCGTCCTGTGCGCGGCGGTACTGCTGGCGATCGTGCCGTTCGTCTCCGATCCGTTCCTGCGCGCCGCGGTCAAGGCGCTCGGCTCCCTGTCGGTCGGTGGCTTCCTGGGCTCGCTCGCCGCGGTGCTGATCCTGGTCGCCGTGCCGGTACTGCTGCTCGGCATGGTGGCGCCGTACGCGAACCGCCTGGCGGTGGGGCGCGTGACCGACACCGGCACGGTGACCGGGCGCCTGTACGCGATCTCCACCGCCGGGTCGCTCCTCGGCACGTTCCTGGCCGCGCTGCTGTTGATCCCGCTGATCGGGACCCACCGCACGTTCCTGGTCTTTGCCGCTGCGCTCGCGGTGACGGCGGCGCTGGGGGCCGGGTCGTGGCGGTTCCTGGTCGTGGCGGCGGCGATCGCCGCGCTGCTCGCCGTGCCGCCGAGCGCGGTCGGCGCGGATGTGGCCGGGGCGCGGGTGATCTACTCGAGCGAAACCGACTACCAGTACGCGCGCGTGCTCCAGTTCCCCAGCGGCGAGCGCTGGCTCCAGCTCAACGAGGGCGTGGCGATCCACTCGTTGTACCGGCCCTGGAGCTACCTGACCGACGGGTATTGGGACGACTTCCTCGTGCTGCCGTTCGCCGCGCGCCCCGAGGCGCCGGCCCGGATCGCGATCCTGGGCGACGCGGCGGGCACGGTGGCGCGCGCCTACGGCCACTACTACCCGGCCACGCGCGTCGACGCGGTCGAGATCGACGGTGAGCTGACCGTGATCGGCAAGCGCTACTTCGGCCTGCGCGGTCAGAACCTCCACCTGTACACCGCCGACGCCCGACCCTGGCTCGAGACGAGCCGGGCGCGCTATGACGCGATCTTCCTGGACGCCTACCGGCAGCCTTACATCCCGTTCTACTTGCTGACCAGGCAGTTCTTCTCGCTCATCCGCTCGCATCTGAATCCCGGCGGGACCCTGACCGTCAACGTGGGGCACATACCGGGATCCGATGCGCTCGAGAAGGTGGTCTCGGCCACGCTGCGCGCGGTGTTCCCGGTGGTGGCGCGCGACGTGGTGAGCGACTCGAACTCGCTGGTCTTCGCCGGGACCGCGCCCCTGTCGCTGGCTCGGCTGGCGACGCCGGGGGCGGCGGTTTCCCGCGATCTGCAGCCGCTGGCGCAGTCGGTGGCCGCGCGGATGGCCCCCGCCCTGCGCGGCGGTGCCGTCTACACCGACGACAAGGCGCCGGTCGAATGGCTGACCGATCTATCGATCCTCCGCTACGCGATCGGGAAGCGATGACCCTCGTTGACGAGATCCCGCCAGCGGCCACGGTGCTCGACGTGCGCTGGGAGCTGGGCGGGCCGCCCGGCTGGCCGCAGTACCTCGAGAGCCACATCCCCGGGGCGGAATTCGTCGACCTCGACACGGCTCTGGCCGCGCCGCCGGGCGAGGGCGGACGGCACCCGATGCCGCCGGCCGAGGTATTCGGCGAGGCGATGCGCGCCGCCGGCGTGTCCGCCGAGCGCCCGGTCGTGATCTACGACGCCGGGAGCTCGATGGCCGCGGCGCGAGCGTGGTGGCTCCTGCGGTACTTCGGCCATTCGCGGGTTTTTGTTTTGAATGGGGGTTTCAGTGGGTGGTTGGCCGCCGGTTACGCCATCGAGCGGGGGGTGAGCGCAGCCGACCCTGGGGATTTCGTTCCGCGCGCTGGGCAAATGCCGCTGCTCGACGCGGCCGCCGCGGCGGCGGTGGCGGGCGCCGGCGTGCTCCTCGACGCGCGCGCGCCGGAGCGCTTCCGCGGCGAGCGCGAGCCGATCGACCCGGTCGCCGGCCACATCCCGGGGGCGGTCAACGTCCCGAGCAGCGAACTCGTCGATGGTGACGGTCGCTTCCTGGACGCCGGCGAGCTGCGTGAGCGGTTCGCGGCGGCCGGGGTCCGCGATGGGGTCGAGGTCGGCGCCTACTGCGGCTCCGGGGTCACCGCCGCGCACGAGGTGCTGGCGCTCGAGCTGGCCGGCTTTGCCGGCGCGCTGTACGTGGGATCGTGGAGCGAGTGGATCCGCGATCCGGCACGGCCGGTGGCGACCAGGGCCATAGAGGTGAGATCACACCGATGAGTTCGACTGCGCCGGGGCCGGCGTGCGGTCCTGAACCACCCGCACCCCATCGCGTGGCGCCAGCGTGATCGCCCGAAACTGGACTTCGGCCAGCTTAGGGTTGGCCGCGCGTAGCGCGGTGCGCTCGAGCACGCGGTCAAGCACGATCCGCATCTCCATCAGCGCGAACGAGGCGCCGAGGCAGCGGCGGGTGCCGCCGCCGAACGGGATCCAGGTGTAGGTGTCGGGGGGGTTCTCGCCCAGGAAGCGCTCGGGCCGAAACGCCTCGGCGTCCGCATAAAGATCCTCGCGCCGGTGGATCAGGCGGATCGAGGGATTGATCTCGATTCCGGGCGGGATCACGTAGTCGCCGAGCGGGAATGGATCGCCGCGCACCACCCGGCCCACGCCTGGTATCACCGGCCGGATCCGCAGCGACTCCTTGACCACGGCGTCGAGGTAGCGTTCCTCCCGACCCAGCGTCCGCGCGTGGACAGCCGGCGCGTGCAGCAGCAGATCGAAGCACCAAGCCAGGCCGGTGGCGGTGGTCTCGTGCCCGGCGAGGAGCAGCGTCATCAGCTCATCGCGCACCTCGCGGTCGGAAAGCCCCTGCCCGTCCTCGTCGCGGGCCAGCAAAAGCGCCGAGAACACGTCGTCGCGCTCCTCGAGGGCGTCCACGTCGCGCCGCCGGCGGGCGATCTCGGCGTAGAGCACCTCGTCGACCTCGCGCCGCGCGCGCGCGAAGCGGTCGTTCACCGCCGCGCCCCGCCGGCCCAGGAGCGGCAGCGCGGCCAGGAGAATCATCCCCCGCGGCTCGGCGAGCGGCTCGACCATCGCGCGCAACCGGCGCCGGAGCTCCTCCTCCTCGGGCCCCGGCTCGTACCCAAACACGGCCTGCATGATCACCCGCAGGGTCAGCGACTGCATGCTGGGCAGGAGCGGGAACGGCGCGTCGACCGGCCAGGAATCGATCTCGAGGTCGGCTGAGGAGCGCATCGCCGCGGCAAACGCCTGCATCCGCCGGCCGTGGAACGGCCCCAGCATCAATCGGCGGTGGCGCAGGTGCTCCCCGCCGTCGAGCAGCAGCACCGAGCGCTCGCCCACGACGGGACCGAGCATGGCGTTCGCCTCGCCGGCGCGCAGCTGCTCGCCGGGTCCCTGAAACAGTTCCTTGACCAGCTCGGGGTGGAACACCATGACAAACCGGTCGTCAAACAGGGTCCTGAACGTCACCACGTCGCCGTACCGGCGCCGGCAGGCGTCGATGAACCGAGGCGCCGCGACCATGAACCCCGCCGTCTGGACGATCCGGGGCAGGCGCGGTCCCGGGGGAAGACGCGGCGCCGGGGAGGGCTCCGAGGCGGCTGCGGTGCGCTCGAGCGTGGCCATCTTCACATCCGATGGTCGCATAACACTAACGCGGGCTCTAACGGCGCTAACGAGGCTAAGAGCACACTTAGCGCCGGCATGAGGCCTACCATGCCGCCCGCACCGCGTGCGCGGGCCGGGGATCACCTGTAACGAGCCACCTTGCGAGACAACTTCCTTGTCTTCGGCAGTCCCCTGATCGGCGAGGCTGAGATCGCCGAGGTTGTCGACTCGCTGCGCTCAGGCTGGATCGGGACCGGACCCAAGGTGCACCGCTTCGAGCGGATGCTGGCCGAGTACGTGGGCGTGGCCGAATGCCGGTGTGTGTCCTCGTGCACGGCGGCGCTGATCCTCTCGATGCGGGTGCTGGGGGTTGGCCCCGGCGACGAGGTCCTGGTACCGGCCTTGACCTTCGTGGCCTCGGCCAACGCGGTCGAGCATGCCGGCGCGACCCCGGTGCTGGTGGACTCGGAGCCCGGCAGCGGGTTGATCGATCTGGACCAGGCCGAGGCGGCCATCACCCCGCGGACCAAGGCGATCATGCCGGTTCATCTGGCCGGCCGACCGGTCGACATGGACCGTCTGGCCCGCCTACGCGACGAACACGGCGTGCAGATCCTCGAGGACGCCGCGCACGCGCTCGGCGCGCAGTGGCGAGGCCGGATGATTGGCGCGTTTGGGAACCTGACCGCATTCTCGTTCTACGTGACCAAGAACGTCACGACGATCGAGGGCGGTGCGCTCGTCACGCAGGATCCGGAGGTGGCGGAGCGGGTGGAGCGCCTGGCCCTCCATGGCCTCAGCCTGGGTGCCTGGCAGCGCTTCTCGGATGCCGGCTTCAAGCACTACGAGGTGGTCGAGCCGGGCTTCAAATACAACATGACCGACGTCCAGGCCGCGCTCGGGCTGCATCAGTTGCCCCTGCTCGATGACTGGATCGCTCGTCGGGCGGAGCTGTGGGCCCGGTACGATGACCTGCTGGCGGACCTGGCGGTCCATACGCCACCGCCTGCCGATCCCAACAGCGTCCATGCGCGCCACCTCTACCAGGTGACGGTTGACCCTGATGCACCGCTCAGCCGCGACCAGCTGCTGCACGGTCTGATCACCCACAAAATTGGCACCGGCGTGCATTACCGCGGCGTACACCTACATCCGTTCTACCGAGACAAATACGGCCTCGAGCCGAGCCAGTTCCCGGTCGCCACCGCCATATCTGAGCTGACCTTGAGCCTGCCGCTGAGTCCGAAGGTGAGCGAGGCAGACCAGGACGACGTCGTGGGCGCCATGGCCGAGCTCTTGACATGAGCCGACTGCGATGAGCACCTCCGACTATTCGGCCCGGCGCTTCGGTGGTCCGGTCCCCCCGTGGCTGCGCGACGCCGACCGCGCTCGGTCGATCCCCGTCGAGGTGTGGATCGCAGGAGCCCTGGTCGTGATCGCCGCGGCGATCCGCATCGCGGTCCTCACCAATCAGAGCTACTGGATGGACGAGGCGCTCACCGCGTACGAGGCGCAGCTCCCGCTCGGAGCGATGATCAACACGGTGGTGCACGTCGAGACGACGCCGCCGCTGTACTTCGTGCTGATCTGGGTCTGGGCGCACTTGTTCGGCACCGGCGAGGTGGCGTTACGCTCGGTCTCGCTGCTGGCCGGGGTGGCGCTCGTCCCGATCGCCTTTCTCTCCGCCCGCGACCTGGTGGGTCCGCGAGCCGGCGTGGTCGCGGCCGCGCTGGTCACCTTCAATCCGTTCCTGATCTGGTACTCGCAGGAGGCGCGGGCCTACATGCTGCTTGCGGCCCTTTCGGGCGCGTCGTTTCTGTGGTTCGTCCGCGCGCGGGCGCAGCCGAGCCGGCGAAACCTGGCCTGGTGGGCGATCTGGTCCTCGCTGGCCCTCATGACGCATTTCTTCGCCGGCTTCCTGGTCGCGCCCGAGGCGCTGTGGCTGCTTTGGGTGGCCAGGTCCCGTGTGGCCGGCGGTGCGGTGGCGTGCGTCGCCGTCGTACAGGTGGCGATGCTCCCGTTCGCGCTGATCGACACCGGCCACGGCGTCGGCTGGATCGGCCAGATCCCCCGGAACGTTCGGGTCTCGCAGGCTATCGCCGAATGGGGCGTCAGCATCATGTACCGCCGGGCGACGCTCGACATGGGCCTGCTCGGCGGGGTGTGCCTGCTCGCACTCGTTCTCGCGCTGCTCGCATTTGGCGGCGACCGGGTGACGCGACGGGGTGCCGCGGTGGCGGCGGCGATCGGCGGCGCGGTCTGGCTCCTGCCGCTGGTGCTGGGCATCCTCGATCCCCGGGCCGACTTCTTCCTGTCGCGCAACGTGATCGCCGCCGTCGTGCCGCTCGCCGCGCTGATCGCGGCCGCCTGCGTCGTGCCCCGCGCGCGGCTGCTGGGGGCGGCGCTCGCGCTCGCCTTGGTCGTGTTGTTCTCGGCGGCAGCGGTTCAGGTGCAAACGCACCCCTACCTGCAGCGCCCGAACTGGCGCGCGGTCGCGCATGCGCTCGGACCGGCCACCACCACCCGCGCGATCGTGGCTGCCAACGGTTTCACCGCGGACCCGCTCAAGATCTACCTGCCGCGGGCGAGCTGGGTGCAGAATCAGTCCGTGCGGGTCCGTATCGGCGAGATCGACGTGGTCGGGGATCTGAAGCGGCAGGCGCTCCAGCCCCAGCGGATCGTGCTGCCCAAGCAGATGCCGGTGTGGATCACGCCCCAGGGCGATCCCGTGCCGAGCATCGTCGCGCCGCCGGGGATGAGGCTTCTGGCGCGCTTCCGGGTCGCCAACTGGCTGGTGGCCCGGTTCGTGCTCGACCACCCCACGCGCCTGAGCGTCAAGCAGCTGCTCGCGCGAGAGCACCAGTACTTCATACGGCCGCCCCGCGACAACCTCGTGTTCTTCCAGAGGCCGGAGCGCTGAGATGCTGAGCGTCGTGGTGCCGGTGTACGGATGCGCGGATTGCCTGGTCGCGCTGCACGCCCGGCTGACCAACAGCGTGGCCCAGATCAGCGACACCTACGAGTTCGTTTTCGTGGACGACCGCAGCCTCGACGACGGCTGGTCCGTGCTGGAGCGGCTGGCGCGCGAGGACGAGCACGTCCGGGCCTACCGGCTGAGCCGGAACTTCGGCCAGGACGCCGCCATCACCGCCGGCCTCAGCCTCGCGCGCGGAGACTGGGTGGTCGTGATGGACTGCGATCTGCAGGAGGCCCCCGAGGACATCCCGCGGATGTGGGCGGCGGCCGGCGAGGGCTACGAAATCGTGCGCACGGTCCGCCGGGGGTGGCGCCATTCCGCCTTCCGGCGCTGGACCAGTCGCCTCTACCGGCGCCTCACGGTGGAGACCGACGTGCGCCCTGACTACAGCAACCTCAGCCTGCTCTCGCGGCGCGTGGTCGACGCGTTCCTGCGGCTCCATGACCGCGACCGCGAGTACATGATCGCGCTCGACTGGCTCGGGTTCGACTCCACCCAGATCGAGATCGACCACCACGAGCGCCACGCCGGCGAGAGCGGCTACACGCTGCGCCGGCTGGTCCAGGTCGCGCTCGACGGGATGTTCTTCAGAAGCACGGTGCTGCTCCGGCTGGTCGTGCTGCTCGGCTTCGTGGTCGCGCTGATCGGCGTGGTCATCGCGCTGTTCGAGGTCGTCGACTACTTCGTGGAGCCCGAGAAGAGCGTGCCCGGCTACACCTCGCTCGCCGTGCTGCTCGTTGTACTGGCCGGGTTCATCATCGTCAGCGTCGGCGTGGTCGGCCTGTACGTAGGGAGGATCTTCGAGCAGGTGAAGAACCGTCCGCTGTTCCTGATCGACCAGGAAGCGAGAGGCGACTCGGCTACCGAGACGCCGCCAGCACGTACACCATCTCGCGCCCTCCCGGAATCGGAAACGACCGCAGGATCCGCTCGCGGTAGCGCGCCATCTCCTCCGCGAGCGTCTGCTCCGTGAACCGCTGGGCGTGGCCGCCGACCCCGGGGTCGGCGGCGCGCCGGCCGAGTCGCGCGATCAGCGCCAGCTCGCTCGAGGCCAGGTTGCGGACGGGCTCGGACACGATCACCCTTTCGCGGGCGGCGTCGAACATCCGGTCGATGATGCGCTCGGCCCGGGGCAGGAAGTGGTAGAGGCTGGCCTGGAGGACGACCACGTCGGCGCCCGGGAGCGGCTCCTCGTCGTGCGCCAGGTCGAGCCGGCGGGCGTCGACGCCCTGCCGGCGCAGCCGCTCGACGAATCCGGGGTTGACATCGATCCCCACATAGGAGGTGGTTCGCCCGCGGAGATGGTGCAGATAAAGCGTCCCTGGGCCGCAGCACAGCTCGAGCACTGACGCCCCATCGGGCACCTCCGCCGCCACCGCCTCCATGCGCGCGGTGTAGTGGCGGCCGTAGAGCACGCGCATCAGCAGCTCGTAGCCGAGCGCGCTGCGGTAGACGAGGCTCGTGCTCAAGTCTGCTGCGCGGGAGCTTGCGAAGCGGCGGCCTTGCCCCCCAAGTCGGCGAGCGTCAGCTGGTGCGCGGGCGGGCGCTCGAGGGGCCGCGTGATCGTCACCCGCAGGTCGGGATCCACGTGCACGAGCTCACCGGACTGCAGCGGACGCCAGCCGGGATCCTCGTCCATGCGCTCGCTGGCCACGACCACGGCGGGCTTGTTGGCCAGATCCCCGGAGCGGACGCGGACCGATCCCCGGGCGCTGGCGTGCTCTAGATGGCGGCCGCCCGCCGGACCGCCCGCGTCGCGCTCGAGCACATACAGCTCGTGCACATCCGGATAACGAAGCGCCCAGAGATCAGAGTCGGTGATGAGGATCAGGTTCAGCGCGAACACCGGCAGGTTGTCGGCGATCCACCCGGCGGCCCGGGCGATCGCGGCGCTCACGTCGCCGTCGCGCTCGATCTCGCGGGTGATCAGCGCGAAGTAGCGCTCCGAATCGGTCTCGCCCTGCACGAGCGTTGCCGCATCGCCGAGCTCCTGCTCGAGACGGGCGATGTTCTCGATCACGCCGTTGTGGGCGAACAGCCGCCCTCGCTGCTCGAACGGATGCGTGTTCTCCGGGCTGACCGCGCCGGTCGAGGCGTAGCGGACGTGGGCGACGAACGTGCGCGAGCTCACCTCGCGGGCCTCCTGGGCGAACTGCTGATCCTCGTAGGCGGCCAGCGGCTGCTTGGAGACGATCGGATGTCCGTTCGGGTCGTACGTCCCCAGGCCGGTCCCGTCGGGCTCGCGCCGGCTCTGCTCGGCCAGCGAGTCGGGCGCCTCGAGCAGCCAGAAGGTGGCACGGACGGCCTCACGGCCTCCGCTCATGCCGAACAGCCTGCACACGACCCGCGACCTTAGCGCGGGCAGCCTGGCCAGTGGCTCGATGGCGCCCGCGTCCGGCCGGCGGCCACTGTCAATCAAATTTCAAAAACATGTCCTATCGTGGTCGCAGCACACGAGAAAGGCATGTCGTCATGAGGTTCTTGCGCACAGTCTCTACCCAACGTCTGCTGGCCATCCTGGCCGGCGTGATCATCGCCGTGGCCGGCGGCACCGCGATCGCGGTCGCCGGGACCTCGGGCGGGGCGGTACCGCGCCGCGAGTCGCTCGCCCAGGCGCTTCATCAGGCGGCCACCGCGCCTCAGGTCAGCGGCATCTCGGCCCGGATCAAGTTCACCAACAACCTGATCAGCTCCTCCGACCTCCAGGGTTCAGACCCGATCCTGAACGGCGCCTCCGGCCGCCTCTGGGTGTCGAACGACGGCCGCATGCGCCTCGAGCTCCAGGGCCAGAACGGCGATGCCCAGGCGGCGCTCGACAACGGCAGCTTCTCGATCTATGACCCGATGTCGAACACGGTCTACAAGGGCTCACTGCCGGCGCAAGGTTCGACGTCGAAGGACAAGGCGGGTGCCAAGGACACGATCCCCTCGGTGGCGCAGATACAGGCT
>Ga0213875_10000852_pt1 | contig 22541 bp, 18 predicted proteins | sample BarmaccomBMRX_R8_FD_160105 | JGI IMG/M metagenome (GOLD analysis project Ga0213875, IMG submission 160105) | Root-associated microbial communities from Barbacenia macrantha in rupestrian grasslands, the National Park of Serra do Cipo, Brazil - RX_R8 | ecosystem: Host-associated > Plants > Roots... | reverse complement strand
TGCCTCGCTCCAACCTCCGACCCGCGATCGGCGGTGCCGCTCGTCGTGCGAGTCGACGGGCTCTGCCATTTCTACGGCGAGGGCGAATCGCGCAACCAGGTCTTGTTCGACAACCACCTCGACATCGCCGCCGGACAACTGGTGGTGATGACCGGTCCGTCCGGCTCGGGCAAGACGACGCTGTTGACGCTGGTTGGAGCGCTGCGCTCGGTGCAGCAGGGCCGCATCGAGGTGCTCGGGCGCGACCTCGCGACGCTGAGTGCGCGCGCGCTGGTGCGCACGCGGCGCAACATCGGGTTCATTTTCCAGATGCACAATCTGTTCGACTCGCTGAGCGCCTACGAGAACGTCAAGATGGCGTTGCAGCTCGGGTCGTGTCCGCCTTCCGACATGCGGCCGCGCGCCGCCGCCATCCTGGAGCGGCTCGGACTCGGCGAGCGCATCGACTACAAGCCGCACTCGCTCTCGGGCGGGCAGCGCCAGCGCGTCGCGATCGCCCGCGCCCTGGTCAACCGCCCCAAACTCGTCCTCGCCGACGAGCCGACCGCCGCGCTCGACCGCGACTCGAGTCGCAATGTCGTCGATCTGCTCAAGGAGACGACGATCGTCGAAGGCGCCGCGATCCTGATGGTGACGCATGACCATCGCGTCATCGAACTCGCCGACCGGCTCGTGCACATGGTGGACGGCCATATCGTTTCGGATGTCATGCTAAGCGACGCGCTGCGCATCTGCGAATTCCTGAAGACCGTCGATGTCTTCAAAAACCTGACCCCGGCCGAGCTGACCGATGTCGCGGAAAAAATGCGGCGCCGCCATTTCAACCGGGGCGACGTGGTGATCCGGCAAGGCGAACCCGGCGAGGAGTTCTTTCTGATTTCCGGCGGCGAGGTCGAGATCATGCGCGAGGCGCATGAGGTGGCGCGGCTCGGCGCCGGCGATTTCTTCGGCGAACTGGCGCTGATCAGCGGCGAGCCGCGCAACGCCACCGTCGTCGCAGCCGGTCCGCTCGACACCTACGTCCTCGGCAAGGACGAATTCCGCACCGCGATCGACGCCAGCGCCAGCTTCCGCGACCAGCTGCTCCGAGTCTATTTCCAGCGCCACTGACGCGGCCCGTGCGCACCCGCGGATACGGCCTCGCCATGAGCGGCGGCGCCGATTGCCGAGTGGCGCGAATGCTCCTACGCTCGCGTCAACAATGGGCGGGAGGGGGCGATGCGCACGCGAAGATTGACGCGGCGGCGTCTGGCGGCGCTCGGCCTCGGCGGCCTGGCGAGTTTCGGCGCGGCGCCCTCCTGGGCACCGTTGGGGCCGCGCCCCTGGATCGGAGGGCGCAGAGCAATGGCTGAAACCCCACCCGAGACAGTCGTCTATGTGTCGAATGCCGGCAGCAAGGAAATCCATGTGCTGGCGATGAACCGGACGACCGGCGATCTCGAACTGATCGACAAGACGCCGGTGCCGGGGACCGACAAGCCGTCGCCGACCAGCATGCCGATGGCGCAGAGCCCGGACCACCGGTTCCTCTACGCGGCATTGCGCAGCGAGCCGTTTCCGGCAGCGAGCTTCGCGATCGATGCGACCAGCGGCAAGCTGACCCATCTCGGCTCGGCGCCGCTTGCCGACAGCATGGCCTACATCATCACCGACCGCGCCGGCCGTTATCTGTTGAGCGCCTCCTATCCCGGTTCCAAGCTGGCGATCAATCCGATCGACGGGTCAGGCCGCGTGCAGGGCCAGGCGACGCAGGTATTGCCGACCAAGCCGAAGGCGCATTGCGTGCTGGTCGATGCCAGCAACAAATTCGCGTACTGCACCAATCTCGGCGGCGACATCATCATGCAGATGAAGTTCGACGCCAATGCCGGCACGGTGGCGCCGAACGAACCGGCCGAGATCGCGACTAAATCCGGCGCCGGGCCGCGCCACCTCGCGTTTCACCCGAACCGGCGTTTCCTGTACCTGATCACCGAGACCACCGCGACGATCGGCACCTATGCGATCGACCCGCAGAATGGGACTCTGAAGGAATTGCAGTTCGTCAATATGCTGCCGCCGGACTTCAACGAGCAGCCGGCGGCGGCCGATCTGCACGTCACCCCGGACGGCCGTTTTCTGTACGGCAGCGAGCGCAAATCCTCGATTTTGGCCGGGTTCCGCATCGATCCCGAACAGGGCACCTTGACCCCGATCGGCCGCTTCCCGACCGAGAAGACCCCGCGCGGCTTCGGCATCGACCCGCGCGGCCGTTTCCTGCTCTCGGTCGGGCTCGATTCGAACGCGATGACGGTTTACGCGATCGATCAGCAATCGGGCGCGCTGAACCCGATCAAGCATTACCCGATGGGCGAGATGCCGAACTGGGTCGAATTCGTCGACCTGCGCTGACGCCGGTCGCCGGAACCGCCCTCTCCGGCCCAGCAATGGCCATCAGCCGGCGCGGGCGGCGCGGTATTCGCGGCGCACGATGTCGAGCAATTGCTCTGCCGAAGTCGTGGCGGCGGCGCTTTCGAACGTCACTTCGCCGTGCTGCATCAGCATGATGCGGTCGCAGATTTCGAGGGTCTGCGCGTAATTGTGCGCGATCATCACGATGGCGATGTCGCCGCGCGCCTTCAGGCGGTCGATCAGGCCGATGATCAGCCGCGCCTCGCGCGCGCCCATCGCCGCCAGCGGCTCGTCAAGCAGCAGGATGCGGGCATCGGAATAGACCGCGCGCGCCACCGCGATGGCCTGGCGCTGGCCGCCCGACAAGGTCCCGACCTCGACCTCGACCGAAGGAATATCGACACCGATTTCCGCCAAGGCCTGCGCCGCCCGCCGCCGCATCTCCTTGTGGTTGAGCAGCCGCAGCGGCCCGCCGCGCAGCAATTCCCGGTTCAGGAACATGTTGTGGTAGACGCTGATTGCGTTGACCAGCGCGAGATCCTGGTAGACGCATTCGATGCCGAGGGCGCGCGCCTCATCGACCGAGTCGAGGCGCACCGACCTTCCATCGACATAAACCTGCCCGGCATCGGGCTGGTGATAGCCGGTCAAAATTTTGATCAATGTCGATTTGCCGGCGCCGTTGTCGCCGAGGATGCCGAGCGTCTCGCCGCGGTTGACCCTGATCGAAACGCCAGCTAACGCCGTGACGTGGCCGAACGCCTTGACCAGGTTTTCGCCGCGGATCGCCTCGCCGCCGGCCGTCGCCGTATCCGTCATGACGCGCCGCCGCCGCGCAACCGCGCGAGATGAATGTTCGCCACCATCGCGATCAGGATCGCGGCGCCGATAATGATGTCGAAGGTGAAGGCGTTGATGCCCTGCAGCGTGAAGCCGTCCTGCATCACGCCGAGCATGATGCCGCCGACCAGCCCGCCGACGATCGTACCGGCGCCGCCGGCGATCGCGGTGCCGCCGATCACGCCGGAGGCGACGCCGAGAAACATGATGTTGCTGCCGCCCGCCAGCGGATCGATCGAGCCGACGCGGAAGGCCTCGAGCAACCCGGTGAAGCCGCCCAAGGTGCTGGTCAGCACGAAATTGCCGATCTTGATGCGGTTGATCGCAACGCCCGCCTCGGCCGCGGCAACGATGTTGCCGCCGATCGCGATCGTGTGCAGCCCCCAGCGGGTGTGGCGCAGCACCGTGTGCATGATCGCGACGATCGCGAGCGCCCACAGGATTTCGGAGTAGGCCCATTCGCCCATGATCCCGGTCAGGACCGGCCCGCCGGCGGTGTTGGCCGGGTAGCCGCGCGAGATCGTCAGCGTCAGCCCGGTGATCAGGAACAGCATGCCGAGGGTGGTGATGAAGGACGGCACCCTGAGCCCGATCGTGATCAGCCCAATCACGAGGCCGATCAGCGCGCACACCGCGAGCGCGGCGAGGATCGCCAGCGGTTCGGGGATGCCGGCGTCGTTGATGTTCTCCATCAGAAACGGCGCCAGCGCGAAGACCTGGCCGACCGACAGATCGATCTCGCGGCAGATCAGCAGCATGATCTCGCCGCAGGCGATGATCACCGGCGCGGCGACAAACTGAGTCAAGGTCTGCAGGTTGGCCGCGGAGACGAAATTCGCGTTGGCGATCTCGAAATAGAGGACGAGCGCGACCGAGACCACGACCACGCTGGCCTCGGGCCGCAACAGCAAGCCGTAGGCCCGTCGCGCCAGCCCGCGGCGCGGTTCCGCCCCCGGCTCGCCGCGGCCCGACACGACGAATCAGCCGCCGATCGCGCCGGTATGCGGCACAATCTGGGCCTCCTTGCCGCTGCCTTCGTAGCGCGTCTTCGTATTGAGGTACTGGTCGATGTTGTCCTTGGTGACGAATTTCAGTCCGGTGTTGATGTCGGCCGGGCCGACAAGCCCGCCCGAAACCTTCCAGGCGAACATTTCCAGGACCGTGTAGAAGCCCTGCAGATAAGGCTGCTGGTCGATCACGAAATCGAGGAAGCCGTCATGCACCGCTTCCAGCGAACGCGGCAGCATGTCATAGCCGCCGGCATGCACGCCCTTCGCGGACAGGTTGTACTTGCGGCTGATCAATCCGCAATTCATCGTGTCGCCGCCGCCGGTGCCGAACATGCCTTTCACATCCTGGTTGCCGAGATAATAGGCGTCGATCTTGGACAGCGATTCATTCGCGGCAGGCGCCGTCGCGATCATCGTCGCCTGGATGTCGGCTCCGGATTTCCTGATCGAGTCCATCGCGCCCTCGAAACGGGGCTGCAGGTTGAGCTGACCGGGTGTGGCGATGAAGATCGCCACCTTGCCCGAGCCGACGAGCTTGACGATGCGCTCGCCCATCATCTGGCCGGACAGAAACAGATCCTGGCCGATATAGGCGAGGCGCTTGCTCGTTTTGGAATCGGCGTTGTAGCTGAATACCGGAATGCCGGCCGCCAGGGCGTTCTCGACCGGCCGGTCGAAGCCCTTGGGATCGACCAGGCACACCGCGATCGCGTCCGCCTTGCCGGCGATCGCCGTGTTCATCGCGTTGACCATCTGGGCGACATCGGAAGTTTCCGATCCGGTCCATTGGTAATCGCAGCCGAGCAGCGCGCGGGCATCCTGTATGCCGTACTGGCAAGGCACGAAAAACGGGTTGGCGGTCACATGGTTGACGAACACGAACTTCCACCGGGGATGTGTCGGGAACGGCTCGGCGTCCGCCGCGCGCGCCGCTCCGGCCGCGGCCAACAGCGCCGCCGCCGAACCCGCCGCAACCCCCTGCATCAGCGCCCGCCTTGGCAGCTCGGCAGCAAGCTCGCCGGCATTCTTCTGTGACGGCTTTTGCATGTCTTGATCCTCCTCCCTAACTCTGCTTCTGCCGCAATCTGCGCCTGAACGCTCTGCGGATGGCAGCATGTCTTGTCGTGATGTCACACCGCGCCGGTCCACAGGCGCCGCGGCCGCAAAGCGGCTTCTCTTTAGCTGGCCTCCCCGGAAATCGGCCTCCGAGCCGGGCGCCCCTCCCTACCATCACGGCGACTCTGCAGGCCCATCGAACTCCCCCGGTCGCGAGCGCAGGGCCGCCCGGGAAAGCTGAGGGCCGGACCGTCCCGCTGTCAACCGCGCCCGCAAAGGGGCGGGCGGCGCCGGCGCGGTGTCGGTCGGCGGCGCGGGTGACAGCACCGCGGCTTTCGCGCTATCGTCCGGCGAAAGCATCGCCGCGGAAGGGACACAGATGAGCATCCAGATCCGGCCGGCGGACCCGACCGCCCATGCCGATTTCTTCGGCGAGGTGACGGGCATCGACCTGCGCCGCCCGGCAAGCCCGGAAGAGGTGGCGGCGATCGCCGAAGGCATGGACCGCTTTGCGGTGCTGCTGTTCCCCGACCAGCGCATCGACGACGCGCAGCAGCTCGCCTTCAGCCGCAATTTCGGCACATTGGAGCACGCCAACGCCGACCTCCGCACGCCGCAGGAGCGCCGCCTCGCGATCGAGGTCGCCGACGTCTCCAATCTCGGCCGCGACAGCGCGATCCTGGCGCGCGACGACCGGCGCCGGCTGTTCAGCCTCGGCAACATGCTGTGGCACTCCGACAGCTCGTTCAAGCCGACCCCGGCCAAGTATTCGCTGCTGCATGCCCGGATCCTGCCGTCGCAGGGCGGCAACACCGAATTCGCCGACATGCGCGCCGCCTACGACGCGCTCGACGACGAAACCAAGGCGCTGGTCCAGGACCTCGTCTGCATGCACAGCCAGATCTATTCGCGCGGCACTTTGGGTTTTACCGAGTTCACCGAGGACGAAAGACAGCGCAACGCGCCGGTGCCGCAGCGGCTGGTCCGCCGCCATGCCGCGACCGGCCGCCGCTCGCTGTTCCTGTCGGCGCATGCCGGCGAGATCGTCGGCTGGCCGGTGCCGGAAGCCCGCGCCTTCTTGCGCGACCTGACCGAGCACGCGACGCAGCGACGCTTCGTGCATGCGCACCAATGGCGGGTCGGCGACCTGGTGATGTGGGACAACCGGGTCATGATGCACCGGGCGCGGCGCTACCCGGCGCATGAGGTGCGCGAACTGCACCGCACCACCGTGGCCGACATCGCGCCGACCCTGCAGCAGGCGGCGTAACACCCGATCGCTGGGGGCTTGCCGCGGGCTTTCTTTTTAGGACGATTGCATTTGGGGTCGTCATTCCCGCGGAAGCGGGCAGGGCTGTCCGGGAAAACCCCGAATGATTGTGTCCGAGAAGCCGATTGCGACCAAAACCGTCATGCCCGGGCTCGTCCCGGGCATCCACGCCTGTCTCTCCCCTGCTCAACCTAACCCGATGGCGATGTCGTGGATGGCCGGATCAAGTCCGGCCATGACGGCTGGGGCTGTAATTCCGACTTTAAAAAGGACTCTTGGTCGCTGTTGCGGTTTCCCCGGACAGCCCTGTCGCGAAAGCGGAATCCAGCGCCGCCGAGGCGCCGCTGCGCGAGCCCCTTCAGCCGCTCTTGCGGATTCCTAGACTAAGCGGAATCCGATCAGGTCCGATCGGCGTTCAAGGGTCCCCTCCCGCGGGCTCGACCCGCGGGTCCACGTCTTCACTCGCGGTGGGCACAATAGACACAATAAAGACGTGGGTGGCCGGGACAAGCCCGGCCACGGGGGCCAGAAGGCGATTCGATTTGAGCGGATACTGCGCTAAATGGGGTCTCGGATGGGGTCTCGGCCTTTCGTCGGGATGGCGATTCGGGCCAGTATTCGTCCGGGCATAACCGGGCCGCCTGACCACGAACATGGAAGCCGATGCCAAACGCGCTTTATTACGGCGATAATCTCGATGTACTGCGCAACGAGATCGCCAGCGATAGCGTCGATCTGATCTATCTCGACCCGCCGTTCAACAGCCAAGCCAGCTATAACGTCCTCTTCAAGGGACCCTCGGGCAAGGGCGCCGACGCGCAGATCGAGGCGTTCGAGGACACCTGGCATTGGGGCGAAGGGGCCGAGCGCGCCTTCTCCGAGGTCCTCGCCTCGCCCTACACGCAGGCCGCCGAACTGTTGCGCGCAATGCGCTCCTTCCTCGGCGACAACGACGTGATGGCCTATCTGGCGATGATGGCGGTGCGGCTGACCGAATTGCACCGCGTGCTGAAACCCACCGGCTCGCTCTACCTGCACCGCGACCCGACCGCCAAGTCACTATTTGAAGTTATCGCTTTTGGGTTTTTCTTTGTCATTCCCGCGAAAGCGGGCACCCAACGCGCCGCAAGGGTGCCGCGTCGGCTCTGAACCCGGCGTTCGGGGGTGACGGGTTGGAAGCCCGAGCTTGCATCGAATGCGATAGCCCGCGGCGTTCGTTCCTCGCGGCACCTCTTGACTGGAACGTAGCGGGAACATATTCTCAGACCATGCCGGGTTCATCGTCGTCGGCGCCCGCGTCCCTGTTCCTGCCTGTTCTGAGCCTGTTTTTCGAATTCGCAACTCAGCAAGGTCAATGGTTTGCCGCCTGTAAATTTTGGCGGAGAATGGGATTTCGGCAGGGTTTTCTGACGGGAGAGGCGTCATGGATGTCGGTGCCGCGATGTTCTTTACCGATTACTCGATGGGCGCCGGCGAACTGGCGCAGGCGCTTGAAGAGCGCGGTTTCGAGTCGGTATGGGCGCCCGAGCATTCGCACATCCCGTTGTCGCGCCGCTCGCCGTTCCCCTCCGGCGGCGAGTTGCCGAAGCAGTATTACGACGCGATGGACCCGTTCGTGACATTGACCCTGGCAGCGGCGGTGACCAGGACCCTCAAGGTCGGTACCGGCGTTTGCCTGGTGGCGCAGCGCGACCCGATCCAGACCGCGAAGCAGGTTGCCTCGCTCGACCAGGTTTCGCAGGGACGGTTCCTATTCGGGGTCGGCGGCGGCTGGAATGCCGAGGAGATGGAAGACCACGGCACCGTCTTCAAAACCCGCTTCAAGTTGATGCGCGAGCGCATCGAGGCGATGAAGGAGATCTGGACTCGATCGAAACCGGAATATCACGGCGAACTGGTCGATTTCCCGGCGATGATGACCTGGCCGAAACCGGTGCAGAAGCCGCACCCGCCGGTGATTATTGGCGGCGCCTTCCCGCATGCGGCGCGGCGCGCGGTCCGCTACGGCGACGGCTGGATCCCGCATTCCCGGCGGCCGCAATACGAGGACGTGACCGACTACCTGCCGCAGTTCCGCCAGATGGCGGCGGAAGCCGGCCGCGATCCCGCCCAGGTGCCGGTTACGGTGTGGGGCGTGCCGCCGGATCTGGACCGCCTGAAGCGACATAAGGACCAGGGTGTCGCCCGAGTCGTCGTGCAACTGGCGCCGGAGAAGGCGGACAAGACTCTGCCGATTCTGGACTGCTGGGCCGGGCTTATCACCAAACTGTAGCCCGGCGTCGGTCGCGCCGCGGGGTAGCGTATTGATCGGGAGGATGCGATGACACGTCTCCGGTTTATCGTCGCGGCGTCGCTTGCGCTCGGTTGCATCGGCTCCGCAGCGGCGCAGGAGCTGGCAACGGCGCAGCCCGAAGCGCTCGGCCTTTCGACCGCGCGCCTCAAGCACCTGACCGAGGTTTACCAAGGCTTCGTCGATCGCGGCGAGCTGCCCGGCGCGGTGCTGCTGATCGCGCGCGGCGACAAGCTTGCCTATTTCGAGGCCGTCGGCTTCCAGGATCGCGTCAACCAAATCTCGATGAAAAAGGATGCGATCTTCCGCCTCGCGTCGATGACGAAACCGATCGTCTCTGTCGCCGCGATGATGCTGGCCGAAGAAGGAAAGATCGACCTGCTGGCACCAGTGTCGAAGTATCTGCCTGAATTCAAAGACCTGAAGGTCGGCGTCGAGCAGACCGATGTCGCGACCGGGCGGCGGATGCTGGTCGATGAGCCGGTGCGCCGGCCGATGACGGTGCAGGATCTGCTGCGGCACACCTCCGGCCTCGTCTACGCGACCAATGGCGACGGCCTCGTCTATGAGGCATGGCAGAAGGCCAACCTCAGCGACCGCAACCAAAGCCTGGCCGAAATGATTGGAAAGATGGCCAAGCTGCCGCTGGCGCACCAGCCGGGAAGGGTCTGGGAATACAGCATGTCGGTCGACGTGCTCGGACGCATCGTCGAGGTGGCGTCCGGCCAGGATCTTGACACCTTCATCGCCGAGCGCGTCGCCAAGCCGCTCGGCATGACGGCGACCGATTTCTATGTGCATGAAGCCGACCTGCAGCGCCTCGCCCAAGCCCAGACCCCGCCCGCCGACAGCGATGCGCGGATGCCGCCGGACGTGACCAAGAAGCCCCGCTTCTTCTCGGGCGGCGGCGGGCTGGTGGCCAGCGCGGCGGATTACCTGCGATTTGCCGAAATGCTGCTGAACAATGGCGAATACGGCAATTCCCGCCTGCTCGCACCGCATACCGTAAAGCTGATGACATCAAACGCGCTGCCCCCCGACATCGGCTATACCGATCTGGCGACCCGGTTCGGCGACATCGCCCCAACCCCGGAAATGGGCCAGGGCTTCGGCCTCGGCTTCTGCGTGCGGGTCGCGGAAGGCCATAATCCGCTCCCGGGTTCGGTCGGCAGTTTCTACTGGACCGGCGCCTGGGGTACCACCTTCTGGGTTGATCCACAGGAAAAGCTGATTGCAATCCAGATGATCCAAACCCCGTCCAATGGCGGCGGGCTCTACCGCCGCGCCTTTCGCGAGTTGACCTACGCGGCGCTGATCGGCGACGCGGCGGACCGCTGAACGAGGAGAACGGTCATGGATGTCGGCGCAGCAATGTTCTTTACCGATTATTCGATGGCCCCCGGCGAACTCGCCCGGGCGCTAGAGCAGCGCGGCTTCGAGTCGCTGTGGGCGCCCGAGCACTCGCACATCCCGACATCGCGCCGCTCGCCCTTTGCCGGCGGCGGCGAACTGCCGAAGCAGTATTACGACGCGATGGATCCGTTCGTCACCCTGACCGCGGCGGCCGCGGTCACCAGCACTATCAAGCTCGGCACTGGCGTGTGTCTGATCATCCAGCGCGACCCGATCCAGACGGCCAAGCTGGTGGCCTCGATCGACCAGGTGTCGCAGGGCCGCTTTCTGTTCGGGGTCGGCGGCGGCTGGAATGCCGAGGAGATGGAAGACCATGGCACCGTCTTCAAAACCCGGTTCAAATTGATGCGCGAGCGCATCGAGGCGATGAAGCAGATCTGGACCCGATCGAAGCCGGAATATCACGGCGAGCTGGTCGATTTCCCGGCGATGATGACGTGGCCGAAACCGGTGCAGAAGCCGCACCCGCCGGTAATCGTCGGCGGCGCCTTCCCGCATGCGGCGCGGCGTGCGATTCGCTACGGCGACGGCTGGATTCCGAATTCCAGCCGCGCGCAATACGCCGATGTCACCGATTACCTGCCGCAATTCCGCCAGATGGCGCAGGAAGCCGGCCGCGACCTCGCCGAGGTTCCCGTGACGGTGTGGGGCGTCGGCGAAGACCTCGATCGCCTGAAACGCTACGAGGAGCAGGGCGTCGCGCGCGTTGTCGTCAGCCTGCCGGCGGAAGCGGCGGGCGCGACGCTGCCCGCACTTGACCGCTGGGCCGAACTGATCCGCAAGCTGGCGCACTGAAACCCTGTGCAACGGGCAACGACGCATTCGGGCATCGCGACCGCAAACACGATCGTTCCGGAGTTGAAGGTCGGGTCGGAACCGCCGCTTCGGTTACAGGCTCGAATCGATCGCACGGCCGGCGCTGGTATAGGCGCGGCTCCAGCCCGACCAGCGCGGGGTGCCCGGTTGGGCATTGGCCTCGACCGGGAGCTGGTTGCGCCAACAGACGTCCGCGCCGGAGGGCGCGTCGATGACGCGGGTGCCGTTGAGCGGCAGCATGAAACCGGCGATCGGCAAGGAGCCGGCCTGCGCGGCGCAATCCGGCTGGGCGGTGACGAAGCTTTCGACCCGGGCACGGGCATAGCTGAAATTGCTGAGGGTCAGCCGCACCGGGCCAGGCGGCTGCCGCTCGACCAGCCCAGCCAGGGGCTGCGGCAACGGCAACGGCCCGGCGGCCTGGCAGGCCGCGAGCCCGAGCAGCGCCGTCATCGTCAACAACAAGCGCATGCGCTTCTCCCCCGGTTCCCTGCCCGCTCTCGCGCCGCTCAGGCGCCGCCGAGGAAATCCTTCGTCGATTGCCGATAGTCGGCGCCGCGCGTCAACCGCTGCATCATTTCGGGGGAAGCGATGCCGGCAAGCTCGGCGGGCTTGGCGCCGTCGCGCAATGCCTTGAGTGTATTGTAGACGGCCTGCACCGCCGCGCTGAACGGGGCATGGCCCTGCAAGGCCACCCGGACGCGGTGCGCGGCCATCCAGTCGAGATCGGCCAGCGAGCCGGCGCCCCCGCCGGTAATCAGCGGAAGCTTGATCGCCTCCGATACCGCCGCGATCGCCTCCACAGTGAGGCCGCCGGCGAGGAAAATCGCGTCCACCCCGGCCGCCTCATAGGCCTTGGCGCGCCGGATCGTATCCTCGACCCCGGTGATCGCCAGCGCGCTGGTGCGGCCGGCAATGACCAGGTTCTTGTCCTGGCGCCCGGCCAAGGCCGCCCTCATCTTGCCGATCCCCTCCTCGACCGGGATCAGGGTCGGCTTGCCATTCGGGCCGTAGGGCCGCGGCAATACCGTGTCTTCGATCGACAGCGCGCAGATCCCGGCGGTCTCCAGTTCCTCGACCGTGCGCATGACGTTCAGGGCATTGCCATAGCCGTGATCGGCATCGACCAGCAGCGCCAAATTCCCGGCACGGCAGATGCGATACGCCTGCGCCGCGAATTCGGTCAGGGTCAGCACCACCAGATCGGGAGCGCCGAGCACCGCCATCGAGCCGATCGAGCCGGAAAAGATGCCGACCTCGAAGCCGAGATCCTCGGCGATGCGCGCCGAGATAGCGTCATAGACCGAGCCGGGGTGGACGCAGCGGTCGCCGGCGATGAGGGCGCGGAACCGTGTCCGCCGTTCGGTCCAGTTCATGTGTTCGCCTCGCAGCCGCTTTCAGGCGTTCAGCTTATCACCTCTACAGCGCCTTGAACCAGGAGCCGTATCGCCGCCGAGGGGTTCTCGCTTCCGGATCATTCATCTCCGGCCAGGCGTTGTCTTGAGATGCCCTCGCCAGACGCCGCAATACCCGATTCGCCGCCGCCGCGTGCGGTCGTTCCCCCGTCCGACACCCCGAGCCGGTCAAGTCTCACGGCTCTTGCATTCGGCGTCGTCGCGATCGCCGCGCTCTATTTCGGGCGCGAGGTGCTGGTCCCGGTCACGCTTGCAATCCTGCTCAGCTTTTTGCTGGGACCGATCGTCGGATTGCTGCGCCGTCTCCGCCTCGGCCGGGTGCCCTCGGTATTGCTGGCGGTGCTATTCGCGCTGAGTATCGTGACGGCTTTGGGCAGCGTCATCGGCACCCAGATCGCTTCGCTGGCCGGCGATCTGCCGAAATATGAGACGACGATTACGCATAAGATCGATTCGGTCCGCGATTTTGCCGTGCACGGCGCCTCGCGTCTGCTTGGCCGCTTCGTCGGCTTGCATGTTGGCCAGACCGGGACAGCTCGTCCGGGCGGGTCCGGATTGCCCGGCGGGCCGCCGGCCGCCAGCCCGCCCTCCTTAAGTCTGGTCCCGCAAACACCCACGGCGGACGGGACTGCAAGCAACCTGTCGATCTTCGCGGTTGCCGAGCGGATCCTCTCGCCGGTGCTCAGCCCCTTGGCGACGGCCGGCATCGTATTTGTCGTCGCCATCTTCGCGCTGCTGCAGAAGGAGGATCTGCGCGATCGCTTGATCCGGCTGTTCGGATCGCGCGACCTGCACCGCACCACCGTCGCGATGGACGATGCGGCCCATCGCCTGAGCCGCTATTTTCTGACCCAACTCGGCATCAACACCAGCTTCGGGGTCGTGATCGGGGCCGGGCTGTTCGTGATCGGCGTGCCGAGCCCGGCCTTGTGGGGCATCCTGGCGGGGCTGCTGCGCTTTGTGCCCTATGTCGGATCGTTCATCGCCGCCGCGGCGCCGGTGGCGCTTTCCGCCGCCGTGGCGCCGGACTGGTCGATGACGCTGTGGACGGCCGGGCTGTTTGTCGTCGTCGAGACGATCACCGGCCAGCTGGTCGAGCCGATGGTTTACGGCCACAGCACCGGCCTGTCGCCGTTTTCGGTCGTCGTCGCCGCGATCTTCTGGACTTGGATCTGGGGGCCGATCGGACTCATCCTGTCGACGCCGCTGACCTTGTGCCTGGTCGTGCTCGGACGACACATGCCGAGCCTCGAGTTCCTCGAGGTGCTGCTCGGCGACCGGCCGGCGCTGACCCCGATCGAAAGCTTCTACCAGCGTATGCTGGCCGGCGACCCCGACGAGGCGCAGCAGCAGGCCGAGATCCTGCTGAAGGAACGCTCGCTGACCTCCTATTACGACGAGGTCGCGCTGAAAGGGCTGCAGCTTGCCGCCAACGACGCCCGGCGCGGGGTGCTGACCGCAGGCCAACTCGAGCGCATCAAGGACTCGATCCGCGAGCTGGTGCACGATCTTGCCGGCCACGACGATGTCGATCCGCCCGCACCCGCCAGAGCCATCGCCGAGGACGAATCCCCCGATCCGCCGAAAGAGGGAGAGGCCCCGCCGAAACGCCCGGCCCCCGCCGACCATCTCGAACCGGAAGAGCTGCCGCCGCACTGGCGCGGTCCCGCCCCGATGCTGTGCATCGCCGGCAGCGGGCAGCTCGACGAAGCGGTGTCGACGATGCTGATCCAGCTGCTCGGCAAGCACGGCATCGGTGCGCGGCTGGTGCCGCACGAGGCGGTGTCGCGCAGCCGCATCGCAGCCCTCGATACCGCCGGCACGGCAATGGTCTGCGTGTCCTACCTCGAAGTCCAGGGCACCACGGCGCAACTGCGCTACCTGGTCCGGCGACTGCGACGCCGGGTCCCCGGGGCGCCGGTGCTGGTCGGGATCTGGCCGTCGAACGACGCCTTTCTGACCGACAACGAACAACGCGCCGATCTCGGCGCCGATTACTATGTGACCTCGCTCGACGAGGCGGTCCGGGCCTGCCTCGAACAGGCGCGGCGGCAAGAACCGGCGCCGGCGCCCGCCCCGGCCCGGCGCCAGATGACTCCGGCCTGATCGCCTCCCGATATCGGGGGTTCTGTCCGCCGCCTGGATGCGCCTATGATGGCGCCGGGCGGACCCCAGGTCGGAGGCAAAGGTGGACAAGCGAATCGTCGTCTTCGGGGCCGGCGCCATCGGCGGCTACACCGGCGGGAACCTGGCGCATAACGGCTTCGACGTCACCCTGATCGACCCTTGGCCCGAGCACATCGAGGCAATCCGCAAGGACGGGCTGTCGCTCGAGGGAATCACTCCGGCGGAATCGGTGGTCGCCCGGCCGAAGACATTGCACCTGACCGAGGCGCAGCACCTCGCCAAGGAACGCCCGATCGATATCGCCTTCATCTCGGTGAAATCCTACGACACCGAATGGGCGACCTTGATGATCCGGCAGTACCTAGCGCCGGGCGGTTACGTCGTGTCACTGCAGAACTGCATCAACGAGGAGCGCATCGCCGGCATCGTCGGCTGGGGCAAAACCGTCGGCGCGATCGCTGCGATCCTTTCGGCCGAGCTTTATGCGCCCGGCAAGATCCGCCGCACCGGCGCCAAGAACCCGCCCGGGCACGAAGTCTACCGCGTCGGCGAGGTCCATGGCCGCGTCACCCAGCGGATCGAGGAATTGGGCGAGATGATCCGAACCGTCGATACCTGCAAGATCACCGACAATCTGTGGGGCGAGCGCTGGTCGAAGCTGTGCGTCAACGGCATGCATAACGGCGTCTCGGCGGCAAGCGGTCTGTCGGGCAACGCGATGCGCCAGGACGAGCGCATGCGCCAGATCATCATCCGGCTCGGCGGCGAAGGCGTGCGCATCGGCCAGGCGCTCGGCTACAAGCTCGAGGACATCGCCGGCCAGGATGCCGACAAGCTGGCGCGCGCCTCGGAAGGCGACCGCGGCGCCCTCGACGAGGTCGAATCCTTGATGCTGGCCTTGCGCAACTCGCAGCAGCGCAGCGAACAGCAGCGCCCGTCGATGGGCCAGGACATGCAAAAGGGCCGGCGCACGGAGATCGACTTCATCAACGGCGTCATCGTCGAGAAGGGCAAAGAGATCGGCCGCGCCGCGCCGACCCACGAAAAGCTGATCGCGGCCGTCAAACAGGTCGAGCTCGGCCATGCCCCGGCCCGCCCGGAAAATCTGTACGCGCTGCTGTAGCGCCGGTTTCGCAGCCGGAAGAGCAACGACGCGGTCACCAGTTCAGGGTCAGGACCCCGTCGCGCATCTCGTAGCTTTGCAGCCGGTTGAGGAAACTCATGCCGAGCAACGCCGAGCCGGGCAAATTGTCGCTGACCACCGCGGGGACATCGTAGAGGGTCAGCTGACCGAGACGCACCTCGCGCAATGTCACGAAAGCGGCGCGCACATTCCCGTTGGCCGTGCGCATTGGCGTGTTGAAGACCCGCTCGCTCGGGCCGATGCCGGCGGCGGCGGCATGCGCCCGGCTCAGCGCGACGTAGCTGGCGCCGGTATCGACGATGAATTCGAGCGGCGTGCCGTTGATCGCGGCTTCGACATGGACGTGGCCGAGCCGGTCGGCGCGGAACACCAGCGAATTGGGCGGTGCCGGCGGTGGCGAGACCGGAGCCGCCTCGGCCTCCCCGGCGGGAGCAGGAAGCGATGCCGGGCCGGTCTGGTTCGGCAGCTTGCCCGTGCCATAGGCCACCGCGACATAGAGCCCGAGCGCAATACCGCCCCAAAGCCCGACGCGGCCAAGCGCCCAGCCGATGATGCCGGAATGGCCCTTTTCGGCCACCCGGCCCTCGTCGTACGGGTCGGGCTCCCGCATTTGCGCCTCCACAAGCCTGCGACTGCAGCACCCGAGATCATTTCCGCCGCGGATTAAGCGCCGGTAAACACGCGGAACGGGCGGCGCTGGAGAGCGGCGGCGCAACCGCATCGACACGGCGTACCGCCCGCGACGCGGTGTCGGTTGCGAGGCCGGGATGGCTTGGCTAGGCTTGCCCGCGCCGGCATTGTGCCCCGCCTCCGGCGAGGATGGCTGCCAAACGAACAGAGGGCCGTTCAATGCGTGCTTCCGCGATTCCGCTTCTGCTCTCCGCGTGTCTGATCTTGCCGGTTGCGGGCATCGCCCAGACGTTGCGCCCGGGCACCCCGCCCCCCGCTCCCGCCCCGGCTCCCGCCGCCCCGGGAACCGCCACGCCCGGCGGCGGCATCACCCGCGACGAATACATTCAGCGTGCCCAGGAGCGCGCTGGCCGCGCCGCGGGGACGCGGTTCGACGAAATGGATGCAAATCACGACGGTGTGCTGACCCCCGACGAGATCAGAGCCTATCGCGCCACGCACCCGCGCGGTCGCCGCGGCCGTTCTTCCTCTTCCCCCTCCGAGCAGTGAGGAGACGACCATGCCGGACACAATAACTGCCGACGAGAATCCGTCCGCCGCGGCAGACGCTGCGCTGCGGGTCGTCGGCCTCAACCATGTCGTGCTGCGGGTGGCCAGCCTGGAGCGCGCGATCGGCTTCTACCGCGACGTGCTCGGCTGCCATGTCGAGCGCCGGCTCGACGAGCCGAAGCTCGTGCAATTGCGCGCCGGGGCGCAAATGATCGATCTGATGCCGACCGCGCCCGGCGAAGCTCCCGGCCGCAACATGGATCATTTTGCGGTGCGGGTTGCGCAGCTCGAGCCGTCCGCGATCGCCGCCCACCTCGCTCGGCACGGCATCGCCGCCGGCGAGGTCCGGCGCCGATACGGCGCCGAAGGGTACGGCTCGTCGATCTACATCAACGACCCGGACGGCAACGTGGTCGAGCTGAAAGGACCGCCCGAGCAGGCCTGAGCTGGCCCCGACACCCCGCCCGCGACGACGCGTGGATCAGCCGAATCCATCGGCCGAACCGATCAGCCCGAACGACAGTCCAAATCAATCGGCCAGGCTCGGTTCAGGCTCGCCCCGGGCGGCGCGACGGGTCAGCCGCGCGACCGGGACGCACAGCAGCATCATCACGACCCCGAGGATCACGAAGCTCTGGGTGGCGCCCCAGGCATCGGCGATCATGCCCATGATCGGCGGGACGACGATGGCCGACAGGCGGTTCATGGTCTGGCGGAGCCCGACCACCGCGCCCTGCTGGTTGCGGCCGACCGCCTTGGCCTGCACCGAGAACATCATCGGCTGCACCACGCCTTGCAGCCACCCGCGGGCAAGCTGCGCCGCCAGCAACAATGCAAACAGGCCGCCGAGAAATGGCGTCACGCAGATGAACAGGATCGACAGCACGGTGCCGCTCAGCATCGTGCGCTGCGGGTCGCCAAATCGCATAGCTCGCCCGGCGAACAGCGACCCGACGCCGCTGGCGAGTTCGGTCGCGGCGAACAGGATGCCGATCGAAGTCCCGGTCAGCCCGATGCCGTCGAGATAGACGACGTAGAGCGAGGTCTGCACGCCGTTGGTCGCGGTCCGCAGAAAAATAATGGCCATTGTCGTCGCCACCGCCGGTATCCCGAGCAGCGCGAAGCAGCGGACGTAATCAGGCAATCGCGGCAGCGCGTCACGCAGGCGGAAGCGGGTCCGCGTCCGGCCGCCCGCGTCCTGCGCCGCGATTTCCGCCTCGGGCGCGCACAGCAGCGCAACGCTCAGCACGACGCCCCAGGCGGCGCCGAGCAGGTAGGCCGGCCACGGCCCGCAGCAATCCCACGCGAGCCCGGCGGCAATCGGCGCCGCCGTCGTGCCGATGCGCGCGAAGAAGCTGAAGCGTCCGATATACTCCGCGTCACCGTCGGCCAGCTGCGCGATCAGCGTCTGCGACCCCGACCAGGCAAAAGACAAGGCGCCGCCGTTGACGATTTGCAAAACCAATAGCGGCCAGAACCACGGCAGCAGCGGGAACACCGGCGCCAGCACGATCGCAGTCCACACGAAAAACAGGGTCACCCGGCGCGTACCGAAACGGTCCATCAGCACGCCGATATGGATCGATAAAAATACCGCGAGCAGCGAGCGTCCGCCGACCAACAGACCGATCTGGCTCGCATTCATGCCGAGCGAAAGGCCGTAGAGCGGGATCAGGAAGATGTAGAAATCGGTGTAACCCATGCTGAACAGCCCGGCGACATAGAGCGTCGCGGGATGGCGCAGCGCCGCCGGGCGCTCGCCGCTCACGCCGCCATCCAGGGCTGCGGCGGAGCGGGCTTTTGCGGGACCGAGCGTATGCCGGGCGGCAGGCGGCGGCCAGTCGGGGCCGTGGCCCGGCTGCGCTCTGTGTAACGGCTCGAACTCGCGCCGGCCCCGGTCTGACCGGTTCGGAACAACACGGAGCCCCTCGACGCAGCTCCGGCAAGCAGGCTCTTGCTGCGGGCTAGCGCGCGGCGCGGAACGATCGTCATTCGCAGGTGGTTAATTCCCCTGACTCCTTCCGATCGTGGTGAGCGCATGAGCAACGCGGCCGCGCGACTGTCGCGCCTTTCCGAAGGCCTGCCCTATCCGTTGGGCGCCACCTGGGACGGTCTCGGGGTCAATTTTGCGCTGTTTTCCGCAGATGCGGCAAAGGTTGAGCTGTGCCTGTTCGATGATGACGGCAAGCGCGAGATCGAGCGCGTGGAATTGCCGGAATACACCGACGAGGTGTGGCATGGCTATCTGCGCAACGCGCGGCCGGGCACCGTCTACGGCTATCGCGTTCACGGCCCGTACGAGCCCGAGGAGGGCCTGCGCTTCAACCCGGCCAAGCTGCTGCTCGACCCCTACTCGAAGGGGCTTGTCGGGGAGCTGCGCTGGGACGACGCGCTGTTCGGCTACACGATCGGCGGCAAGGGCGACGATCTCGCGATCGACAAGCGCGACAGCAGCCCTTTCATGCCGAAATGCCGCGTCGTCGATCCGGCCTTTACCTGGGGCCGCGAAAGACCGCCGGCGGTACCGTGGAACCGCACGATCGTTTACGAAGCCCATGTCCGCGGCTTCACCCAGCGTCACCCGGCCGTCCCGGATCATCTGCGCGGCAGCTTCGCCGGCCTCGCCGTCCCCGAGGTCATCGATTATGTGAAGAGCCTTGGCGTTACCTCGCTCGAGCTGCTGCCGATTCATTCCTTCGTCAACGACCGACACCTGCTCGAACGCGGCCTGACCAATTACTGGGGGTACAACACGATCGGCTTTTTCGCGCCGGAGCCGCGCTATTCGGCGACCGCCAAGATCGCCGAGTTCAAGGAGATGGTCGCGCATCTGCACGATGCCGGTATCGAGGTGATCCTCGACGTCGTCTACAACCATACCGCGGAGGGCAATGAGCGCGGCCCGACCTTGTCGTTCAAAGGCATCGACAACCGCTCCTATTACCGGCTGATGCCGGACAAGCCGCGCTACTACATCAACGATACCGGGACCGGCAACACGCTGAACCTGAGCCATCCGCGGGTGTTGCAGATGGTCACCGACAGCCTGCGCTATTGGGTGCAGGAAATGCATGTCGACGGCTTCCGCTTCGACCTTGCGACGATCCTCGGCCGCGAACCGCATGGTTTCGACCAGGGCGGCGGCTTTCTCGACAGCTGCCGGCAGGACCCGATCCTGTCCTCGGTCAAGCTGATCGCCGAGCCTTGGGACATTGGCCCGGGAGGGTACCAGGTCGGCGGCTTCCCGCCCGGCTGGGCCGAGTGGAACGACCGCTACCGCGATACGGTGCGCAGCTTCTGGAAGGGTGATGAAGGCAAGGCCGCCGATCTCGCAACCCGGGTCACCGGCTCGGCCGATCTGTTCAACCGCCGTGGCCGCAAGCCGTGGGCCAGCGTCAATTTTCTGACGGCGCATGACGGGTTCAACCTGGAAGATCTGGTATCGTACAACGACAAGCACAACGACGCGAACGGCGAGGACAATCGCGACGGGCATTCCAACAATTATTCCTGGAACCACGGTGCCGAAGGGGCGATCGACGACCCCGAGATCGTATCCTTGCGCGCCCGGCAGAAGCGAAACATGCTGGCCACCCTTTTCCTGTCGCAGGGTACGCCGATGCTGCTGGCCGGCGACGAGTTCGGCCACAGCCAGCAGGGCAACAACAATTCCTACGCCCAGGACAACGAGATCACCTGGCTCGATTGGGAAGCGATCGGCGCCGAGGGCCACGGGCTTCAGGATTTCGTACGGCGTCTGATCGCCTTGCGTCGCACCTTTCCGATCCTGCGCCGGCGCCGCTTCCTGACCGGACAGCAGATCCCCGAACTCGACGTCAAGGACGTGACCTGGCTGGCGCCCGATGGCGTCGAGCTCGGTGACGGGCACTGGAAAGATGCGAATATGCGCTGCTTCGGCATGGTCCTCGACGGGCGTGCGCAGCGCGGCGGCCTGCCCCGCCAGGCCTCGGACGTGACCTTACTGATCGTGTTCAACGCGCATCACGACGTTGTGCTGTTCACGCTGCCCGCGGTGACGCGCGGTGTCGGCTGGCGGTGCCTTCTCGACACCAACCGGCCGGAACGGGTCGATGTGCCGGACTACGCGCCCGCCGAAATCTACGAGGTCACCGGCCGCTCGCTGCTGCTGTTCGCCCTGCGCCCCGAAGGCCATGGGGTGGCCGCGGTCGAGCAGGCAATCGAGGAGATGCAGGCGATCGGCGGCGAAGAGGACGAGGGCTTCGGGCGCTACTGAGCCACCGAGCCAGCTGCCCAGGACGCCCGGACAGCCCAGACAAAGCTCGCCCTACCTGAGCGGCGGCCAGCCCCGCGGCCGCGTCAGGCGCGTATGACCGGCGCAGCGCGGGCCCGCTGCCATCCCGGCGGCCGACCATGTGACCCTTTCGCAAAGCGCCGGGCGCATCCACGGGAATCGCTTCCGACGGCTCGAAACCGCGCCCTCTATCGCCTGCACATGCCAGGCGCGGCAACGGATCGGGTGCGGGGTACCGGCCTGATCCGCTATCGTGCCGCAAACCTGTCTGGGAAGCGCCGATGACCTATGCCGCCCCGCTCGCCGACATGGCCTTCGTGCTGGAAGAGGTGGCAGGGTCAGCATTGCCGGGGAGCGTGCCCGTTGCAGCCGATGAACGCGACGCCATCCTCGGCGAGGCGGCGCGTCTGGCGCAGACCGTGCTGGCGCCGCTGAACCAGCCCGGGGACCGGATCGGCAGCGTGCTCGAAAACGGCGTCGTGCGCACTCCCCCCGGGTTTCGTGAAGCCTATCGCCGCTACGTTGAAGGCGGCTGGAGCGGGCTTGGCTGCGATCCCGCGCAAGGCGGGCAAGGTCTGCCGACCACCTTGGCAATCGCCGTAAACGAGATGTGGAATTCGGCCTGCATGGGGTTTGCGCTGTGTCCGCTGCTCAATCACGGCGCGATTGAGCTGTTGCAGCAGCACGGCTCGGAAGCGCAAAAACGGCTGTATTTGACCCGGCTCGTCTCCGGCGAATGGACCGGCACGATGAATTTGACCGAGCCGCAGGCGGGCTCCGACCTTGGGGCCCTGAAGACGCGTGCGGTGGCCGCCCGTGACGAGCGCTGGGGCGAGCATTACCGCATCGCCGGCCAAAAGATCTTCATCACATACGGCGACCACGATCTGACCGCGAACATCGTGCACATGGTGCTGGCGCGCACGCCGCATTCACCGCCGGGAAGCCGGGGCATCTCGCTGTTCCTGGTCCCAAAATTCCTGCCCGACGGCAATGGCGATCCCGGCCGGCGCAACGATGTCCGCACCTTGAGCCTCGAACACAAGCTTGGCATCCACGCCTCGCCGACCTGCGTGCTCGCCTATGGCGAGGAAGAGGGCGCGGTCGGGTGGCTGATCGGCGAGGAAAACCGCGGCCTCGAATGCATGTTCACGATGATGAACAGCGAGCGCCTGCTCGTCGGATTGCAAGGGGTAGCGCTCGCCGAGCGCGCTTATCAGCAGGCGCGCGATTTTGCTCGTTCGCGCGTACAGGGTCATCCGATCGGATGGCCGCGGGAATACGCGACGCCGCCGATCGTGCAGCATGCCGGTGTGCGGC
>Ga0213875_10000851_pt1 | contig 22549 bp, 16 predicted proteins | sample BarmaccomBMRX_R8_FD_160105 | JGI IMG/M metagenome (GOLD analysis project Ga0213875, IMG submission 160105) | Root-associated microbial communities from Barbacenia macrantha in rupestrian grasslands, the National Park of Serra do Cipo, Brazil - RX_R8 | ecosystem: Host-associated > Plants > Roots... | reverse complement strand
GTTACATCGGCGTGTTCCTCGCAATGGGCGTCAGCCTGACGATATTCTGCTTTTGGAACTGGGTTTTTGAATGGAGCGGGTGACGGGAATCGAACCCGCGTCTAGAGCTTGGGAAGCTCTCATTCTACCATTAAACTACACCCGCAGTAGCGCCGAGCTTAGCATGCGTCCGAGCTAGCCGAGGCACCTGCTGGGTATCAGGGATCCGGCTAGTGTGACGCCGTGCTGCTGTCCGACCGTGACCTGCGGGCCGAGATCGATGCTGGGCGCCTCGGTGTCGAGCCGTTCGACGAGAAGCTCCTCCAGCCCTCCAGCATCGATGTGCGGCTGGACCGTTTCTTCCGGGTGTTCGTCAACACCCGGTACACCCACATCGATCCCTCGCAGCAGCAGGATGAGCTGACGTCGCTGGTCGAGCCGGAGGGGGACGAGCCATTCGTGCTGCATCCGGGAGAATTCGTGCTCGGTTCCACCTTCGAGGAGATCACCCTGCCCGATGATCTGGCGGGGCGGCTGGAGGGGAAATCGTCACTCGGCCGGCTCGGCTTGCTGACGCACTCCACGGCGGGCTTCATCGACCCCGGTTTCACCGGCCACATCACCCTGGAGCTGTCGAATGTGGCCAACCTGCCGATCACACTGTGGCCGGGAATGAAGATCGGCCAGCTGTGTCTGTTCCGATTGTCCAGTCCCGCCGAGCATCCCTACGGCAGCGCTGGTGTGGGCTCTCGCTACCAAGGTCAGCGAGGCCCCACGCCGTCGCGCGCCTACCTCAATTTCCAGCGCACCGACACCCACCGCGCAAGCCGGGATCTCAACGGTCTCAAGGATGTATAACGCCTCCGAGCCGCTGAAGGGACTGCGTCGAGCATCTCCTGCTTGGCCTACTTGATAACACCTGTGTTCGAACTGACCGACCCGGATTTACCCTTCAGCGCCGATCAGCGGCAATCCTCCTACCCGGCATGGAGGCATACCGGGGTGATGAAGCGATCTGTAGCCCCGATGCGTCTCCATATCGGAGGTGTCGGCGCGGGGGCTTCAGGACGTGGAATTGTCTGACTGTGGCGGCTTGCTCGAGTCGCCGCGCTTGACGCTGGCCAGCAGGAGCTGGGCGACGTCAACCACCTCCGTTGTCTTACCCGCCGTGCCCTCGGCCTCGCGGGCGGTGAGGCCGTCGGTGAGCATCACCCGGCAAAACGGGCATCCGGTGGCGATCGCAGAGGTCTGAGTGGCGATCGCCTCGTCGACCCGCTCCAGATTGACCCGCTTGCCGATGCGCTCTTCCATCCACATCCGGGCACCCCCTGCACCGCAGCACAGCGCTCGGTCGGCGTGCCGCGGCATCTCGGTCAGTTGTGCACCGGATGCACCGACCAGCTCGCGCGGTGGCGAGTACACCTCGTTGTGCCGGCCCAGGTAACACGGGTCGTGATAGGTGACGGCAGGACCATCGTGACCCGGTACCGGGGTCAGCTTGCCTTCCCGCACCAGCTGGTTGAGCAGCTGGGTGTGGTGCACCACCTCGTAGTGCCCGTCCAGCTGCGGGTATTCCCGGCCCAACGTGTTGAAACAGTGCGGGCAGGTGGTCACGATCTTGCGCCGGCCAGGCGGACGGCCGTCGAATACCGTGTTGAGCACCTCGACGTTCTGCTGGGCGAGCATCTGGAACAGGAACTCGTTGCCCGAACGGCGGGCCGGATCACCGTTGCAGGTCTCCCCGTCGCCGAGCACCACATAGTTGACACCAGCGCGGTGCAGCAGCTCGGCGACCGCCCGCACCGTCCGTCGCGCGTTGTCGTCAAAGGCGCCGGCACAGCCGATCCAGAACAGGTATTCCACCTCGTCGGGCAGCGTTTCCTCAGCCAGCTGCGGGACCTCAAAGTCCAGGCCTTTGGCCCAGTCCATCCGGGCCGACTGGTTTTGCCCCCACGGGTTGCCCTTATTTTCTAGGTTGCGGAACAGCGTGCCGAGCTCGGTGGGAAACTCCGATTCGATCATCACCTGGTAGCGCCGCATATCGACGATGTGATCGACGTGCTCGATATCCACCGGGCACTGCTCCACGCATGCCCCGCATGTGGTGCATGACCACAGCACGTCGGGATCGATCACGCCGCCGGTTTCGGCAGAACCGACCAAGGGTCGGGCCGCCTGCTCAGGGCCCGAGCCAGCAACCCGGCCGAACCCGGACTCGGGAACGTGGTGCCCGTTGCCGGCAGCCAGCGCCAGCACATCAACGTCGTCCGGTACCTGCTGGTCACCGAGCAGGTAGGGAGCCTTGGCAAACAGGTGATCGCGCAAATCCATGATCACCAGCTTGGGAGACAGTGGCTTGCCGGTGTTCCAGGCTGGGCACTGGCTCTGGCAGCGACCGCACTCGGTGCAGGTCGCAAAGTCCAGCATGCCCTTCCAGGTGAAGTCCTCGATCTTGCCGCGGCCGAAGATGTCGTCCTCATCGGGATCTTCGAAGTCGATCGGCTTGCCGCGGGATTCCATGGGCAGCAGTGGACCGAGCGCCTTGGGCATCCGCTTGGCCGCAACATTGATCGGGGCGATGAAGATGTGCAGGTGCTTGGAGTACAGCACGATCATCAAGAAGGCCAGCATGACGCCGATGTGCAGCAGCAGGCCGACGGTCTCCAGCACCTGGTTGACCCCCACGCCCAGCGGGGCGAGCAGCGCGCCGGCCGCCTCCGACGCGAACGCTCCGGAGCGGTAGGGGAAGGTGCCGGTATTGACCTCAGTGCCGCGGAACAGGAACAACGTCCAGATCACGTTGAAGATCATGAACAGGATCAGCCAGGCGCCCCTGGTGTGCGAGCCGTAGAAGCGCGACGACCGCTGCCTGCGCTCGGGATCTTGCCGGACCCGGATGATCGCAAACGTAATGATCGACACCAGAACCGCCAACGCGATGATGTCCTGCAAGAAACCCAGTACCGGCGAGTGCCCGATCAGCGGGATGGCGAAGCTCGGGGTGAACAGTGACCCGTAGGCCTCGATGTAGACGGTCAGCAGGATCACGAAGCCCCAGAAAGTGAAGAAATGCGCCAGGCCGGGAATCGTCCATTTGAGCAGTCGCTGTTGCCCGAACACTTCCGTCAGTTGGGTGCGCAGGCGGCCGCTCAGGTCCGCGGCGCGGCCATGATCTGGCTGCCCCGAACGGACCAGGTCGTACAGCCACCGCACCCGGCGAGCGGCCAGGACGAGCGTCAGGATGGTGAGCCCCAGGCCGATCACCAGTCGTGCTGCTATCACGGTATCCACACTAGGGCTAGTTACTCGCTAGTAGCTAGGCGGGATACCGGCCGGTCTCAGAAGGCACGCCACAATCCGGTGATTCGGGTCGCAAGGGCTCGGGCGCGTTGGCCGACGGCAGCCGGAATCGTCATCGGGCGTTGTTTCACAGCGCACCAGGAACTTGTGCGTCTCTACTACGACGTCCAGGACGAGCGTTTTGTCGTACCGTTCCCCTAGCGCCCCGCAGTGTGCAGCTTGACCTCATCCGGGCTCCTGTGGCTTGGCATCTCACGCTGTCCGGTACCGGGCTAGCCGGTTGCAATCAGCGCACCTGAAACCGCGTTCTGGATGCAGAACGCGGTAATCCACGGCGCCGTAACCGCACTCTGCATCCAGACTGCGGTAGATCCGCGGGCCGGTGTGGCGCGCGCGGGAACATCCAGGGCTGCCCTGCCGTTGAGGGTGAGCAGAAGGTTGAGCGAGGTCTGCTCAAGTTCTCGGTTGACGACGCGGTATAGTCGCTCCCGAGGTTGAGTGGGCATCAGTCAAGTTCGAAAGGGTTTCTCACATGGCTCGTGCGGTCGGTATCGACCTAGGCACTACGAACTCTGTCGTCTGTGTCTTGGAGGGCGGCGAGCCCACGGTGGTGGCGAACTCGGAGGGCTCCCGGACCACGCCCTCGGTCGTCGCTTTCGCCAAAAACGGCGAAGTACTTGTGGGCCAGTCCGCCAAGAACCAGGCGGTTACCAACGTCGAGCGCACCGTCCGTTCGGTCAAGCGGCACATGGGGTCCGACTGGACGATCACGATCGACGGCAAGAAGTACACCCCGCAAGAGATCAGCGCCCGGGTGCTGATGAAGCTCAAGCGCGACGCTGAGGCTTACCTCGGCGAGGAGGTGACCGACGCGGTCATCACCGTGCCGGCTTACTTCGAAGACGCGCAGCGCCAGGCCACCAAGGAGGCCGGGCAGATCGCCGGTCTGAACGTGTTGCGCATCGTCAACGAGCCGACTGCGGCGGCTCTGGCCTACGGCCTGGACAAGGGCGAGAAGGAGCAGACCATCCTGGTCTTCGACCTGGGTGGTGGCACGTTCGACGTCTCGCTGCTGGAGATTGGTGAAGGCGTGGTCGAGGTCCGAGCCACGTCCGGGGACAACCACCTCGGTGGTGACGACTGGGACCAGCGGATCATCGACTGGTTGGTCGACAAGTTCCGCTCTTCTCACGGCATCGATCTGAAGAAGGACAAGATGGCCATGCAGCGGCTGCGTGAGGCCGCGGAGAAGGCCAAGATCGAGCTGTCCAGCCAGTCCACCGCGACGATCAACCTGCCCTACATCACCGTCGATGCGGACAAGAACCCGCTGTTCCTCGACGAGACGCTGTCCCGGGCGGAGTTCCAGCGGATCACCGCTGACCTGCTGGACCGCTGCCGCGCGCCGTTCCGCAACGTCATCAAAGACGCCAACATCTCGATCGGACAGATCAACCACGTCGTGTTGGTCGGTGGCTCTACCCGGATGCCGGCCGTGACTGACCTGGTCAAGGAGCTCACCGGCGGCAAGGAGCCGAACAAGGGCGTCAACCCTGACGAGGTCGTCGCTGTCGGTGCCGCGCTGCAGGCCGGTGTGCTCAAGGGCGAGGTCAAGGACGTCCTGCTGCTCGATGTCACCCCGCTGTCGTTGGGTATCGAGACCAAGGGCGGGATCATGACCAAGCTCATCGAGCGCAACACCACGATCCCGACCAAGCGCAGCGAGATCTTCACCACGGCCGACGACAACCAGCCGAGCGTGCAGATCCAGGTGTTCCAGGGCGAGCGGGAGATCGCGGCCTACAACAAGAAGCTCGGCATGTTCGAGCTGACCGGGTTACCGCCGGCTCCCCGTGGCGTGCCGCAGATCGAGGTCACCTTCGACATCGACGCCAACGGCATCGTCAACGTCTCAGCCAAGGACATGGGAACCGGCAAGTCGCAGGCGATGACCATCACCGGTGGCTCGGCGTTGCCCAAGGAAGACATCGACCGGATGATGCGCGACGCCGAGGAGCACGCTGCGGAGGACCGCAAGCGCCGGGACGAGGCCGAGACTCGCAACCAGGCCGAGTCGCTGGTCTACCAGACCGAGAAGTTCCTCAAGGACAACGACGACAAGCTGCCGTCTGACGTCAAGGACAAGGTCAACGCTGCGCTGGGTGACGCCCAGCAGGCCCTCAAGGGCACCGACACCGACGCCATCCGGACTGCGATGGAGAAGCTCGCCACCGAGTCCCAGGCAATGGGCCAGGCGCTGTACAAAGACAACCCAGCCGGCGCTTCGGCAGCCGGTGGTGACGCTGGTGCGCCCGGGTCGTCCACGTCAGGTGATGGCGACGAGGTTGTCGATGCGGAGATCGTCGATGACGAGCCGGGGAGCGGCAGGAAGTGAAGCCGGCCCGGGACCCCTTCAGCAATGGCGCTGAGGGTGACGAGCAGACCAGAGTCGTAATCCGAGACAAGCGGAGGATCGATCCGGTGACGGGTGAGGTTCGCGTTCCACCGGCGGGCGAGCAGCCCGCCGGTGGCGGCGTGCATGTCGACGAACGAGACCCCGGAGAGGACACGGCCGCTGGCGCGGGCGATGCGTCAACCGCAGCGTCTTCTGGGGCAGCTGAGCTTGACGCGCTGCAGGCCCGGCTGGACGAGCGGACCGGTGACTTGCAGCGCATTTCTGCCGAGTACAGCAACTACCGGCGCCGAGTCGAGCGCGACCGCCAGCTGGTGATGGACATGGCGAAGGCGCAGGTGATCAACCAGTTCCTCACCGTGCTCGATGACTTCGAGCGGGCGCAGGAACACGGCGACCTGTCCGGTGCGTTCAAAGCTGTGGCCGACAAGGTGGTAGCGGCATTGCAAGCGCAGGGTTTAGAGCCCTTCGGGGCGATCGGGGACGGTTTCGATCCGGAGGTGCACGAAGCGGTGCAGCACGCCACTTCGCCGGATGTCGACAAGCCAACGGTCACGACGGTCTTGCGTCGGGGTTACCGCCTCGGTGAGCGGGTACTGCGCCCAGCGCTGGTCGGGGTCACTGACGCCAGCGGTGAGGCCGACCTGCTGAACGACACCGAAACACGTGATGACGCTGGACAATTACAGGACAATTGATAACGGCACAACGCGAGTGGGAGGAGGTAGCTGGTGAGTGCCCGCGAATGGCTGGAAAAGGATTTTTACGCGGAGCTGGGTGTCTCCTCCACCGCGTCTGCCGATGAGATCAAACGGGCTTACCGCAAATTGGCCCGGGAATTACACCCGGACGCCAATCCCGGTGATTCCCGTGCCGAGGCGCGCTTCAAGTCGGTGTCCGAGGCCTACGGCGTGCTGTCGGACCCGGAGAAGCGCAAGCAGTATGACGAGGCGCGCAGCCTGTTCAACGGTGGTTTCCGACCCGGCGCTGGGGGGTTCGGTGGCCCCGGCGGCGGGTTCGATCTCGGTGATCTGTTCGGGTCGGGGGCGGGTCGATCCGGGGACATGGGCGGTCTCGGTGACCTGCTCGGCGGCCTGTTCGGCAACCGCGGTGGCGCGGGTGGCCCCAGTGCCAGCCGCCCGCGCCGCGGCACCGACGTCGAGACCGAGATCCGGATCGACTTCACCGAGGCGGTCCGCGGCGCTACCGTGCCGCTGCGCATCGCCAGCCCGGCTAGCTGCGGCAGCTGCGGCGGTACCGGTGCCCGCGCCGGTACCATCCCCCGGTCCTGCCCGGCGTGCAATGGCACCGGGCTGGTGACCCGTAGCCAGGGAGCGTTCGCTTTCTCCGAGCCGTGCCGGGATTGCCGTGGTACCGGGCGGATCATTGACGACCCGTGCACCGAGTGCGGCGGTCGTGGGGTATCCAACCGGCACCGCATGCTGACCATGCGTATCCCTCCGGGGGTGCAGGACGGTCAGAAAATCCGGCTGGCCGGGCAAGGTGAGCCGGGCCAGCGCGGCGCGCCGGCCGGTGACCTGTACGTACTCGTGCATGTCAGCCCGCATCCACTGTTCGGCCGCTCCGGTGACGATCTGACCCTGACAGTGCCGGTGTCGTTCCCGGAGTTGGTCTTGGGCACCACGTTGACCGTGCCAACCTTGGACGGCAGCGTGAAGGTCAAGGTGCCGTCGGGCACCAACAGCGGTCGGACGCTGCGGGTTCGCGGCAAGGGCATCGCCCGGCGAGACGGGCGCGCCGGGGACCTGCTGGTCACTCTGCAGGTCGTGGTGCCGACCTCGCTGGACCGCAAGGCCAAGGAGGCGCTCGATTCCTACGCCAAGGCCACCGCGGGTGATGACCCGCGGGCGGATCTGTTCGATCGCGCGCAGCGCGCGGGTTCGGGGGCGGCACGATGAGCTCCCCCCACCCGCCGGGCGTGGATCAGGACACCCCCGTTTTCGTCATCTCGGTGGCCGCCCAACTGGCCGGGCTGCACGCGCAGACGCTGCGTAGCTACGACCGGATGGGGTTGGTCTCGCCGGGTCGCAGTCCGGGAGGTGGCCGCCGCTACTCGGCCCGCGACATCGCGTTGCTCCAAGAGGTGCAGCGGCTATCCCAGAACCACGGGGTCAATCTCGCCGGGATCAAGCGGATCATCGAGCTGGAAAACCAGGTCGACGCGTTGCGTTCCCGGCTTGCCGAGATCTCTGCGGAACTGGAACAAGCCCGCGCTGAGCTAGCCCACGCTCAGGCTGCCGCCGAGCAAGCCGCTGCCGCGGTGCACGCGTCGTACCGCCGCGACCTCGTCCCGGTGCGCCACGGCACCGAGACCTCTCTGGTGATCTGGCGCCCCCGTAGGTAGCTCTTCAAGTACCGCCAACGCCGGCTGGAGCTGCTGTCAACCGCTACCAACCCGGCCGCTCGCGGCACCAGCAGCAGGGGTTGGTAGCGGTTTGAGGTGAGCAACAAGGGGTTGGCGGTACTTGAAGAGCCCCGGCTAGTCGAGGGTGAACGGGTCGTGAGTGATGTGGTCAAGGGGGGTGCCGGCGACCAGCATGCGCGACACGGTGGCGCGGATCATGTTCGGAGAGCCGCAGATCAGCACGTCGCGGTCTGCCCAGGCGCCGAAGCGGGTGATCGCGTCGGCCAGCGTGCCCTGTTCCATCCCCGCCACTCGCTGGCGCTCCACCACGGGGATTACCTTCAGCCACGGATTGGTGGCGGCGATAGCGGTGAGCGTGTCCAGGTCGTGCAGGTCGCTGCGGGTGCGCCCGCCGGCGAACATGGTGACCTCGGGATTGTCACCCCACTGCGACAGCTCCTCAAGGATCGCCCGCATCGGCGCCGTGCCGGTGCCCCCCGCGACCATCAGGACATCGCGCCCCGATTCCCGATCTACCGTCATGACGCCCATCGGTGTGCCGATCCGCCAGATGTCGCCGATCTGGGTGTGACCGACGATGGCGCGGCTGACCGAGCCGCCGGGGACCGCGCGAATGTGGAACTCGATCGACCCGTCCGGGCGGGGAGCGTTGGCCGGCGACAGGTACCGCCACAGCCGGGGCCGCTGGGGCACCTCGACGCTGACGTATTGCCCGGCCCGGTAAGGAACCGGCCGGTCCGCAACGACCTGCACCACTGCCACGTCCCAGGTCAGCCGCCGGTGGTCGACCACCCGAGCGGTCCACCAGGCGGGGCCGGACTCCGCGTCGGCCGCCTCGTGCATCGCCTTGACGATCAGGTTGTAGGTGTCCCGCCACGCCTTTTCCACCTGCGGTGTCCAGGCCGGACCGGCGTACTGTTTCAGCGCGGTTATCAGCGCGGTCCCCATCGCGCCGTAATGCTGCGGCAAGATCCCGAACTTACGGTGATCGCGGCCCAGCTGGTGCAGGAAGGGAATCAGCTCGTCGGACCGATCCACGTGCTGCACGATGTGCACCAGAGCGCGCCAGAACCGGTTGCGCTGCGCCTCCATGTTCACCGCGAACAGCTCCCGGCTGTCCGGCGCGATCGCGAAGAACATCGCGTAGAAAAACTGCATGAACTCCGCAGCGTGGGGTTGGATCTGGGCGTAGCTTTCCCGGATCAACCGAACCGTGGTCGCAGCCGCGCCCGGATAGGGCTGCGGCTGGCGATCCGGCAGCGAGGGGTAGCTGCCTACGGCATCAGCTGTCATGGTCCGGGAGCGTCTTCTCCTGGGTGGATGGCAGGCGACCCCTGTCCGGGGATGCAATTTCGCCGAGGGCTCCGGAACCTTACCCTCCTGGGCTCGACCTGTGTGCTATCCCTCCCATACTGCCCAGCCTTGAGTGGAACAGACTCAACTTTTCTTACGTTAGATAGATGACGACTTAGCGAAGGGAAAGCTTCGAGGATGGATTCCTTCAACCCGACGACCAAGGCCCAGGCCGCCATCTCCGCGGCGGTACAAGCCGCGTCGATGGCTGGTAACCCTGACGTGACACCGGCACACCTGCTTGGTGCACTGCTTGCCCAGGCCGACGGCATCGCCGCACCGCTGCTGGCAGCGGTGGGTGCGGATGCCAAGGTGATCCGGGCTGAACTCGACGCCATCGCGCAGCGGCTGCCCTCGGCGACTGGTTCGACTGTGGCCGCGCCACATCTGGACCGGCAGGCGGTCAAGGTCCTGGGCCATGCCCAGAAGCTGGCAACGGAGATGGGTGACTCGTACGTCTCCACCGAGCACCTCATGGTGGGCTTGGCAGCCGAAGGCGGCGATGTCGCGCAGTTGCTGCGCCGTCACGGCGCCACTGCGGATGCACTCAAAGAGGCGTTCCGGTCGGTGCGGGGATCCGCTCGGGTGTCCACTCCCGATCCCGAAGGCACCTACCAGGCCCTGGAGAAGTACGGCGTGGACCTCACCGCGCGCGCTCGCGCGGGCGAGCTGGACCCGGTGATCGGCCGTGACGCCGAAATCCGCCGCGTGGTGCAGGTGCTGTCCAGGCGCACCAAGAACAACCCGGTACTCATCGGCGAGCCAGGCGTGGGTAAGACCGCGATCGTCGAAGGGCTCGCGCAGCGCATCGTCGCTGGCGACGTGCCCGAGTCACTGCGTAACAAGCGCGTCGTGGCGCTGGATGTCGGATCCATGGTCGCCGGCGCGAAGTACCGCGGCGAGTTCGAGGAGCGGTTCAAGGCGGTGCTCAAGGAGATCACCGACTCGGCCGGACAGGTCATCACGTTTATCGACGAGCTGCACACCATTGTCGGTGCCGGGGCCACCGGGGAGAACGGCACCATGGACGCCGGCAACATGATCAAGCCGATGCTGGCCCGCGGTGAGCTGCGCATGGTCGGCGCGACCACGCTGGACGAGTACCGCAAGCACATCGAGAAGGACGCCGCGCTGGAGCGGCGTTTCCAGCAGGTGTTCGTCGGTGAGCCCTCGGTAGAGGACACCATCGGGATCCTGCGTGGCCTCAAGGAGCGCTACGAGGTCCACCACGGTGTGCGGATCACCGACTCTGCCCTCGTCGCCGCCGCAACCCTGTCCGACCGCTACATCACCGCGCGGTTCCTCCCCGACAAGGCGATCGATCTGGTCGACGAGGCTGCGTCCCGGCTGCGCATGGAGATCGACTCCCGGCCCGTGGAGATCGACGAGGTCGAGCGCATGGTGCGCCGGCTGGAGATCGAGGAGATGGCGCTGGAGAAGGAAGACGATCCGGCGTCCCTACAGCGGCTCGCCGCGTTGCGCGCCGAGCTGGCTGATCGCCGGGAGCGCCTCGCCGAGCTGACCACCCGCTGGCAGAACGAGAAGACCGCTATCGAGGCCACCCGGGAGCTCAAGGAGCAGCTGGAGCAGCTCAAGGGCGAGTCGGAACGCGCCGAGCGCGATGGTGATCTCGGCCGGGCTGCGGAGCTGCGCTACGGCAAGATCCCGGTGCTGGAAAAGCAGCTTGCTGAAGCCACCGCGGCGACGAGCGAGACGGAGATGATGCTCAAGGAAGAAGTCGGCCCTGATGACGTGGCTGACGTCGTGTCGTCATGGACCGGCATTCCGGCGGGCCGCCTGCTCGAGGGCGAGACCGCCAAGCTGCTGCGGATGGAAGATGCGCTCAGCCACCGGGTGGTCGGCCAGCCAGAGGCGGTGCGCGCGGTATCCGACGCGGTCCGCCGGGCCCGTGCCGGCGTCGCCGACCCGGACCGTCCCACCGGCTCGTTCATGTTCCTCGGCCCCACCGGGGTGGGGAAGACCGAGCTCGCCAAGGCGCTGGCGGAGTTCCTGTTCGACGACGAGCGCGCCATGGTGCGCATCGACATGAGCGAGTACAGCGAGAAGCACAGCGTCGCTCGCCTGATCGGCGCCCCGCCCGGCTACATCGGCTACGACCAGGGCGGCCAGCTCACCGAGGCGGTGCGCCGGCGGCCGTATTCGGTGGTGCTGCTCGACGAGGTGGAAAAGGCCCACTCCGACGTCTTCGACATCCTGCTGCAGGTTCTCGACGACGGGCGGCTGACCGACGGCCAGGGCCGGACTGTGGACTTCCGCAACACCATCCTGATCATGACGTCCAACCTCGGGTCGGCGGCGCTGATGGACGCAACGCTCAACGAGCGCCAGCGCAAGGAGGCCGTGCTCAACACCGTGCGCCGGCACTTCAAGCCTGAGTTCCTCAACCGGCTCGACGACCTGGTGGTGTTCAACTCGCTGTCCAACAAGGAGCTGACCGCCATCGTGGAGATCCAGATCGAGCAGCTGGGGCGCAGGCTGGCTGCCCGGCGGTTGACGCTCGATGTCACCGACGCGGCCAAGGAATGGCTGGCACTGGGCGGGTTCGATCCGGTCTACGGGGCACGTCCCTTGCGCCGGCTGGTGCAGACCGCGATCGGTGATCAGCTCGCCCGGGCGCTGCTGGCCGGCGAGATCTCCGACGGTGACACCGTCCGGGTCGACCTCGATGACCGCGCCGGCGGGGGCACCGGAGCCCTCACCGTCACCCGAGCCTAACCCAGGCTCCTTGACTCCGACATGGAGACATATCGGGGTCAAGGAGCCTTTCTTCACGCCATATGTCCCATGTTCAGAGCGGCGGCGGCGTGTGTGCACACGAAATGTCGGGGTGCCGATTTACTCTCGTTCGGTGACACCGTGGGTGTGGTTTGCGATCTCTGGGCTGGCCGCCGCTGCCGGGAGCGCGCTGCTGGCCGCCGACCGGGGGCAGCGCAGCGCACATCACCGGGAGCGCCGGCAGTGGGCAGCGTTGCGCGGGTGGCGCTTCATGCTCACTGACCCGCAGCTGACCGAGCGTTGGAGCCGCGGTGTGATCGCCCGGGACGGCATCGGCGTGGCCCGCAACCTGGTGATCGGCAGCCTGTTCACCCGGTTAGGCAGGCGCGTGGTGCAGGTTTTCGATCATGAGCCGGCGGGTCATGTCTCCAGTGTCGTGGTTGCGGTACAGCGTCGAGTCCGCGACGCCGATCTGGTGGTCGAACTGTGGCTGCCCGACCAGCCACTACCCCAGGATCCGCAGCTTGCCAGCATGGGCACCGTGGGCGATCGGATCGTCCTGGTCACCGAGCCGGCCAAGGCTCGCGCGCTGCTGACACCCGATTTCGTCTTCAACGCCAACGCGCTGGGCGCCGACATCCCCGTTGCCTGGCTGGAACAGGACTGGGTGCTGGCCGCGGCACCGTGCGGGGTGACGCCGGCCCGGTTGGAGCGGCTGCTGCGGGCCTTGGACGAAATCGCCGACCTGCTCGACAGTGCAGCGGCCAACGAGGCCACCGAGACCGTCGACGGTACCGATCTGTCTGGCTGGGCCGTTAACGACTTCAGTCCCAGAAAGTAACGGTTAGATCTCGCACAGCGATCTTCCCCATGCGGTGCATGTCGGGGGAGGGTCATGGGGGGATCCAACGCTGTTGAGACATCGCCAGTGGGCGCGCTGGCGGTATCGGCGCGCGCGCTCGCGCCTGATCTGGCCCGTGGGGCGATGCTGTTGCTCATCGCCCTGGCCAACGCCTGCCTTTACCAGTACGGGAATCTGCCTTTGGGTGGCGGCTTGTGGTTGCGTGGGCATCCAGCCGCCGACCAGGTGATCCTGCTGGTTGAGACGATCTTCGTGCGGGGTCGTGCCTACCCGATGTACGCCTTGCTGTTCGGTTACGGCCTTGTGCAGTTGCTGCGCCGGTACGCCAGCAGGGGGATCGACGAGGCAACTGCCCGCCGGACCGTCCGCCGGCGGGGCTTGTGGATGCTGGTCATCGGTTTCTGCCATGCCCTGTTGCTGTTTGGTGGCGACATCATCGGTGCCTACGGGCTGATCGCGGTGTTGCTGGTCGAGGTGATGTTCCGGGCGAAGGATCGCGTGCTGCTGATCACCAGTGCGGTGTGGGTGATCCCGATCGCGCTGTTCCGGGGATTGGAGCACCGGTTGAGCCCGCTGCGCGACAGGGCCACTGACACCCCCGAACTGCTCTACGCAGCATTGCTGCGGGTGCTGCACTGGATCGAGGGCAGCATCATCGGGTCGCTGTTCATGCTGGTTCCGGCGGTGTTGCTCGGTGTGTGGGCAGCGCGACGCCGGCTGCTCGACGAGCCGGCGCTCAACCAGCGGTTCTTGGCGCGTGCGGCCGTGATCGGTATGAGCCTGGCCGCAGCCGGCGGGCTGCCCTGGGCGCTGGTGCGCGCCACCTGGTGGAAACCGTCGTCCGACGTGGTGTCACTGCTTGCCGGTGGGGCGCACACGTTCTCCGGCTACGCCGGCGGCGTGGGCTACGCCGCGATCGCCGGCCTGGTCGCCATCCGGGTGCAACACCGCAACGAGCACGGGCGGGTCATCAGCGCGCTGGCGGCCTGCGGGCAGCGATCGATGACCTGCTACCTGCTGCAGTCCGTGGTGTTCGTCGCGGTGCTGGCCGCCTACGGCGGCGGTCTGGGCAGCCGGCTTGGCCTCATCGAGATCGCCGCCCTGGCCACCGTGACGTGGCTGCTCACCGTGTTACTGGCCGACGTGATGAGCAGGCGCGGTTATCGGGGTCCGGCCGAGACCCTGCTGCGCCAGCTCACCTATGGCGTCCCGGGCGCCGAGCATCGGCGTATCTCGGTGCCAGCGCCTCGCATCGGTTAACGCAGGAACGAACCTTTTCCGCCCGGCGCGCGAAGAGAAAGGATCACCGTGGAATCCGGCGCGGCTGATCGTGCCCTGATCGGTGCTGTCCCGGTGTCGGCACGCGCCCTTGCGCCTGATCTGGCGCGCGGCGCGATGCTGCTGCTTATCGCGCTGGCCAACGTCCCCCTGTATCTCTACGGCGACGGCAGCTTCGGCGATGGCATCTGGCTGCGCGGGCATCCGGTAGTCGACCAGACGGTGCTGTTCGGCCTGACGGTCCTGGTGCGCGGGCGCGCCTATCCGATGTTCGCCTTCCTGTTCGGCTACGGCATCGTCCAACTTCAGCGGCGGCTGGCCAGCACCGGAGTCGACGACGTCACCGTGCAACGGCTCATCCGCAGGCGGGGTACCTGGATGGTGCTCATCGGCTGCTGCCACGCCCTGCTGCTGTTTTCCGGAGACATCATCGGGGCGTACGGGCTGCTCGCGGTGCTGCTGGCCGGGATGCTGGTCCGGGCTCGGGAACGCATGCTGTTGATCATCAGTGCGGTGTGGGTGGTGCCGCTCGTGCTGTTCCGCACGCTGGAAGGCCAGTTGAGCCCGCTGCATGGCAAAGCCACCAGCACTACGGATGTGCTGCAGGCAGCCGAGATGCGAATTCTGGAATGGGTGCAGCACAGCGTCGTCGGCTCGATCTTCATCCTGGTTCCTGCGGTACTGCTCGGGGTGTGCGCGGCGCGGCGGCGGCTGCTCGACGAGCCACAGTGCCACCACCGGTTCCTGCTGCCTGTCGCGCTACTGGGCGTGGCGCTGGCGGCTGCCGGTGGCCTGCCTTGGGCGCTGGTCAAAGCGTCCTGGTGGGATCCGCCATCCGAGGCTGTCGCCATGACCGTGGGGGTGGTGCAGACCCTGACTGGCTTCGCCGGCGGGTTGGGTTACGCCGCAATCGCCGGGCTGGTCGCGATCCGGGTGCAGCACCGTGAGCAGCGCCCCGGGCGGGTCATCAGCGCGCTGGTGGCCTGCGGCCAGCGGTCGATGACGTGCTACCTGCTGCAATCCGTGGTGTTCGTCACGGTGCTGGCGTCCTACGGTGGTGGCCTCGGGAACCGGGTTGGGTACGCCGACATCGCCGCGCTGGCGGTCGCCACCTGGGTGCTGACCGTGCTGGTGGCGGCGTGGATGAGCGGCCACGGTTATCGCGGACCGGCCGAGGTGCTGCTGCGCCGCCTCACCTACCGCGCGGCCGGATCGGCGGCGGTGAGGTAGCGCTGGAGGGTGGGGCCCAACCAGGCGGTGACCTCGTCAGCAGGCATGGTTACGAACGGCTCGAGCCGCAGGACGTAGCGACACAGTGCAGCGCCGAGTACCTGCGACGAGACCAGCGCGGCGCGCGCCGGCGCCTGCGCCGGGTCGGGGCACGCTTCGGCGACTACGGGGGCCACCACCGGGACGAGCTGCTGGGCGAACATCTCCCGCATGCGCTGCGCGGCCCCGCCGTTGGTGGCGGCCGCTCGCAGCAGCGCTGCCATCGTCTCGTCGTGCTCCCATCGGTCCAGGAAGTGCCGGGCCAGCCGCTCGCCCACCTGGTCGCGCGGCACCGCGGTCAGGTCGGGCAGCCGGATGTCGATCTCCGCTGCGGCGGCGAACAGCTTCTCCTTGTTGCCGTAGTAGCGCATCACCATCGTCGGGTCGATGCCGGCGTCGGCAGCGATGGCACGGATGGTCGCCCGCTCGTAGCCGTCAGCGGCGAACCGCTCCCGCGCCGCGGTGAGGATGGCGGCCCGCGTCGCGTCGGAGCGTCGGGGCTTACGGTCAGTCATGCCAACAAGTGTAGGCCAACAATTGTTGACATAGCGGCTGAGTCGCACCTACTGTTGCCAACAAGCGTTGGCCAACGATTGTTGACGTGGAGGGCTGCAAGATGGATGCAGACGTCGTGATTGTGGGGGCGGGACCCACCGGGCTGCTGCTGGCTGGTGATCTGGCCGAGGCAGGCGTGACGGTTACCGTCCTGGAACGGCGGACCGAAGAGTCGAACGTGACGCGGGCCTTCGCCGTGCACGCCCGGACCATGGAAGAACTCGACATTCGCGGGGTGGCCGGCGAGCTGGCCAGGACCGGCACGCCGATCCGCGAGTTGAACCTGTTCGACCGGGTACGTATCGACCTGTCGACGCTGCCCAGTGATTTCGCCTCCCTGCTGATCACGCCGCAGTACCAGACCGAGCGGGTGCTCCAGCAGCGTGCCGATGCGCTGGGCGTCCGGATCGTCCGCGGCGCCGAGGTGACCGGCCTGACCCAGGATGGCAGCGGCGACGGTGGCGTCGACGTTACGGTGTGCACCGCGCAGGGCCCCGTGGCGACGTACCGGGCGTCGTACGTGATCGGCGCCGACGGGGTGAACAGCGCGGTCCGCCGTGCTCTCGGGTTGCCCTTCCCGGGGCGCTCGGTGATCAAGTCGATCATGCTGGCTGACGTCCGGCTCAGCGAGCCACCCGCAGACGTGCTGGCGGTCAACGCGGTCGGTGATGCATTCGCGTTCGTCGCCCCGTTCGGTGATGGCTGGTACCGGATCTTCGCCTGGAACCGGCGCCACCAGGTTGATGACAAGGCTCCGGTGGACCTCGAAGAGATCCGGGAGGTCACCCGGCGGGCGCTGGGCACCGATTTCGGGATGCACGACCCTCGCTGGCTGTCCCGCTTCCACAGTGACGAGCGCCAGGTCCCGCGGTACCGGGTCGGCCGGGTGTTCCTCGCCGGTGACGCCGCGCATTGCCACTCGCCCGCGGGCGGGCAGGGCATGAACACCGGGATGCAGGACGCCGCCAACCTCGGCTGGAAGCTGGCCGCGGCCGTGCACGGATGGGGCGGAGAGTCCCTGCTGGACTCCTACCACCAGGAGCGCTACCCGGTCGGTCGGCAGGTGCTGCATAGCAGCGGTGCGATCCTCCGGCTGGCGCTGATCCGGCCCGGGTGGGGCCGGAAAGCTCGCAACATCGTCGGCCAGATCCTGATGGCGATCCCGCCGGTTGCCGCCGCAGCGGCGGGCACCATCTCTGGCATCGGCATCCGGTACCCGGCGCCACCCGGTGCTGACCGGCGGGTCGGCACCCGGATGCCCAACATCCCGGTGACCGGTGGCCGGCTGCACGACGCCCTGCGTGGCGGCCGGTTCGTCCTCGTGGGTTCCCGCGCTCCCACCGTCGATCTTCCCGCCCAGGTTGACGCCGCCGTGCCCGTACGCCCGACCGGTGAGCTGCTACTGGTCCGCCCCGACGGCTACCTGGCCTGGGCGGGGACTGCGGCGGAGTTCCCCGCTTGGGCTAACCGGTACTTCGCCGGTTCATCTCGGCCTGTTGAGCACCCGTCGACGACCGAATAGCACCAGGTATTTGTTCCCCTCGCTGCCGGCTCTTGTCTTCGATAGTCCCAGCCGAGGAGGGGTCATGACGGACAAGGCAGTGTCGGGAGTAGCCAGGATCGAGGACATTGAAGACGCTGGAAGGGCTTTTCAGGATACATTCAATACAGGGAACGTCGACGGACTGGTCAGCCTGTTTGACCCAGAGGCGGTTCTTGTTCCCGCTTTCGGGCGCGTCGCCGTTGGTCCCGATGCGCTACGAGAATTGTTCACCAATATTATAATGACCGGGGCGCGGTTCGAAATAGTCGAGGTATTCGACGTGCATCGGGTGGGAGACATCGCGCTCGCCACCATCGAATGGAAGATGGACGGTGCCGATCCGGACGGCAATCCGATGACCATCCGTACCCGTCCCGCGGTTGTCTTCCGCCGCCAGGTGGACGGATCCTGGCGTTTCCTCTGCCTCCCCCTTCGACTGATCGGGCCTGGGTGTCCGTGAGGGACAGGTACCGCTCTCTCGGTGATATCCGGGCATTTCACATCGGATGTTGCCCCGCACGAGCAAGCAGCCGTCTTGCTCGTAGCCCGCAGCGGGCTTGTGCGGTGCGAAGTTCGCTCAGTCGCATGGGTCTTCTGCTCTCTGGTGCTCCCCGGTTGACGGGTTGAGGATGGGCGTGAACCTGCTGAACTGACAGGCCGGGTGAGTAGAATTGGTGATAAAAATTTCTGACTTCGCCCGTCATTATCCCGTTGAGGAAAAGGTCGGGGTACATGCCCGCGGGTTGACCTCGATGCGATGATTGTGGACGCGGTGATGTTGCTCAACCGCGGATCGGCAAGGATTTGGGATTGGGTTACCGCGTCACGACACACGATGATGTCAGGATTCCATTTCGCAATGTCTTCCAGAGTCACCGTCGCGAACGCGGGGGCGGTGTTCACACCAACTTGTTGGATCCTCGGTAGGAGGTCGTGGTCTGCAGCCGTGGTCTTCTAGGCGGTGGTCGGGTTTGCTCGGTTCACACCTGTCGCCCTGGGTGGGGCTGACTGTCCTTCGGCCTGCGTCCCGGCCACCGCTGCCGGTGGAGTGGCTAGAGAGAGGCCTGCGCTGCCCAAAGTTGGTGTGCCCTCCCCGTCGCCTGTTGCGAGTGTGTGGACTGCTCATTGGGGAGGTTGGGTATTGCGTACGGAGGAAAATACTGAGCGGGTAGTCATTGCAATTGATCCGCACAAGGCGTCATGGACTGCGGCGGCGGTGACTGCGTCGTTGCAGCCGGTGGCCACACTGCGGGTGCCGGTGAGCCCGGCGGGTTACCAGCAGCTGCGGCGTTTTGCCGAACGGTGGCCGCAGGCCAGTTGGGCCATCGAAGGCGCCGGCGGCTTGGGGGCTCCGCTGACGGCCCGGTTGTCGGAAGACGGCATCACGGTGGTGGACGTGCCAGCCAAGCTCGCCGCTCGGGTTCGGCTGCTTTCCCCAGGGCACGGTCGCAAAAGCGATGCTGCAGATGCGCTGTCGGTGGGCGTCGCCGCGCTGACCTCAACCGGGCTGCGCAGCCTGGTCATCGATGAGACAGCTCTGGCGCTGCGTGCCCTGGTCGACCACCGTGACGACCTGGTTCAGGCCCGCACTCAGACGGTCAACCGGCTGCATCGGTTGCTGATCCAGCTCATCCCTGCTGGGGCGCCTCAGCGCCTCAGCGCTCATGCCGCCGCCGAGTTGCTCACCACCGTTGACCCCCAAGCTCGCTTGCAGCAGACCCTGCATGCGCTGGCCAGCGACCTGATCAGCGAAATCAGCCGGCTCGATGAGCGCATTACCGCGGCCACCGCGCAGATCGCCACCGCGGTGGCCGCCAGCGATACCACCTTGACTGCACTGCACGGCATCGGCACGTTGCTGGCCGGCAAGATCCTTGCCCTGGTCGGCAGCATCGATCGGTTCCGCTCGGCCGCGGCGTTTGCCTCCTACACCGGCACTGCCCCGATCGAGGCCTCCTCCGGTGACATCGTCCGCCACCGGCTTTCTCGCGCCGGCAATCGCCAGCTCAACCATTGCCTGCACATCATGGCCATCACTCAACTCAGCCACGACACCTGCGGTCGAGCCTACTACCGGGGCAAACGCGCCGCGGGCAAAAGCCATCGAGAAGCGCTGCGCTGTCTAAAACGCCGCCTATCCGATGTCGTCTACCGCCGCCTGGTACGCGACGCCCACCCCGACCTCGCGACGGGCCCGGGCCGACACCCGGGGGCGACGACAAAATCCAGCGCGGCCGGCTCAACCCCTACCACCGACTCTTCGGACAAGATTTTGATGCCTCTAGCGTGGCGCTCGCGGGTCGTTGAAACTGGGGGCGCGTCGCCTGCTGACGTCGTAGTGACTTGGCGCGGGTTGAGCCCGTGGACAAGATTGACGCGGGAGTCCGCCCCGGTTGGGCACTCCGGGTTGCCGCCTTTTAGAGCGCGAATCTCAGACTCTTGATTCACGCGGGCTCCGCAGGCGACGCGCTAGTGGCCGTTGGGGAGGGAGTCCACAGTGAAGATCGTCTATGAGCGGGTCGCTGCGATCGACGTCGGCAAGAAGGTCATTGCGGTGGCGGTGCGCATCCCGGGTGAGCGTGCGGGCAAGCGTCACCAGCAGGTGCGCAAGTTCAATACTTACTATCGAACGCTGGTCGAGATGGTGGCCTGGCTAGTCGCCCAGGGCGTCACGCACGTGACGATGGAAGCCACTGGGGTGTATTGGCGACCGGTGTTCCATGCTTTGTGCGAGGCCGAGCGGCCGCTGGAGGTGTTATTGGTCAACGCTCGCCATGTTCGCAACGTCCCGGGTCGCAAAAGCGACGCGCTGGATGCGGCGTGGCTGGCGGAGTTGACCGAGTGCGGGCTGCTGCGAGGCAGCTTCATCCCGCCACGCGAGATCGCGGCGATTCGGGAGTTAACTCGCTACCGCAAGAAGCTGATCGAGGCGCGCGCCAGCGAGTTGCAGCGCCTGGCCAAGGTTCTCGAGGATAGCGGGGTCAAGATTGACTCGGTGGCCTCGACGCTGACCACCCTGTCGGCACGGGACATGATCGAGGCGCTCATCGCTGGGCAACGCGATCCGAACGTGCTGGCCAACCTTGCGCGCGGCAGGATGCGCAGCAAGATTGCTGACTTGACCATGGCCTGTGCGGGCCGGTTCGGGGGGCAGCACGCGTTGATGTGCACGCTGCACCTAGAACACATCGACCACCTTGCCGACATGATCGCTCGGCTGGACGCTCGCATCGACGAGGCCAGCCTGCCTTTCGCCCGCCAGATCGAACTTCTGGCGACGATTCCGGGGATCGGGCAGCGCGCCGCCCAGGTCATCGTCTCCGAGATCGGCGTCGACATGACAAGGTTCCCCACCGCGGCGCATCTGGCGTCCTGGGCGGGGCTGTGCCCCGGCAACAACGAATCCGCCGGCAAACACCGGTCAGGCAAGACCCGAAAAGGCAGCAAGGAGTTGTGCCAGGTTCTCGTCGAATGCGCCTGGGCCGCGGGGCGCACTAACACCTACGTTGGCGCACAGTTCCGCCGGTTTCACCGCCGCTTCGGAAAACAGGGCGGCCAGAAGGCGGCAATCGCCACCGCACACACTTTGATCGTCATCATTTGGCATGTACTTGCCGAAACCACGGCCTACCGCGACCTTGGCTCGGACTACTTCACCCGCCGCATCGACAACCCCGAAGCACGCAAACGCCGGCTCATCCGCGAACTCGAGACCCTCGGACACAAGGTCACCATCGAACCCGCCACCGCATAGCCGGTCACCAATATTGATCACCGACCGACCCGGTCTGGGCACCGGGTCGCCAACCCCTATGTCCCGAACATGCCTGGTCGCCGTAGTTACATCTCAGACATCGACCTATCCACCGCGTACGGGCGTGCGATGGTGGGATTGCTCGGGGAGTTCGACACGATGGAGAGCGAAGTCAAGGCCGAGCGGGTCCGTAGCAAGATCGAACAGTCTGCCCGCGCCGGGAAACAGATGGGCGGCGGTAACCGGCCCTACGGCTACGCGATCGAGTACAAGATCGTGTCTCAGCCGGGAGAAAAAGTGCGCCGACGCATTACCCGCGTGGCCGTCAATCCGATAGAGGGTCCGATCGTCGCCGAGTGCGCCAAGCGGGTACTGGCCGGTGAGTCTCTGCATTCAGTATGCCGAGATCTCAATGACCGCAGAATCCCCACGTCTGCCGGCGGGCAATGGCAGCACATGACTCTCCGGAGAATGTTGTGCAGTGCCCGGATCTCCGGACGCCGCCAGTACATCGCCGAGGGCAGCTTCAGCGGTCCCCGGCCGCTGGTCGGGGAGATCGTGGCGGATGAGTCGGAATGGCCCGCCATCATCACCGCCGAGCAGTCCGACCGCCTACGGACACTGCTCACCCGGCCGGATCGGCGAACCACACCCGGCAGCGCCCGTAAGGCCTTGCTGTCCGGGATCTTGCACTGCGCCCGCTGCGGGCACCCGATGGTTTCCCGGCCGCAATCTGGACGGCCGCGCTACGTCTGCAACCCCGACACCGGCCACGGGGACGCTTGTGGACGGCTGACTATCGACGCCGCGCGAGCTGACGCACATGTACGGGACCTGGTGCTGGCCGCGCTGGATAACCCCGTCATGGTGGCGCGCTTGCTTGCTCGGGATGCATCGGGACCGGACCTGCACGCCCGAATCCGCGCCGATGAGGACCTGCTCGAAGCACTGGCGGCCGACATGGGCAGTGGGGAGATCTCTCGCGCGGAATGGAAGGCTGCCCGCACGCCGATCGTTGCTCGGCTGGAGGCCGCCCGTGCCCAGCTGGCCGCGACGACGCAAACCTCGGCGCTGCAAGGTTTCGTCGGGTCCTATGACGACATGGTCACTCGCTGGGATGC